>Ga0206967_1014_pt1 | contig 40333 bp, 40 predicted proteins | sample Alteio_BWOrgHeat_24_FD_153259 | JGI IMG/M metagenome (GOLD analysis project Ga0206967, IMG submission 153259) | Enriched cells from forest soil in Barre Woods Harvard Forest LTER site, Petersham, Massachusetts, United States -... | ecosystem: Environmental > Terrestrial > Soil > Temperate forest >...
TTTACGCACAACGCCGACTTGATCGCGGGATCCAGTGAATACTTCTGGATACCGCGCCTTCGCGCGGTACGACGGGCTCGCAAATCAGTTTTGTTCGAGATAGACTGAGGTGTTTACTAATAATCTTTATCGATGTCCCGCATCGCACTCATTGCAGGGGGATAATGTTGATCTGCCGCGCGCTTCATCCAAAATATACCTGACTCTGTATCTTGTGTCACACCAAATCCATTGTAATACATATAACCTACAGCATACTGCGCTTGTGCTTTGCCATTGGCAGCCAGAGGCAATAATTGGTGGAATGCATCTTTATAATCACCTGATTTAAAACTATCTTTACCGACTTGTAATTCTTCCGACATACCAGGAGAATAACAAGCCGTTAGCATGAGAGTCATAAAAAAAAGTAATAAAAAATTTTTCATTTTATGTCCAATGATTTTGGCATCCCTTGAAATAACAAACGCGGACGCTGCATAGGCAGTTTCTCCATATGTCCCGCGTTTTCCAATATCACACCATCATCTTCAACAGTATCAATCGTCACACCCGATTCTAATGTATCGCCCACTTGATACACTTTTCCAGGTTTGCCCCCTTCGGAAATTATCACTTTAGATAAATCTTCTGGAGTTGTTTTAATAATTCCAACTAAACGCAAATCTAAACTCGTAATCGGCACATACCCCGCAGCGCCTGGTTTTCCAAATAAATGTGCATTTGGTAATTCACTCACAATATCATTTTCTGCTAACGCTAATGCTGCAGAATGTTTAACTAATGTTGCATCTGCATACCAAGTCGAAAACATCGTAAACACTGATACAATAATGAATACTCCTAATAAAATAGTCACCGCTAACCCTAAACGGCGGCCCCATTCAGTCACATATAAAGTTGTTACCCATTCTTCCCACGTCATAGGGTTAACCATTCCGCAACTTGTTTAGCATAATACGTAAAAATAGCATCAGCGCCTGCACGTTTCATTGCGATTAATGATTCCATCACTGCCACTTCTTCATTCAACCATCCTTCGCGCGCACCTACTTTTAACATAGCATATTCACCGCTCACGTGATAAACAAAAGTAGGAACACCAAACGTATCTTTAGTTTGCTTCACAATATCAAGATATAACAAGCTAGGTTTAATCATCACCATGTCTGCGCCTTCTTCTAAATCTAACGCAATTTCATGTAATGCTTCTTTTGCATTACGCATATCCATTTGATATTGATATTTATCGCCTTTGCCTAATGCGCGTGACGATCCAATGGCGTCACGAAATGGGCCATAAAAATGCGAAGCATATTTTGCAGAATAAGCAAGAATTGCCGTATTAACGAAACCCGCAGCTTCAAGTGCATCGCGAATTTTTCCAATTCTACCATCCATCATATCCGAAGGCGCTACAATATCTGCACCCGCTTCCGCGTGCGATAATGCTTGTTTTACCAATACTTCTAAGGTTTCATCATTTAATACATAACCTTGATCATTGATAATGCCATCTTGTCCGTGCGCAGTGTAAGGATCTAAAGCAACATCCGTGATGACACCTAATGCAGGAAAATTTTCTTTGACTAAACGTACTGCGCGTTGCACTAATCCTAAGGGAAAATAAGCTTCTTCTGCAGATAATGATTTTTTACTAGAATCAATCACTGGAAATAATGCGATAGCAGGAATTCCTAATTTCACCAAGGTTTCCGCTTCTTTTAAAAGTAAATCAATACTAATGCGTTCAATGCCAGGTAAAGAACTAATTGGCTCACGTTGCTGCTCACCCTCTAAAATAAACATGGGGTAAATTAAATCACTCGTCGTTAATTGCGTTTCTGCAACGAGACGACGAACAAACTCTGTTGTTCGCAATCTGCGCATACGCGTTCTTGGAAATCGGCGTGGAACAAAATGAATAGCCATGGTAACCTTCAATCGTTTAGAAATTTTACCTATTAAACCGATTATACCGAATTTTTTATGTATCGTATCGCTGTTTACACCTCTTTTCCTGAAATGCTTAGTACAGCACAAACATTGGCCGAACACTTGCAATTACCACTCTCGACCACCCCCGAATCAGCAAGATTTTTATTGCTATTGACCCCTGATTATCTCGGTTTGCAACAAACAGGGTCTCTAGCCCACCCCCTTTATGTTGATTTTCTTTCTAAAAAAATGCGTTACCGTCAACAACAAGCCTCTTTACGCCGCGAAGCATTAGCGCGGGCATTGGGGTTAAAAAACAATACTCACCCCCGGATTATCGATGCAACTGCGGGCCTTGCTCGAGATAGTTTTATCTTAGCTAGTTTAGGGTTTGAAGTAACATTATTGGAACGCTCTCCTATTATTTATGAATTGTTAAAAAATGGTATAGAAAGAGCAAAACAGGATACGGACATGGCCGCGATTATTTCTAAGCTATCACTAGTACAAACGAATGCTATCGATTGGCTAAAAAACTCTCCTCCTGCCGATATGATTTATCTAGACCCTATGTTTCCTGAGCGTAAAAAATCTGCACAAGTAAAGAAAGAAATGACATTATTTCAAGAAGTGATAGGAGAAGATACTGATAGTGATGAATTATTAAAAACAGCATTACGCTGCACCAAGCAACGGGTCGCGGTTAAAAGACCGCTGCATGCCCAACCTCTTGCTAATTTATCGCCAAATTTTTCGATAAAGGGTAGGAGCAGCCGTTTTGACGTATACATTCCAATGTGATAAAAGACATTTAACTTAAAGAGATATTCATGAGCATCTTACAATCATTCATCCAACCTATTTTACATATAGATCAAAACTTAATTTGGTTCATGAACACTTATGGTGCTTGGGTATATGGCTTGCTTTTTCTGATTATTTTTTCTGAAACCGGTTTAGTTATTTTGCCATTTTTACCGGGTGATTCTTTACTCTTTACTGTAGGCACTGTGGCAGCCAATACTGATACCAATGATTTTAACATCCACATTTTATTTTTCTTATTACTAGCTGCTTCTATTACAGGAAATATCGTGAATTATCTCATTGGACGCTTCATAGGCCAAGCTCTGGTTGATTGTAATATTCGCTGGTTATTCAATAAAAACCATTTAGCAAAAACTCATGATTATTATGAGCGCCATGGCGGCAAGACATTAATACTCGCTCGTTTTATCCCTGTCATCCGCTCTTTTGCTCCTTTTGTAGCAGGTATGGGACAAATGGGATTTAAGCAATTTTCTATTTACAATGTCATTGGGGCTTTACTTTGGGTAGGTATTCTTATATACACAGGGTACTGGTTTGGGAATCTCCCTTTTATTCAACACCATTTTTCTACTGTCATCTTGGGGATTATTATTGTATCTTTGTTGCCCCTTCTCCTCACCTTAAGACGCCGTAAATAGCTGCTAACTGCAGCTATCATGCTGCTAATTGCATACATCTAGACAACAACTGTAATTTGATGCACAATGCCATTTCAAAGTAGGTACAATGCTCATTATGGGAAAAGCGAGATATATTGCGACTAGCTCAGAGAGTATCTATAGTTTTTGTTCGCCTGGTACATCCCTGTACCTCCCGCGTCATCTATCCCTGGACGCTAGCTCACAAAAACTATAGATGCTCTCTGAGCTCTAAGCATATGAGGCATCCCATAGAAAGTGCTTGTTACAAGTTTAAGTGAGAGGAGCCATGATGTTATGGACATGAGAAAAGTTCGAAAGTTGATTGAGTTAATTCAAGAAACCGGCATTGCCGAAATTGAAATCCGTGAAGGCGAAGAATCCGTACGTATTACGAGCGCGCTTAGCAAAGCGAACGCTATGCCTACTGTTATTCACCAAACTGCCCCTGCACCTGTCTTTGCACCCACAGAAACTCCTACACCTATTGCTGCCCCTGAAACAACAAATAAACATTCCGTTAAAGCTCCTATGGTTGGAACCGTTTATTTAGCTCCTTCACCAGGTGCTAATCCTTTTATCGCAGTGGGTCAAATCGTAAAAGCAGGCGATACATTATGCCTTATTGAAGCGATGAAAATGTTTAACCAAATTGAAGCTGACAAATCAGGCAAAATCACCGCTATATTAGTTGAAAGCGGTATGCCTGTTGAATTTAATCAACCTTTAATTATTATCGAATGATGTCGTGGAATTCACACCATGTTAAATAAAGTTGTCATTGCCAATCGCGGTGAAATAGCATTACGCATCTTACGTGCTTGCAAAGAATTAGGGATTAAAACAGTTGCTGTGCATTCCACAGCAGATAGAGATTTAATGCATGTGCGACTTGCTGATGAATCTGTTTGTATTGGACCTCCCGCTGCTGTTGAAAGTTATCTTAGTATTCCTGCTATCATTAGCGCAGCAGAAATTACCGATGCTGTTGCGATACATCCTGGTTATGGATTTCTCGCAGAAAATGCTGATTTTGCAGAACAAGTCGAAAAAAGCGGTTTTATTTTTATTGGCCCGCGTCCTGATAATATTCGTCAAATGGGAGATAAAGTAGCTGCAATCCAAGCCATGCGTCAGCTAAATATTCCTTGTGTTCCTGGCTCGAGTGATCCTATTGGCGATGATGATGCAGCAACTGTGCAAATGGCTAGAGAAATTGGTTATCCTATTATTATTAAAGCAGCGGGGGGCGGTGGCGGCCGTGGTATGCGTGTTGTGCATACCGAATCACATTTATTAAATGCGATTGCTATGACACGTAACGAAGCTCGCGCTGCATTTAATAATGATAAAGTCTACATGGAAAAATATTTACAAAACCCACGTCACATTGAAATTCAAGTATTAGCGGATGGTCAAGGCAATGCCGTTCATCTGGGAGAACGTGATTGCTCGATTCAACGACGTCATCAAAAAATTATTGAAGAAGCGCCTGCTCCAGGATTAACTGCAGAACAACGCAATAAGATTGGCGAACGTTGTGCGCAAGCTTGCCGCGACATGAAATATCGCGGTGCAGGTACATTTGAATTTTTATATGAAAATAATGAATTTTACTTTATCGAAATGAATACGCGTATTCAGGTAGAACATCCTGTTACAGAAATGATTACCGGTATTGATATTGTGAAAGAACAATTACGTATTGCATCAGGAAAAAAACTATCTCTCACTCAATCTGATATTGTCATTAAAGGCCATGCTATTGAATGTCGAATTAATGCTGAGGATCCGCGTAATTTTACGCCTTGCCCTGGAACTATTACGCATTTTCATGCGCCAGGCGGTCCAGGTATTCGTTTAGATTCGCATATTTATAGTAGTTACAAAGTGCCGCCTTATTATGATTCTCTGATCGCAAAAATTATTGCGCATGGAGAAACCCGCGATATTGCCTTAGCCAAAATGCGTAATGCCTTAGATGAAACCCTAGTCGACGGTATTAAAACCAATTTACCTTTGCACCAAGATATTTTACGTAATGGTTCATTTCAACAAGGCGGTGTCAATATACATTTTTTAGAAAAATGGTTGGAGTTATAAGGGAACTCGTCATTGTGAGGAGTGAAACGACGAAGCAATCCATGTTTAAATTGTGGATTGCCACGGCCGCTTACGCGGCCTCGCAATGACGAATTTATGCAAACATGTGGAAAGAAATTCACGTTAATACCACTGAACAACAAGCTGAAGTCATCAGTGATGAATTACTTGCGCTAGGGGCCAAAGCCATTACTTTTTTAGATGCGGGTGATCAACCCATTTATGAGCCACCAACAGAATCATTCTTATTATGGAAACAAACAACCGTAGTGGGCTTATTTGAAGATACGCAATTGTTAACGCCCGTCTTTGAGCACTTAAAAGCACAGCAACTTTATTTTCATATCCATGAAGTCCCTAATGAAGATTGGGTGAAGCGTAGTTTAGATAGCTTTGAACCCTTATTATTTGGCAAACACTTATGGATTGTCCCAAGCTGGCATGTGCCGAAAGATGAGAATGCCATTAATGTCATGCTAGACCCAGGACTTGCTTTTGGAACAGGCACCCACCCTACAACAGGTTTATGTCTGACTTGGCTAGAAAACCATATAAGACCCCAGTCTATTGTCATTGATTATGGATGCGGCTCAGGAATTTTGGGGATTGCAGCCCTAAAATTGGGGGCAAAACAAGTCTTTGCTGTGGACAATGACCCCCAAGCACTCACAGCAACACAAGCAAATGGTGAAATAAATCAATTTTTTCCTCCTAAGCTTACTGTCTGCACCCCTCATGACTTGACAGCCCCTCTAGCTGACCTAATCATTGCAAATATCTTGGCCAAACCGCTCATTGAGCTTGCCCCTTACTTTGCCACCCTGGTAAAATCCCCAGGAAATGTGGTATTGTCTGGTATCTTGGCTTCCCAAGTAGAATCTGTACTTCTGGCTTATCAGCCTTGGTTTTACATGGAAACGCCAGTACTACATGGGGAATGGGCTAGGCTAGTAGGGTCCAAAATCCCTGAAATAAAAAAAGCGTAAAAATGATTGATCGAACAAAGAACAGTTGATATAATGCGCACTTAATCTTTACAGAGACTTAATTTTTGAGAGACTACAATGGCAATTAACAATATGTTAGATACAAGAGAAACGCAGAAAGTGGCTTCGTCTTTTACGGTTTCTCACAAAAACCAACCACTGCATGACAGCGTACGTCAAGCTCTAGAAAACTATTTCGCACAATTAAAAGGTCAAGTACCTGAAAATTTGTATGAAATGGTATTAGCTGAAGTTGAAGTACCTTTGATCGAAGCCGTTATGCAATATACTCGTAATAATCAATCTCGCGCTGCGATTTTGCTAGGTTTAAGCCGTGGCACATTGCGCAAGAAATTGAAAATTTATGGTATGTTAGATTAACAACAAATCGTTGTATTAAAATAAAAAATCCCATCGCATGATGGGATTTTTTTAACTGCGACATGGGATCGCGTTGTTACATAAATAACATCTCATGCCGCACTTGTTGCGGCATCCGGGCTTTTGTAAAACCTTGCTTTTTCTGAATTATGCAACCCCATCCCGTGCAACAAATTATTAAATAATACCGCTTTTCTCCGCACTATTTCATGTATAATCAATTGATTGATGTTATACGCGGAATATTCAGGAATGCGATGATGGAACAGGATGGCAATATAGCGATAGACCGTGAACCATTCGTTACGGGAATATTTCCTACGAATACAGCCACATCGTCTTCTTATTTAACACAAAATAACCAAATACTACCTCCCTGTAAATTTGTTACGCATCATTCGCGCTCGGGAATCAATCCGCTTGTCGATTCCGCAGGGTATTTATTTTCTCTGATAGGTAAATTAAAACAAACCACATCACAACGCAATTTGGCGCAACTCCAGCAAGAGTTATTACAAGAGATTAATCTCTTTCAAGAAGCTGCCAAATCACGGGGTTATAGCGCCGAATTAGTTTTAGTCAGCAGTTACGCTTTGTGTGCCGTATTAGATGATACAATTGCCAACACCACATGGGGAAATCAAGGACATTGGCAAGAATCAAATTTGCTTACTGCCTTTAATCCTGAGTCAGCACATCAAGATAGGTTTTTTGTTATTTTAGAACGTATTAGCAAAGATCCTGTGACCTATATTGATGTGATGGAATTAATGTATATCTGTTTAAGTTTAGGTTTTAAAGGCAGTTATCGCACGACAGATTATAGTCACAATCAATTAGAACAAATCACTAATGCTTTATACAAACAAATTCGCACTCACCAAGGTGATTTTAGTAAAACATTATCTCCTTTTTATTTGAGGCCTGCGCAAATTACAAAAAAAGAAATTAAAAAACCTTCCGCCTGGTCAATGCCATGGATAGTCAGTGGCATTGTATTGTTATTGTTTACCGGTTTAAGTTATATGTTAGATAATATTTCTCACAAAACATATGAAGAATTAACTCACATTGGAAAATCTGTTCCTTATGAAGCACATTCTTAAAACTTTTTTCATACAGCAACGCGTGTCTTTGCTTGTATTAAGCGCCTTGGGACTTATTATTTGGTTTGGTACTCCCTGGCTAGTGATTAATAATAATGTACCTTTTGAATCGATAGGTAAAAGAATTTATCTTATCATTTTATTATTTTCTGCATGGCTGTTAAAAATTATTTTCTTTGATACAACATCTGATTCACAATCAAAAAAACCCACCCTAAAAAAAACACATGCATTACAAGCACGATTTGAAGGCGCGATACAATTTTTAAAAAAAACGCGTATTGTGAAACAAGGAAATAATATTAGTTTATCCCAATTACCCTGGTATTTTTTAATTGGACCCCCTAGCGCAGGGAAAACAACTCTATTAACTAATTCCACTGTCCATTTTCTTTTATCAAAACAACATTTAGCCGAACATGCTGCATCGGATACGTGTGACTGGTGGGCAACACGTGATGCTGTCATTGTAGATGTTCCTGGTACTTATATTTTACATCAGACATCGTTACATACTACGCTATGGAATAATTTACTAAATTTAACCAAGAAATATCGAAAGAATGTGGGTCTTGGCGGCGTGATTATTACGTTAAGCTTTCCTGAAATACTGAAACAATCTTCTATTATCATTGCGCAACATATCAAAGAACGGTTACATGAAATTCGTATCCAATTTGGTGCACATATTCCTATTTATCTGTTAATCACCCAATGTGATCTGATTCCTGGATTTATGGAATTTTTTGGTGACAGTAGTATGGATGAATTAGCGCAAGGCTGGGGCATCACTATTCCGAAATTAAAAGACACTGAGAAATTACATGAAGCGTTTTCTTATCGATTTAATGCATTGATTAAACGGCTTAATAAGCAATTGATTTGGCGATTGCACCAAGAAAGAAACCCACAAGCGCGTCCATTTATTAAAGATTTTCCATTACAAATCGAACGATTAAAAGATACTATTGCCCATTATATTAAAATACTCAATTTACCTGGTTTACGTTTGCAAGGTGTTTACTTAACGAGCGCAACACAAGAAACTCATCATGAACAACAAGTATTATTAGAGCCTGATTCACACTCAATACAATTGACCATTCCCAAAATGCCTGTACGTGCTTACTTTATCAAACAATTTATTTTACAAAGTTTACCGCATGTGATTGACTGGCGCCCTGCGATAATGCAACCCAAAGAATATTGGCAGCGTAGAATTATCTATGGCTCATCTATTACCCTCGCATTAACTGCGGCTATATTTTTAATAAATGATTTTCAACATGGCATAAAGAAAACATATGCAATTCAAAATGATTTATCGCATTATCAAGCGTCTATACAACAGACTGAGCCAAGTAACGACCAACTAAAAAAATCCTTATCGTTACTAAATGGATTACAAGAAGCAGCAGAGAATTCAAATTCACACCTTTCTCGTCTTATCCATTTCTTATCATTTTATTCTAATAAGTCACAACAAACTGCTGTTACCATTTATCGACAAGCGCTACAAACTGTATTATTACCTGCTTTGAAGAATGATATAGAAAAATATTTGCAAACAGCAAATGACAAAAATGTAGAGCAAATGTATATCGTATTAAAAGCATATTTAATGTTGGGTAGTGCAGAAAATGTTGATGTTGAATATATCAAAGATACGATAAAGCAAAGAATTGCTCCTACATTAAATACACAAACTCTTAATGCTTTAAATAATCATATTGATATCGCATTTAATGATAGCTTATGGCAGCCTGCTAATCTCAATATGGAATTGATAGCTGCTGTACGTAAGCAATTACTCAATCTACCAGTATTAGAGATAAGCGGCATTATTTTAAAAAATATGAATAATAATAGCCAAGAAAATGTGATCAGTCTTGGCACCAACTCAGATGATCTTTCAGTCTTTCAAAGTAAAATAATTGCTAATCAAATTCCCAATATGTTTACTGCTGATGCATTCCCCACTGTTATTAATCAAGATATCCCTACGGCAGTCGCTGAAGCAACACAAGGCAATTGGATTTTAGGTAAACGCAGGGTAGCACTACCTAGTCAAAATTTTGCTGAACAATTACATAATCAGTATATTACTAATTACATTGATGTGTGGGAAAGTTTATTAGCCAATGTTCAATTAGTCACTCCAAAAAATTTAGCAGAAACCGATGCTTTAATATTTGGCATTACTTGCAGCCATTCTCCATTATTAGAATTGTTGCATACTATTAAGCGAAATACGGCTTTAGAACCTATTATGGCTGCCAGCCCTAAATTACAAACGCTTAATGTATTATTGACTAATACTAACAATCCTGAAAATACTCTCTATAAAATATTTTTAGCATTGCGAAATTTGCATTCCAATTTACAAGCTATTTTAACTTCAACCAATAGTAACAGAGCAGCGTTCGAAACTGCTGCATTACGCATGCAAAGTAAATTAACACAAGATCCTATCAGTGGACTTCGCAATATTGCTAATCAAAGCAATGAGCCTTTGAAAACTTGGTTAACACATATCGCTGATCAGAGTTGGGATTTTATGTTAGATGATGCAAGTCATTTTATTGAATTAACATGGGAAACAGATATTTTATCGATTTATAACGATCAAATTGCTAATCATTATCCTTTCACTGGTAATGCACCTGTAGATGTGGCTTTACCGCAATTCGTGAGTTTCTTTGGAGCACAAGGTTTATTAAACAATTTTTATAACACTTATATAAAACCGTTTATTGATGATTCAGGTACTCATTGGCGTATCGTCGATTCGCAAAGAATACCGCTAAGTGAAGTAATTTTACGACAAGTTGTGCAAGCACAAAAATTCCAACATGTGTTTTTCCCCAATAATGACAATCAATTATCTGTACAATTCAGTTTACAACCTATTAAATTAGATAATGCGACAAAAGTCTTTGATTTAAATATTAATGGGCAAATCATTGCTGCAACGAATAGAGAACAATCTCCACACTTTATGACGTGGCCGGGAAATAGCAATCAGCATCAAACAATATTTTATTTCACAACCCACAATAATCAAGTAACAAAGAATGCTATTGCAGGAGATTGGGGTTGGTTTCGTTTAGTTAGCAAAGTGACAGGAAAAGTCAATAATCGCAAGGAAATCGAACTGAATTTTGCAGCAAATGGGCATACAGCAAAATATTTATTAATTACTAACAATCCTGCCAATCCATTTTTACCCTCTAGCTTAGAAGGATTTTATTTGCCGCAGGAGTTGGTGGAAAATCAGCGGGAGTAATTCTTCTCGCCTTGTTTAATAATTCTAATCCCTGACGAATTGCATTTTCTAATTGTCTCTCCCTCTGGTATAAATCATCATCCCACTCTTCGTTCTGTTGAAATTCTCTTCTTGCTTGATTAAGCGATATCTTATGAGAATTTAATACAAAATGCATGATATTGACATATTCATCGTGTGTTATAAATTGTTGCTCAAATAAATAAAAATACAGTTTCATTTCTTTTTGAACCCCATCTTCTACAAGCCCATGCTCTCCACTTTTTAGTTGAATTCCATAACGATAAATTAGAATTAAATCTGGAGCCTCCCAACTATTTCCTTCATTGACATTCTTTTCTGAGGCTTGAATAAAATCTCTGGCATCTTTTATCTCTTTAGGGCCAGATTCAAATCTTTGACGTCTCTGTTTGTACACATCTACCAAAGTGTTGAACCTCCTTTTTTCTTCTTCTTTAAATTTAGTGTCCCCTATTTTTCCAACAATACGATCCGATAATTCCCCTATCATCTTAAAAAGCTGTTTTTCATCTTTTATTGTGGTAGGAAATACCTCTATGGGTTTAGAAAAAAGACGGCCGAATAATCCTGGGGTGGTAGCAATTTGAATATTATGCGTGGTCGGAGTTGAAACAAAAGATTGAAACTTAGCTTGATAATGTTTCATTTCCTCAGCGTTCATTCTTCGTAACATTAAAAAACGATCTGGAATTTTAATCACTTCTAAGCGACGTTCTATTTTAAAAAAAGCTCGTTTAGCAATTGTATTATTACATAAAATAGGTGTAATACCAGACATAAAAACATAATCTACTTTTAGTTGATGCAAGTTATTGAATACTTTAAATGCATCTGAAACATTATCTAAAACACCGTAATTTGTTGCACCAGAAGATAAAGCGATCACTCTTGTATTTTCTTTTGGTTGCAGCTTTAATTCCTTGGCTAACTCCAAACTATCTACTTTAAAAAATTGAAATAACTTAGCATGCGCCCCTTGTAGATGTTTTTGCTTTGCTTTATCAAGCGCCCCATCATTGTTATCTGTTCCAATGGCTTGGACTACTTCTACTTTTTGTTCTTGACATCGCTCAACACATTTTCTAAGTAAATTAGCATATCCACATCCATATTCCACAAAAACAACAGAAGATACTTTTTCTCTAGTCACTAATTCCATGACTTGAGTTGCCATAAACTCTCTTATGACACGATAATTTTGACCAGCCCTACCAAATTGTTGAAAATCCGTAGATTCATAATCATGTTCCCAACATTTAGTATTGCGTTCATAAGGATTAATTAATGTACGATCATAGACAGCGCTATTTGACTCTAGAAATTTTCTTAATTTTTCACCTGCGTTAACATCAAGAGAGACAATATGTTTTTGTTTATCTTCGGTAGTAATTTGTAAGCAATAACCTTTTCTTTGTACCCGACCCGTCATAGGCTCATATTCTTCGGCTTCAGCAAATAATTGTAATTTTTTAATGGATTTCTTTTGAAAAGATAATTTTAGGCTGCCAGAAAGTTGTAATGCATAGCGTTCAAACGTTATAACAGCTTCCAGCCATGTCTGAGAAAAAATGTCGTAACGCATTCCATCTGCACGCTCAATAATTGCTTGCGCTTCTTTAGCGTCTATCACTGGATTTGCTACTGTTGCATTGGCTTTAGCATCAGCGGCGGGTTGTGCGGCAGCATGCATATAAGTCACTCCATCAAATTTTTTAATTATATATTTATAACATTAAGGAAATCTTAAAAAAACACTTTTGTCTTTATTTTACTATAGCTCAGTGAGTATCATGGGGTTTTTGTTCGCAATATTAAAAAATGACAATCTTCCTTTCCGTAACCACCCCATGTAGTGGCACATCCCAAGGGTCAGGGGAAAGTGAGGGGACTTCCTGACATGCGTACGCTAATCCAATCAACTTCGGTCTAGGTATATCTGCCTGATTTAATAAAAAAGAAAAAGTGCGATCATAATAGCCGCCGCCCATACCTAAACGATGACCTTGCCGATCAAATGCAACTAGCGGCGTTAATATGATATCTAATGTTTCTGTATCGATTGAAGGAGTATCTTTGGGTTCATTGATACCATAACGATTAGGGTGCAAGATGTCATTTCTTTTATATAAAAAAAATCGCAATTGTTTTTGTTCGGTTAATACTGGTAAATAACAATGTTTTTCTGCAGCCCAGATTTCTTCTATTAGATAAGCACAATCAAATTCATCTTTACAGGCTAAATAACAAGCGATATGTTGGCTGGATTGGAATAGTATATGATTTGCAAATAATTTTGCTGCTGATTTTGCTGCTGTTGCACGTGTTGCTGTTTCGATAGCAGATCGCTTCGCGCGCGATGTTAATCTTAATGCTGATTTAGTCAGTGGGGCATAACTCCAGTTGAGAATGTTTTGCTAATGCAACATCAACTTTATTTAATAAATTCTGTAAGCGTTGATTTACATACCCTACATGTTCGCTTTCTTGTTCTTGAAAAAGTAATTGATGCACAATATTTAAAGCAGCAATAATCGCAATACGATCTAATCCTGCCGACGGATTGGCTTGGCGGATTTCTTGCATTTTTCCTTCTAAATAATCTGCTGTGGTTTGTAATGCTTCTATTTTATCTTCTGGACACTTGATATGATAACTATTACCAAATATTTCAACATCAACAAATGCTATCGTCATTGCGCACCTTCCAATAATTTTAATTGAGAAACCATTTCTTCAATTTGGGCAACAGCTGCTTTATTTTTCGCAGCCAATACTTCTTTTTCTTCCACCAATAATGATTTAGCCCGTTTAAGGTTATTGTTAGCACTAATTAATTGTTTGCACTGGTAAGTCAAAGCATTCACACGCATTTCCAGTTTATTTAATATGTCATCCATGGGGATCCATTTTCCTTGAATTTATTGATTAAATTTATCGCATATAAGCTAAACAATCAAGTCATAGCCAGAGCCTTACTCTGATTAATCACTTTAAACACATTTTAACAATAGTCCTACTCAAGACATGTCGAGCCTCGATAAGGTTTAGCTAAGTGAGTACCATTCATTTTTATTCGCCTGGTACATCCCTGTACCTCCCGCGTCATCTATCCCTGGACACTAGCTCATAAAAACGAATGGTACTCACTTAGCTCCGCATCATAGAGATCGAAGTTCTTATCAGGAGCACTTATAAAAAATTTGCTTTCTCTATACTTGAAACACCGGGTGGCGCGGAAGGAGGGCTCCTGCCATGCGCAAGCATGGCGGGATACCTGCAGCGACAGGACCCGGTGTCCTATGTAATTAATAGCAAATTTTTTAATGGCTTTCTTCGAGAAGAATAGGGCAATATCATGGCAATCACTCCAAAAATCCGGTATTCTAGTTTCAATATTGAGTAGTAAGAATATTAAGAATATGACGCCAACATTAACAACTCTTTCTGAGTGGGACATCTTACAAGATCATAAAAAAACCATCTCTCACCAACGTATGCAAGATTGGTTTTTGGATAACCCTCATCGATTTGAAAAATTTTCATTAAAATTCAATGAGTTAATGCTAGATTACTCTAAAAATTATATCACTGGACAGACGCTGTCTCATCTTATTGCACTGGCTAATGCCGTGCATTTACCTCAAAAAATTGAACAGCTTTTCACAGGAGGGGAGGTAAATTCAACGGAAAAGCGTCCAGCGCTGCATACAGCATTACGAGATAGACAACAAACTTCTCTACTTGTTGGTCAAACCAATGTCATGCCAGACATTCATGCTACCCTAGATCACATGCGTGAATTTAGCGACAAAATCCGCAATCAAACCTGGCGAGGGGCAACAGGAAAACCTATTCAAGATATTGTCAACATTGGTATTGGTGGATCGCATCTAGGCCCATTAATGACAACACGCGCACTATCTGAATTTGCCATGCCCGAATTAAATTGCCATTTTATATCTAATATTGATAGCGCGCATATACACGAAGTCTTAACTTTAATTGATCCAGAAACAACATTATTTATTATTTCTTCCAAATCCTTTTCTACATTAGAAACCATTACTAATGCTGCAACGATTAAAGCATGGCTGCAAACCAAATTGCCTACATCGAATCTAGAACATCATATGGTTGCTATCACTGCAGCAAAAGAGAAAGCGATTGCATTTGGAATTCCTGAACAACAAATATTTAATTTATGGAATTGGGTAGGGGGACGTTATTCTATTTGGTCTGCTATTGGCTTACCTTTAGCAATTATGATTGGAATGGATCATTTTACAAATTTTCTGGATGGCGCTTATGCGATGGACCAGCATTTTCGTCATAGTGAATTTGCGCATAATATGCCTGTCATTATGGCGCTGTTGGATATTTGGTATAGTAATTTCTTTGATGTAAAAGCTCATGCCATTATTCCCTATAGTCATGCACTCACTTATTTTCGTGCTCACCTGCAGCAATTAGATATGGAAAGCAATGGCAAACATGTTGCACATCATGGCGAAGCTTTACCTTATCAAACCGGTGCGATTATTTGGGGCGAACAAGGTTGTAATGGACAACATGCATTTCATCAATTATTTCATCAAGGGCAACATATTATTCCTATTGATTTTATTTTAGTAGGGAAAAGTCAACATGCATTCGATCAGCAACATCAAGATATTTTAGTCGCTAGTGGTTTAAGTCAAGCACAAGCATTAATGTGTGGGAAATCATTCCTTGATGCAAAACAAGAGTTATTACAAGAAGGTTACTCTGCCGAAGAAGCTGATTTTTTAGCGAAACATAAATCTGTTCCTGGTAATCGCCCCAGTAATATTTTATTTCTTGATCAAATTACACCTTACAATGTAGGCGCATTGATTGCTCTATATGAACATAAAACCTTTGTGCAAGGTGCTATTTGGAATATTAATTCATTTGACCAATGGGGCGTGGAATTAGGTAAACAATTATTACCGTATATTTTGGCTGATTTACGCGATACAGAAATTAAATCGCATCATGATGCTTCAACACAAGGATTAATTAATCATTATCGCGCCATCAGGAAAAACTCATGAAAATAATGACATTACTCTTATTAGTTTGTTGCATAATTGCCGGCTGCGGACAATCCGGCAGATTATATTTACCAGAACAAGCTCCAAAACAACAAGGCCATTCAAAATGAAATTCACTAAAATGCATGGTTTAGGCAATGATTTTATGGTGGTTGAAACTATCACGCAATCGATTGATATCAATCAATTACCTATTGTTCAATTAGCAAATCGACACACTGGTGTGGGGTTCGATCAATTATTGTGGATAGAATCTTCTAAAGAAGCCGATTTTGCTTGTCGTTTTTTTAATGCGGATGGCAGTGAAGCAGAGCAATGCGGTAATGGTTTACGCTGTGTTGCACGATTTATTCGAGAAGAAAAATTAACTGAAAAAAATTTATTATCAATTGCAACAAAAGCAGGAAAAATTGAGATTGTTTGCAATGATTTTAATGCCATTTGCGTTACCATGGGACACCCTAGTGAAATTAAAATCATAGCAATTGATGATAAAGAATTAATTACTTTATCGATGGGAAATCCTCATGCCATTTTACGTGTTGATAATATAGCAACACCACCTGTCGTAGAATGGGGACAGCATATTGCGACTCATCATTTATTTCCACAAGGAACCAATGTAGGTTTTGTCGAAGTCGTCAATCAACATCATATCTTCCTACGCACTTTTGAAAGAGGCGTAGGAGAAACTTATGCTTGCGGCAGTAATGCTTGCGCTGCAGCTGTTGCGGGCATTCATCAAGGCTGGTTAACCTCTCCTGTCCAAGTAGAATCTATCTTAGGAAGCTTAGCCATTGAATGGCAAGAAAATCATCCGGTAGTGATGACAGGGCCTGCGGTGAGGGTGTTTCAAGGTGTGATTATGCCGCTTTAGCATGATTCTCCGGTATAAATACTTTTATTTTTCGTAATTGTTGAATTTTTCTTGCATTCCAGAGATCATATTGCTGTTGTAAATTCAACCAGCTTTCAGGTGTGGTGGAAAATGCTTTTGCTAAACGAGTAGCAGTTTCTACACTGATTCCATATTTTCCATTAATTAATTCAGATAATGATTTACGAGATATTCCTATACCTTTTGCCACTTCAGTAATCGTGAGGCGTAGTGGTTTCATATAAAGTTCTTTTAGTACTTTCCCTGGGTGGGGTGGATTGTACATTTGCATCGATTTTACCTCATATAAAAATTAATGATAATCCAGATAATCTACATCATACGCATGTTCATTGTGAAAACGGAAAATTACACGCCAATTCCCATTGACACTGACTGACCAAAATCCCTTTTTATCACCTTTCAAAGAGTGTAGATTTGATCCTGGAAAATTCATATCAGTTACTTGTACACTGGTATTCAATTTAGCTAAGATGAGTTCTAATTTTTTGACATGGCTCTTTTTTATCTTAGCTGTTTCCCCGCTAAGGAAAAATTTTTGAAGACCCTTATGTTTAAAATTATTAATCATTTATATTAAATATAACGTGTAACGTTATGCTTGTCAAATTAATTATGATAAAAATGTTTTTGTGCTAGTTGACTCATTTCAATAATCTGTTACAATAGTTGTACAGGTACATTTTATTGTACAATAACTTCGGAGGTATGTGATGGATGCTATTAGTTATTCAGCGGCAAGAAAAAATCTTGTTAAAACAATGGAAACAGTTTGTGATAATCATAGCCCAATTATTATTACACGAAAAAGTGCTAGAGCAGTGGTGATGATGTCGCTTGAGGATTTCAATGCGATTGAAGAAACAGCTTATTTACTTCGTAACCCAGCAAATGCTAATCGATTACGTGAAAGCATAAAACAAGCAAAAGAAAGAAAAACGGTTGATCACGGCTTAATTGAAAAAGACTAAAATAAAAAGAGATCAGTATGAAACTTACGTGGACTGAGTTTGCTTGGGAGGATTATATATATTGGCAAAAGACAGATAATAAAATCCTTGAAAGAATTAATGAGCTCATTAAAGATATTAAACGATCTCCATTTCAAGGAATTGGCAAACCTGAGCCTTTAAGATTTGATCTTGCAGGAAAGTGGTCAAGAAGAATTAATAATGAGCATCGATTAGTATATGAAGTAAATGGAAAGGGTGAAAAAGTAAAAGGCAAACTCGCTGATAATCAAATACTTATTATTTATCAATGCAGATATCATTACAAATAATTATCCCAAATCATCGAAGAGTTCATCTACGTTCTTAGCCTTATGAGTTTTTCTTGTGTCAGCATCTTGCATAGCTTGGGCTACTTCCTTTCGTAGAAGCAACTTTCGTGGAGGTAAAAAATCCTTAATAATTTTAACTCTACCAATAGGTTCACGTGCCAGTCTTTTATTTTGGTGTTTGCGCTTCATCATATACCTTTTTCCAATTTATAGAATATAAACTATTGACTTTAGTACTATATGTAGTACTATAACAGATCCCGCTCATAGACCCATAAAGCCAATATATATAAAAAAATTTATATTATTAATTGATACGTTAAAAGAGGAAGCAATATTATGAAGACTAGAAAAATTGATGATTATCCATTTACTATTCGTCATCTGTCCAAAGAAGACGGCGGCGGTTATTTAATTGAATTCCCTGATCTTCCTGGTTGTATGTCAGATGGTGAAACAATAAAAGAAGCTATTGAAAATGGCAAAGAAGCTGTCAATGCTTGGATTGAAGCAGCGAAAGAAATAGGTAGATCTATCCCAAAACCTGGTGAATTAGAAAATCAAAGTGGGAAATGGGTGCAGCGTGTTCCTAAATCGATTCATTTACAACTTATTCATAAAGCAAAAAAAGAAGGTGTTAGCTTAAATACTTTGGTGATCATGATACTTTCTCAATCATTAGGAAATGAAATTATTTCACGAAAAAAACATTCTCGAGAAGATCGTTAATCGCGTTTACCCATTTTTTTGAAATCACGGACATGTGAAGTGGCTGGGGGAAGATTGAGGTTGTAGCCATGAAAATTGAACACTCAACGATCAATTTTCATAAATTTACTTGGCTTTATCGCCTTAATTCAGTACAATGAAAATTGAACGCGCTACGATCAATTTTCATGGACTACCCTATGCCATTGATTAAACGAGAATATTTTATTAATAAGATTGAAAATGCACTACGTGTCCACTCTGTTATCGCCCTTTTGGGCCCCAGACAATGCGGCAAAACTACGTTAGCGACCCAATATATTACTTTCGAAGAAAATAAATTATCTGCTATACATCATTTTGATTTAGAAGATCCTGATGATTTAGCAAAGCTTGATGCTCCCAAGCTTACGCTTAATGACTTAGTAGGGTTAATCGTCATTGATGAAATTCAGCGACGCCCTGAGTTATTCCCATTATTACGTGTACTCGTTGATCAACACAAAAAACGTAAATTTTTAATTTTGGGGAGCGCTTCCCGTGATTTAATTAAACAATCATCAGAATCATTAGCAGGTCGAATTTGTTATATTGAGATTACGCCATTTTCTTATTTTGAAGTAGATAACTTAAATAAGCTTTGGTTTCGAGGTGGTTTTCCTGGCTCGTATCTTGCGAGAGATGACCAAGATAGTAATGACTGGCGTGCATCATATATCTCCACCTTTTTAGAGAGAGATATCCCTAATTTAGGGATACAAATTCCCGCTCGTACCTTGCGACGTTTTTGGATGATGTTGGCACATTATCACGGTAATATATTCAATGCTTCAGAAATCGGTGCCTCGTTAGGCGTTGGACATACTACAGCTAGACGCTATTTAGATATTTTAACGGGAACATTCATGATACGTGAGTTAACACCATGGATTGAAAATATTAACAAAAGACAGATTAAATCCCCTAAAATTTATTTTCGCGATAGCGGTATTTTTCATAGTTTATTAGGAATTCTTAACTTACAAGATTTAAAAAACCATCCAAAATTAGGTGCCTCCTGGGAAGGATTTGCGTTAGAAGAAATCATTCGCAAATATCACGCCGAACCTGAAGAATGTTATTTTTGGGGAGTACACGGCCAAGGTGAATTAGATTTATTAATTTTTAAAAATGGCAAACGATTAGGATTTGAATTTAAATATTCAGACGCCCCACGTTTAACATCGTCGATGCAATTTGCTCAAGAGACATTACGACTTGATAAGTTAACTGTTATTTATCCAGGAAAGAATCATTACTATTTAACACCAGATATAGAAGTTATAGGCTTTGAAAGTTACTTGATGGATAAGAATCATCATAACTGAAATCAACTTATAACAATTTCATTCTTGTCATTTCCCTCTGCGTAATGGAAATAGCTTAGTATCTTTGTGGCACGAAATAGCCTACCAATAAGTTTTTTAAGAAAAGTTAATGGTTAACATAATTTGTGGTAGGATGGCTATCATTTTTTCTTTTTTAAGAAGGAATTGTTTATGGGAAATACGAATAGTAGTGCGAATGCAAACGCTGCAGCTGATCAAAAAGAACCTGCGCCTGTGGGAAATGAATACTGGTTGGCTAAGTTAGAAAAGCAAGAAGCTATTTTAAGAAGAAATCCGAATGACGCTGAAGCCCACAACAACAAAGGCAATGCACTTTCAGGCCTTAAGCGCTATGAAGAAGCTATCGTTTGTTATAATGCTGCTTTAAAAATTAATCCAAACGATGCTTATACTCACAACGACAAAGGCTATGCACTTTCAGGCCTTAAGCGCTATGAAGAAGCTATCGTTTGTTATAATGCTGCTTTAAAAATTAATCCGAATTACGTTGAAGCCCACAACAGTAAACGCATTACGCTTAAAAAGCTTTGTCGTTATGATGAAGCTATCGCTTGTTATGATGCTATTTTACGAATTATTCCAAACGATGCTTATACTCACACCGACAAAGGCTATGAACTTTCAGGCCTTAAGCGCTATGAAGAAGCTATCGTTTGTTATAATGCTGCTTTAAAAATTAATCCAAACGATGCTTATGCCCACAACAACAAAGGCAATGCACTTTCAGGCCTTAAGCGCTATGAAGAAGCTATCGTTTGTTATAATGCTGCTTTAAAAATTAATCCAAACGATGCTTATACTCACAACGACAAAGGCTATGCACTTTCAGGCCTTAAGCGCTATGAAGAAGCTATCGTTTGTTATAATGCTGCTTTAAAAATTAATCCAAATAATACTTTCATTCATTGCAACAAAATCCTTGCTAAAGCACAGTATCTAGGTGAATTAAGATTTTATCCAGAAGCTTTGGATGGATTAAAAGTAGCAGAAGAAAAAAGTTCCGAAGAATATATTAAACAATTTATTGTTCCTTGTAGGATAAAAATATTAAGTGAATGGGGTGATCAATTACGAATAATAGGCCATTATCAAGAAGCTCAAGAAAAATATAAACAAGTATTAGTATTAGATGCAAAACATATTGATAGTTTACTTGGGCTAGCTGATACGCTACTTATTACACCCAAAAAAGACGCTCCAGATGAAAAATCTCCCTCTCCCTTTTCTAAAGCACGTGAATATTATGGGGAAGTCCTTAAATTAAATCCATTATCTGTTCGAGCACAACATAATTTAGCAGTCTGTTATCGACAATCTGCTGAAGATCAAAAAGCCATTACTCAGTATGAAACTATTATCAAAAATAATCCAAAACATTTGCCAAGTTATTTTAATCTTGCTTGCGCATTAGTACGTGATCCTAGCCCAAAACAACAATCTTATGCAGAAACTATTTTAAAAGAATATAAAACTAAATGCTTGGAAGCAAAAACACATGGTTTTGATGCTGATTTTTTGTATGACAACGTAGATGATTTACCACCTACTGCCTTAGTTTTAAAAGTAAAAGAAGAATCTACCTTATTAAAAGGGCAACAAATAGCCCATGCTGAATTATTGGCTAATGATAAAAATTCAGAAATAGCAAAAAGATATGCAATTCAATTAGGTATTTTAACAGGTGAACCTTCCTCCCTACTGGATAGGAAAGCCGTACCAGCGGCCTCCCCTTCTGCAGATAATAAACATATTCCCGTGACGTCAATTGATCAAGAAGTGCTTCAAGCTGTACGTAGTCATGATCTGAATAAATTGAGATTGCTTAAATTACAGGGTAAAAACTTAAATGTCAGTGATGATGCGGGTAATACTTTGTTACATCTAGCAGCAGAGTGTGGTGCTGGAGAAGATTTGCTTACTTATTTAATCACTGAATGTGGATGTGGTATTGATAAACTCAATAGAAAAGGAGAAACACCTCTTTATTTAGCAGTCAAAAACCAGCGCGTTGCTGTTGTGGATTGCTTAATGAGAAAAGGAGCCAGTTTAACCATTCAATATGCTGATCATCTTACCATTGTTGCATTTGCCCTTAAAATCCATTGTAAGCCTGAGTTATTGAATAGATTATTATCGCTGAGTCAAGATATCAATTCTCCAGCACCAGGCGGTCGAATACCTGTGGCACATCTTGCAGCAGCATTAGGTAATGAAGAAGCCTTAACCTGGCTTGTCACAGACAAACATGCAAATGTAAATGCATTAGATGAAAAAGGCATGTCACCATTGGCACATGCTGTGTTAAGTGGGCAAGAACCTGTTGTCAGAAAACTATTAGCACCACCTTTAAATGCCAATTTTAATAGTCAAGATCCATCTGGAACGCAACTTCTTGAGCAACTCGAAAAAAGCGAATTACCATCCGATGCAAAAGAAAAAATAAAAAGTCACTTAACCAATTATACGGCTACTAAGTTGCGTGAAAAAGAGCAACGTGCAAAAAAAACCAATCAGTTAGCAGAAGCTCTTTTTCTGGCTCTTTTTGCCGATGGCATGTTACTCACTCTTGATGAAAAAGAAGCAAAAGCCAATAAATCTTCTTTACCCACAACAAGTAAGCTTTTGCAATTAATGTGTCATGTATTTACTACTTTACCTGAAAAAGATATTCACTCCCTTATCACCAGATTAAACTTAGAAAATACGGAATTAAAATCATCTCCTCAGGGAAAACAATTGATTGAATATGCTGCTTATCAATTATTCCAAAAACGCGCTGATAAAAAAGAAACAACTTTATTTGAGATAGTAAAAAAACCTGCGCGCGATAAATGGCATAGCTCATTAGAAAGTGACAGTAAAAAACAAGCTGAATTTGGGCAACAAGTTCAAGGTGTTGTCCAAAAGTTTATACAGGAAACTAAAGATAACATTGCTCAAGCTAATCTCATCCATAAAATTATATCCAACCTGGAATTAAAACCAAAAATTGCATCTTATTTTAAAACGAAACTTACAGAAATACTAATGGCAGATAGGCGAATTATCCCAAGTCGTTTAGACGAAAAATCCATCAATGAATTAACGACAAATCTCGTAAAAGAAATTCGATTCACTCTCAAAGAAGACGATAGCATTAAAGAAGCCCACCAAGAACCTATCTATCGTCAGCGCGTGAGTATTGCTATTTGGGATTGGCTTGCTGCCACAAACCAATTACCACCCGTAGAAAAGCAATTCTATGAACTTGCTAAACAAATCCAGAATCAATTAGATCAACTACGCGATCGCAAGAAACTCAGTGATAAAAAACCGTCTTTGGAACGATTACTGATATTAGAAGTGTTATTAGAACAATCTGATTTGGATAAAGATGATATTTTACAACATGTTAAAGTTGGGCCACCAAAAGATGCGAAAGAGGGTGTTGCATTAAGTTTTGTTGAATATGTGGCTAAAAATAAACATGGTTTAGAAACAGCTAAAGATAAAAATGTCAAAGATAAAAGTTATGATGGTCTTTCTCGTAGTACAGCTAATCAAAAAGGGTATAAAAATAATTTAAAAAAAGTGGTGAGTGATTGGTTAATAGAAAATAATCGACAAGAATATTCAACTTCACGAGTCGCTTCCCTTTCTCTATCAAGTTCTTCACCTGATAATAAAATGTCGCCTTATGAACAAAATAAACTGACTCCCAAACAAGAACTTTTTGTCACCCATTTCTGTCAAGAATTTGAAAGATTTTATTGTATGTATAAAGCGATTGATTTTGGATTGGTGCGTCGAAATGAAGAAAAAGTGGATCAGCTTGCTAAAATAGCAGAACGTTATGAACATGTGACAGTAAATGTTGAAAATGTCAATGTTCCTGTTGGTATGATAGGTTCCTTTATCATGAAATTAATGGTATGGCGAAAGGACAGAGATGTGCAAAAAGCAGCAGCACGGATAGGGTGGATATTCGGATCTCGTTTAATGGAGGAAAATGCAAGGTATATTCGCTTTGCCGCTGAATATATTGCTTATCGTCATCAGATGCAAATTGAATTACTCACTACGCCAAGCATTCAAGTAGTGGGAGAATGCGCGGCTGATCGTGCTATCCAATATATTACAGCATCAGATGAAAATTTAGTGGTAACCCAACCTTCTTTTCTCGCTCGCATATGGGAAGCTTTCAAACAATCGGTTGCTTATGAAAAATATGCGCCTATGTTGTTACCTGAATTTAAAGGTCCAGTGAGTGCAGTGATTGATGGAGTGATAGAAGGTGAGTCAGAAAAAGATAAAGCTAAATCAGTGAGTACCACCAAAGGAGATACTTGGGCACCAGGTGGTGTTTTTAGGAATGTGGGATTTATTACGAAAGATGAGCATGGACAAATACGTCTTTATCGTCATCCTAATTTGGTGACAATTTCAGATAAAAATGTGGATCAAAAAGAACACGGATTATTAGCCTATGGTTATTGTTGGGTAAGGCCAGAAGAATTAGAACTCGCTATAAAACATGGTTGGATAGAAGATAAAACACCGCTAGAACAAATTGTTAAACACTATCCTGAGTTAGGGCAGCAGCCAAAACTACCGGTGCGAACAGCTACAGGAATAAGTTCTCCTACTGCATCTGCCTCTCCTCCCATGCTTCCTTCAGCGTCACCTACTGCTTCAGGAAGATCTTCAGTAGCAGCAAGCCGTGGGATGTTTGGCTCTTCAGCAGCAATGCCTTCACCTTCCAGCTTTAATCCAAATTCTGCGAACGCGAATATCGCAAATGCAACTGGAAATAGTACACCTGCAGCTAGCAATCAAAGCTTGAAAAGTTAAATTTTATTCAATGATTAGATCCCCCATGGCTAATGTACCCATGGCAAGCCACGGGGAATAAATTTAATAATCAAAATGTTACTTCGTGAAAATATTACAGTAAAAGAGAAAGAAGCACTGAAAAATTTGGCGAAAGTTTATTTTAACTATAATGAGTATGAAATTTACCAAGCAATTAAAGCAGGTGAATTAATAGAAATAAGAGAGGGAAACCAGTCGAGCTTGATTCCCTCTCCTCCCGCTTGCGGGAGGAGAGGGTAGGGAGAGGAGGGTCAATTAAATGGGTGAGTTGAAGCTAATAACACGGCGCTGGCTATTTCTTTCTAAGACAATGCCATCGTTACTAATGGATGTCACAATCGAACCATCAATAGGTAATACATCGCCTTTGGTAACCGTATATTGTTTATTTTGGTAACTCACGACTGCCTGCCATTTGCCAAATGTTTTTGATACAGATAAAACGGAGTAAGCTACTTCAGCTTGCACAGGTTGCGGCAGAGGTGCTGTACCAGGAACAACTGGTTGGTTATTATTATTTTGCTGATTATTAAAAGAAATAGGAGGACCTACTGGACGAGTTAATACATCGCTAATCCCTTTTTCTGCAGTGACTTTAGCAAGTTCAGCACTAGCAATCGCTTGACTAGTTTCAGAAATATCTTTTTGAACTTTCAGTAACTGTAATTCATTTAATGCTTTTAAATATTTTTCTTGTGTTTGTTGTTGCAACATTAAAATTTCATTATCTGCTGCAACTGGCGCTTGTTTTGGTTGTGGCAACTCTGGTTGCGGCGAAGGAGCTGTTGTCCCAGGAGGGGTTGCTGTAGGTGCACCCGCAGAGGATCCAGGCTTCATCATACCTTTATTAGCTGCCACGGGTGTAATGTCTTTTTTATCACCCCCCCCAAATAACCCTATCACTTCCCAAATAACGACGAGGGCAATGACAATAACCAATGCAGCCATAATCTTTTGTTTCTTGCCTGAAAGATTAATTTTTTGCTCTTGATTTTCTGGTGACATACTTAATTCCCCAATGCTTCAAGGTTAATTGAACCTGTTAAACTACCATTATCAACCACTATTGTAACCTTATCTAATATAAGAGGTAATCCTTTTAATTGCTGTCCTATCAATTCTATAGTGGAAGGCGTAGCATTGGTAAAGCTGATTTTGATGATAGACTGTTGATAAATTCGTCTATCAACAAATTGCCCTACCTCCATATGATCTCCAGTCAAAACATACGATAGTCTATCAATTAAATTACCAATGATATCTTTTAATTTGCTAATTGTATCTGGCGGTAATCGTTTAGCATTAAAAATAGGCCACTGTACATAAAAACCTTCTGGCAAGACCTCTATCATAGCTTTATTGCGGTTTGCCCATTTGAATAAAATATCTGTTCTTGCTCCTTTTGATTTAACAGCTGAACGGAATATCCCTTTTTCATACGTCAGCTGCTGCGGACTCCACCCAGGAATAGTGTATAATAATCGAATGCTTTCGACTACACGCGCTATTTCTTGAAAAGGATCGGGTGACGATAAGGTATCTAAATAAGTTTGATAAGGATTAACAACCCCCACAATCACTTGCGGTAATTCTTTTTTATGCGTGGAAACATAAACCCAAGCCATCCACATTATTCCTAATGTCACAATCACCGTTAATGCTTTTTTAGCGGGGAAAACACCTATGCCTTGTGATTTTAATACGGTATCGACTGGCTTTAATTGAAAAGCTTTAACCGTAGGCAAGGTAGGAAATATAGGTGAGTCTAATACAGTAAATGATTTGATAGATGCAGAATCAAATGCAAACTTACCTGGTTCTGGTGTTTTGACAATAGGAACATCGCCATAGATATTAATGTCAAAATTATTTTGCTGAGTTCGAAAAATTAACAATTCTTCGGGGATACTATCAATGGGAAATCGCCCATCTAAATGTACGCTTCCTGATTTTACAATCACTAAAATAGCATCTGTGGAATTAGGAATAGCTTCACAATAAACTAAATCAGAAGGACGTTTGAAATAATGCCAAATAGTTTCGCCTAGCAAATAGCCTAAATCTGGTGAGAAAGCAATTTCATAGCGAATATTATCTTTACGCTGTAAAGTAATGTACTCACCATAATTTTGACTAAGTAATAATACTTCTCTTTTTAAAAGACTAATTTTTTTAGCGCTTAACGTATCGCGATAAGAGGGGATAACAAAACGTTCGCCATCTTCACGAGTAATATACGGCATTAGCTATTAAATCCACTTAATATAATTGGAGTAATTAATACAATAGTTTCTGTATTTAACTGAGCCGCTGCTTGCCCTCCTAATGACTGCGCTTCAAATAATTGGCTAGCTGCAGCATTATTTGTGACTCGTCTAAATCCAGATAATATTAATGTATCACCGGATGCAATCACGCTACGTTGGTTAAATTGTTTTTGTGTGACATTTGGTACTTGAATTTGTGATGCGTTCGGCGAATTTGGATCTGGAGTTGAATTAATGAATGTAAATCCATTACTGCTAGATAAATCTGCATTCACTTGCATATACACTTTATTATTCATTATTTTAGGTAATACATACAATGTTAATCCTGTCACTAATGTGCCTGGGGTGACTTGTGATGTGACTGTACTACCACCCACTGTCGCACCACCTACTGTGGTATTTTGAATACTCGCTAGATAACCTTCTTGGTTGACAATACGAATCACAGAAACTTGGTTATTCAAACACACGACTCGTGGTTCAGAAACAACAGAGACTTTACCTTGTTGTTTCAATGCATTGACGAGCGTAGTAAACCCTGTCGTTCTATTAGGTTGCATTTGTAAGCCCGCTTGTGTAACTGCGGTAGAACCTAAAATATTGGTAAAACTGATAGGCTCGCCGTTATTCGCATTTAATAAGTAATTACTGCCGCCAAATGCGCCTTGGACAATATTCCAGTTAATCCCATAGTTGAAATTGCTGCTTAAATCGACTTCCAACACTTGCACTTTAACTAAGACTTGTTTGGTTAAGTTTTTATTTAAATTATCTACATACTTACTTACTAAGCTTACAACACTTGGTTTATCGCGCACTGTTACCGATGTCGTTGCCTGCGATACAATGACTTTGCCATCCGGGCTTAGCATTTGTTGAATAGTATTCTTTAAATCATCCCAAATCGATAACGTACCTTTTAAGTTACTATATTGTGCTGCAGAACTATCATCAATACCGGATACTGTTGTTCCACTAGAACTTCCACCGCCAGGAGTTGCCGCTCCACCGCTACTGCCGCCGCCTTTTTTACCCATTAAGTAATCTGAAGAACCTGGCATAAAAGCAACATCAAATGTTTTGGTAACAATCGATTGCCAATAAACATTATTACCTTGTACGGTGTAGACAAATCCTGTTCTTGCAGAAAGTACATCTAATGCACCTCTTACAGTCCCTTCATAATTGACTGTGACTGGAGTAGCAGGATCAAGTCCTACTTGATATCGCGTTAATATGTTGCCACCTCCTCCTGCTGCAACGGTACGGCTATAATAGGAAAAAGGTAGTTGATCCCCACGTAAGATAATGTGATTTCTCATCCACCGTGGATTTCTCATGATATCCACGGGTGTTCTATCTACGTATAAGCCTTGTTTGATCACAAGAGGAGCTGCAGGTTTTGCATCTCTATCTGATTTTTGTATAGCTTCTTTATTGCGTTGCGCAACATCTGCTACATTTCCTTCTGTTTGATTAAAAATTGGCGGGGTTGTGCATGCGGTAATTATCAAGATAGCGATAAATAAGAATAATTTTTGACATGCATTTTTATAATCAAACATTATGAGTTCCTTTCAGTAACCAGCATAGTACGATTAGACATATACATCACAGCTTGTAATGGAAATGGTTTTAATAATCTTTCTACCACATTAGGTAAACTTGTCCCAGTCACACGCCCATCAAAATTGTAATCATAAGGGGCTTTCCATACGACTTTCCAATGATATCTATCCATAATCCGCTCAAGATTTTCTTTAAGCGAACCACTGATGCTAATAGCATAGATTGCTGCTGGTTTTTCAAGATAAGGTGAACGATTAGGAAAAGTTTTAGTACTATAATGGGTAGTGGCAGTAGAACAAGGAGGGACTCTTCCACTTCCCTGGAAAAAAGGTTCTTGCGGGATTGCTGTTTGTGGTGTGGCGACTTGCCAACCCGCCGTAGCGATGGCTGGAATAATAAGAAAAAACGTGCTTAATTTAATTAAAATTCGCTTCATCTTGATACTCCATTACTCATATTCCATGCAATTAATTTAGATCGCCTACGCGGAATGAATCCGCGTAGTATCTTTTAGTATAAGCGAATTGTCGCTAAGGTGTAAATCTTTTGAATATTTGATGCGTCAAGATTCTGGGAAAGCGGGTTCTTTGTCATGCCAGCCGCAAACTTCTCCTGTCATGCCAGCGAAAGCTGGCATCCAATATATATTAATGGAACTCGTCATTGCGAGGAGTGCAACGACGAAGCAATCCATGTTATTTGGTATGGATTGCCGCGCTTGCTTCGCAAGCTCGCAATGACGAAATAACCTAGTGTGTAGGGTGGATTAGGCGTTTTTTGCCGTAATCCACCAACCTTGTCATCCTGAGCACGCTCTTTGTGCGAAGGATCTCCTTAATATAGCAGAGCCTATCGATAGAATACGTCATCGCGAGCCTGCAACGCAGGCGTGGCGATCCATACTTATGGATTGCTTCGGAGTAAAGCTCCTCGCAATGACGGGCTCCTATACTGGATGCCAGCTAAAAGCATGCTGGCATGACATCTTACCACACCAAGAAATCGGATCCTGATGGCTCACTGGGAGGGACACAACGAGTCACCGCTAAGATGCTGCCAAGCGCTTGGGTCGAGGATTCTGAATTATTGGTAGTGATTACTCCTCTTTCCGTGGTAACAGAAAGACAAACGCGCCAATAGCCTTGACCGAAATTAGTTCTGCCAATGCAGTTATCATTGGCTGCAGCAACAGGGCCTGTACAATTAGCTGGATTCGTATTGAAATTAGCAGAAGGAGCTGTCGCATAAGCTGTAAAACTACTAATAGGATAAACATTCGTTGCACTGCCTGGTGTATCATATGCACCACTGACTGATGCAGGTACCGCTAAAATTTCAGCCACCATGTTTCCTGGACAAACAGGTACTGGCACACAACCACCACTATGATAAATATCTCCGAAATTGACTGAACGAGCATTCCCTAAATTTTGCCCTGGCACATTAACAGCAGCAACGATATCGCAAGTATTAGGTGTACCAGGAGGTACTACAGCAGGACAAGGAGAAACTAATGTCCAAGGTTGCGCATTCGTAAACGTGTCTTTCGTCGTAAAACCAGAGGGTAACGTACTTGCAATCAAAGATGCGCTTAAATTACCCGTCTGTGAAGCGGGTAATTTATTAAATACATAAAATACATTAGTAGTCTGATTCACATACGTAATATAACTTGTCCCATAAGGCGATACCCAACCCGCACTAGCCGAGGGACCAGGAGGAAGATAATTATTAACTAACAAAGGATGAGTTGAATTCAGTGTCGTCCCTATTGCTGTAGGATTCCCAGAAGGAGGCCCTGCATAAGAATCTGGCCATTTGCCATTATTGACATAATACACCATGGCTGCATTTAAAATTTGTTGAATTTGTAATGTTTCTCTATCTCTGCGCGCTTGATCCATGCGTTGCGTCACATAACCAAGCAACATACTTATCCCTACTGATACAATCACTAAGACTAACATCACTTCTATTAAGGTAAACCCGCGTTTAGCACGCTGAAAATTTTTCATATCATCATCCACCACATAAATAATATTGTGTACCTGCATAACTAGCATTATTCATTTCATACATTTGATCATGCGTATACTGTAAGTTAAACTGTTGTAAGATGGGCATGCTGACCCATAAAGGGGTAAGTGTTGAAACTAACGATGGCAACCTCTCCCATACTAAATAATTGCCCGGTGAATTTGCTGCACAAGGTGCGACACCTGTTCCTGATATCGCAGAAGTACAGTCTGCACCGAGTAACGTTTGATACAATTGTACTTTCGTTGTATCCGTTATTTTCACAGCTATTTCAGCAATCCAGACATAAACCGTTGTTTGTCCTGCTTGAATTGATTGTGAAGTCGTAGTAACACAAGGCGGTGCGGCGCCCATATTACATCCACTCACATTCATTGCTGACGCTGGTAATTGGTGAAATTGTACGATATAACCATTTGCTCCTATGGTTGCATCAATAAAGGGAATAAAAATAGGCGGCCATTTAGCAATAAGACTTTGGGCCACTAACTGATTTAACGTACTATTCACAATAACATAAGGATCTGCAGGCGAAAGTGCTTTATCTAATACTTTACCTGTACTGCAATTCAGCTTATAAAAATACGCTGCGCTTTGAAATATTTGATCGAGATTATATCGAAATTGTTGAATTTCTTTATCGCGAGTAAAGCTTTGGTATTGTTGTAACCCTAATAAAATAAAGAAACTAGCGATGACCAGCACTAACAGTATTTCAATGATTGTAAACCCTGTTTGCTTAGTTAATATCATGCTTATTGGCTACCCATAGACATACCGGTAAGATAAATCCCGCGTACAATAATGATAATAAGCACTGCACCAATAACAAGTAAAATACCACCAATGACTTTTGCAATTAATTTCATTGTTTGTGTACTTTGCTCAGCGCCGCGTACACCCATACGAATTAAGCCATGTTCAAATCCTTTGACTTCTGCCATGACACGTAAACGCAAAATATCGGATTCACTAATTAACCCTGTAGAAAGCATATCTGCAATATTGCCTTTTCCTGTTGCCAATAAATGTTCCATCATAATTAAATGGGATAAAACGTAAGGATTCGCTTGTAATTGCATGACTTTAATGGCTTGCTTAAACACGACACCATTCGCCACTAACAATCCCATTGTTTCCATTAAACGTGCTGCCGCAAAACGACGATATAATGAAAAAGGGGGTATTTTATCTAACATGGATCTTAATTCGCCGATATAATTACTCATAATACGCCGCAAAATGAATACCAATGCAAACACAAATAATAAAAGTATCCACCATCCTTCTCTAATAATTGCTGCTGTATTAACTAAATCAACCCCTGCTTGCGGCCATTCAGAAATGGGTTTGATTGCTTTAAATTGTACGAAGACGGAACCATCAAGATACACGATAATTAAACAAGCCATGATGATAACCATGAGAGGATAAGTCACTGCTCCAATTAATGCGCCCATAGAACCGCTGCGTTGTCCTAAAGAATTAATAGCAGAGTGCATGGTTTCTGCTAACGCACCCCCTTCTTCACCCACACGGATAACTTCAACAATATTAGCGGCAAACCAAGGTCGCATACCGTCTGCTAGAGGTTTACCTTCTGTAATACTTTGCGCAAGTGATAAAGCGACTTCTTTGCTTAAGCCTTGTGTGACTTGCGCCATCATTTCAATCGCGCGATTTGCTGGAATACCATCATTAATTAAAAGATATAAATCTTCAAGAAAAGCAAGCTGCGATTTAGGACCAAATCGAAAGCGATTAAAAGCATGTTTAAAAGTAGGAAGTAAGTTTTCTAAATCACCAAAATCAATTTCCATTTATCAATCCTAGGCATATTTAAAGGTTTTTGCTGTTGTAGATATATTAATGGGACCTACTACTTTCTCTGCATCAAATGGATCACAAACTCCATCGCGAATTAATTCGACTGCGCGGCCGTGGAAATCAATCCAATTATTTTCTTTTAAATATTTTTCCCATGCTAAGGTATCGCATTTTTGAATAAATTGTCTGCCAATTTCATCCACCCAAATAACTTCAGCAACAACAGTTCGCCCACTGACTGCGGTTCCATGACATGCATCACATCCCGGACCACGTGCTATCGCTTTATTTAATATCTCTGCCCCTAGCACTTCTTCCCATGCAGGAATAGCCGCTTGGTGTTTTACTGAATTTCTAACAGGAACAGCGCATTTTTGGCAAACTTTCGGAATTAAGCGTTGGCAAATTAAGCAACGTAATACACTGCTATCGCTTAATAAGACAGGTGAAATACCCATATCTACCAAGCGCGTAATAATAGCCGTAGCACGGTTAGTATGTACTGTTGTTAATACTAAGTGACCTGTAATAGAAGCACGCACCATCACTTGTGCAGTATCTTCATCACGCATTTCACCGAGAATAATAACATCTGGGTCCATACGTAAGGCAGCACGTCCCATGCTTGCAAATGTTCTATCTTCTTTTTCCGTATTCACAGGAATTTGTGTTGCTTCTTCTACGACTTTTTCGACTGGATCTTCAATAGAATAAAGTTTTTGAGTTGCCTCAACCATTTCCATACAACTTGCTAATGTCGTCGTTTTACCAGATCCTGTTGGACCTGCTACAATAATAGCTCCAAAGGGTAGCTTCATCGCTGTTTTAATAATATCGACTTGTTTTGCAGTATACCCTAATTCTTCTAATGAATTTGTATGCTCTTGGCCTGTTGCTAAGATACGCATCACCATATCAAATCCACCGTGAGCAGGCACACTCGCTAAACGCAAACGAATATCTTTGTTATGCATTTTCAATGGCATGGAAGCATCTTGCGGCACGAGAGGATTAAAATGGGATGTCGCATGGTCTGTTTCTTTGTTGAAGGCAACAGAGGCAATTTCTCGCCCTAGTTTTTCTGACCATTCTGCATATAAGCGTAATTCGCCATGTTGGCGCATGCGAATTTTGGTATAGGTTTGTCTCACTTGAATATGAATATCACTCACTTCTTGCAAGACTGCTTCGTAAACTAAATCACGTAAGTGTTTTTGTTGATCGGAAAATGCAGCAGTCGTTTCACCTTTTTGTCTCGTGAGTTGTTCTGTGACTTCACCGCTATCCAGCATGAGTTTGATAAAAGAAGGTGTCGCTGCATACACTTGGTTAGGATGAATTCCTTTACTTAACATGAGTGATTTACAATTTTGTACTGTGCGTGAGGCAGGATCCGCTGAAAGTATCGTTGCACTTTTGAGGACAACAATATTACCTTGGTCTTTACACCAAGCTAACATTTCATCCATGGCTTTATCTTTGGTATCGAGATCGTGTTGACTCATCACAACTTTAGTAAAAGTTGCTGCGGCATATTGTTCTAAAACAGCCATTTGCTCATCACTTAGTGATTCGTTAGGTGGAGCGGCAGTTTCAACCATATTCACCTCGCAAGTCAATCATCTGTTTTATTATACAATAGATTAAGACAACATGGTCGAAAAAATTATCCGTTAGTGGAGAGAATCGTGATCAATAATTCGACCACTTGATTTTCGTTTGTTGATCTGTCGAGAAGAGAAGAATTTTTGCCTAATCCAATTAATAATGAATAATATCGAGCCAATAATTGCGCCAAAAATGAGAATATAAGAGAGAAACATCAACCCTAGGACAAAGATAACTATCATAATGCCTAGATAAAGAAACGGAATAAGCTGCTGAATAAGCCGCTGCATTAAAAATTATCCCATATAGTGTCAATAGATTGTTGATTGTCTATGCTATCTCTTAATTGACTAATGCGCTGACTTTTCGCTTTTTCACGTTGTTGTGATAAGGATAAAGTGTGATGTTGTTTATCGAACATTTCTAAACATTGGTCAATTTCGCTGACGTAATTTTTAAACATGATACTATTTCTCACTTGATATTGTCATACCAGCGACATCGTCATTGCGAGGAGCGTAAGCGACGAAGCGATCCATGCTATTTATTATGGATTGCCGCGCTTGCTTCGCAAGCTCGCAATGACAGCTACACCTTTCTCTTGGCTCGCACCGATAATTTCGCAGTCATTATAACTCAGTATATCACAAATGTTTACAGACTCGGTCAAGTTTAGTAACGTACATCTGGATGATTGATCTGGAGCAGGAATGAAATTTGTTAGCAAGTTGCGCATTATTTTAACAATACTAATGGTAAGTTTAGGTTTCACCTCTTCAAGCCTTGCAAGATACTCTTATTCATCCTACCCCTTGAGCGGCAAACGTAATTTAGCAGTAGAAATCAATCGCATTATTCAAAATAGTCCGCGAGCAACTATTGGTATTGCCGTAAAATCGATGAAATATGGTGATACTTTATATAGTTACAATGAGCAACATTTATTTGTTCCCGCCAGTACCATGAAATTATTTACTGCCGAAGCAGCATTATTATATTTAGGTCCAGAATATAAATTTCCCACGCGAATATTGACGGATGCTTCTTCTATTAAAAATGGTGTGTTAAATGGTAATTTATATTTAGTCCACAGTGGAGATCCTTCTTTAACATATGATGACATAGGTGCACTGGTCAGTAATTTAAAAGCACAGAAAATCAATACCATCACAGGCAATATATATATTGATACCACTGCATACGATCAAGAAAATTTTGGTCCCGGATGGATATGGGGTGATACGCGTTATTGTTATGGCGCACCGATTAATGCCAGCATCATCAATCACAATTGTTTATCTTTTAGAACCGCAACCCCCGTGCAAGTCAGCCATAGAAATCATCATCGTCACAGAAGAAGCCAAAGAGTTTATACTGGCAGCAGTGTTGTGACGAATATTCTTGCATATAACAAATTTGTATTACAAAACTTATTTAAACAAGTGGGTATTCGTGTAGGCGGCGTGATTACAGCAGGTACTGCACCTGCACATTTACCGCAAATTGCAAGTCACGAATCTAAACCATTACATACACTTGTCAGTGAAATGTTAAAAATGTCTGACAATATTATTGCAGGTTCTTTATTTAAAAAATTAGGTGAATTATATACTAAACGTCAAGGCAGTTGGTCGAATGGTAGTAAAGCGGTATCACATATTTTATCGCAACGTGCGAATGTAAATACATCACGTATTAGTTTATTAGATGGCTCTGGTCTTTCTCCTGAAAATCTTGCGACACCAAGTCAAATGTTACAAGTGCTCGATTTTGCTTATCACAATTATGATACGAGTTACGAATTAATTTCTGCACTGCCAATTGCAGGTGTAGATGGCACATTGAAACATCGATTGCAAAATATCGCTTGGAAAGTACGCGCCAAAACCGGCACCATGTCGGGGGTGCGCTCCCTCGCAGGTTATGTGATTAGCAGCAATAAAGAACCGCTTGCTTTTGTCATCATGGTCAATGGCCGTGATGGGGCAGGGTGGCAATATAAAGAAATGGAAGATAAAATTGTGACGGCGTTGACGAGGTATGCTAGATGAGCCTATGTAATCGTCATTGCGAGGAGTGAAACGACGAAGCAATCCATGCTGGGAAATCCCCCCGCCTTGCTTAACAAGGCGACCCCCTTTTACAAAGGGGGTTATCTTTGCTTGACCTTTAGCATCAACAACAGTACAATTCCTACTCATTACTAATATATAATTTCAGAGAGTGGGTTATGCATAGTGCCGCAGATGAAAAAGGTCCATCATTACAAAGACTTAGAACAGAAGCTATTGCCTTACTTCAAGAACAGAAAACTTTTAGTGAGGCTTCTAAGCAACACATTGCTGATTTAGCAAAAGCACTCAATGAGCACAATGAAGAAAAGCTTATTCAAGATAAGCGTCGTCAATTATTAGGATTATTAAATCAAGAAAACAATTTAGAAACTTATTATATTTTAATGATGCTTGCTAAATATTGGCCGCTCAGTAGGAAATGTCCTATCACACACGAAGACCCTCCTCAGAATTTAATTATGACATCTCACGGTCATCACTATGATCTCCCCTCGCTCTATGTATGGTCTATCAAAGGACAAGATCCCCATCGTAATCCCCTTAGTATATGCGATCTTGAATATATTAAATCTGAAGCTACTCGACAAGGAATTGCAGCTGATCCAGCAGTCAACCGTGTACGCAACAACGTAGGAATAACAATACCACCTCTAACAGTAAGAAATGTCAGCGGAACCATTGGCGGACTCGCAGCGTTTGCTTTTGCCTGCCTTCATAGACTTCCAGAGCTTCTTACATGGAAAACAAGTTCTCTCGCATTAGGTGTGAAAATAAGTACGACTTTGGGTGTTGTGGGTTCTGCTATTTGCTTTATTCCTTCTGGAATTATGCTTGGCGTTCTTCTTGGATCGATGATTTATCACTGCTATAAATATTGTAAATCTAACACCGTTCCACGCCCTGAACCAGAACCAGAATTTACACGAGATATGAATAGACTTTTTGAGAAAGTAGAACAAAATGCTAGAGTTGAAAAACCTGATCTAGAGAAAAGACTTACCTCTACTGCTGCATCATTAAAACAATTACAGGTTGCGGCACCTGTAGTTGATGCAAAAGGTGCTATGCCACAAACAAAAGAAAAACCAGAAGCACGAAGAGAAAAACATGCCGCTGCAGTTACAAAACGGTTAGGTGCATTAAAAAGTGCAGCGGCGATTCCTGTACCTGCAGCAACTCCTGTTGCTACGGCTACACCCACAGCTGCGCCTTACTTAAGTAATAGCTAAGACGGGGTAATAGAATTACCTCAAAAACTGAGTTGTTATTTTAATAAAACGTTAAGCTTTATGCTGTATAATGAGCATCACATGAAATCACTGAAGAGAGGAATATCATGAGCGCAAGCCGTAAATCCAAAATGAGTTTAAGCCGCAGTGCTAAGATTACAACTGCTGCTATTCTCTCGAAATTAACAACTGTTTTTGCCGACACAATATCGTTTACATTTACAGATCCTGAGAAACAGACTTATGTATTAACAAGAACAGCAAAAGAAGAGTCAGATCCTGGTATGGTTAATGCCATATCTACATACGCAGGAGCGATAAAAGATAGGGGTTTTCAATTGTTAGCAGTTAGCTACACCACTACACCAAATGTAACTGACTATAAATCAATAGTATCGTGTGGTAGTGTTGAAAAACAATTTTCTTTTTACCAAGCCTCTAACGCACCTTTAAATCATTTTGGAACAGACATGGCAAGCTTTCTTACTTCAGTTTGCTCTGATGTACTTACTGACGAAATATCATTTCGTCTTATATGTATCTTCGTTTTTTGATTCTACTGATACCACTTTATAAATGTGCTTTTCGAGATTGTTGCGCGCCTAGCGGAAATCCTGAAGAACAAAGACCTCTCTTACCACGACCTGTACCCATTACAATTGATGGTAATGGTGCATCTAATGCAGCGCCTGGTGCAGGTGATGCTACCATTGATATAGGACCCGCTTCGAGTGCTGCAGCGAGTGCAGCAGCGGCAACTTCTTCTTCACCACGACGTGCACCTTAACAGTATGTCATCCTGAGCGTAGCGAAGGATCTCCTTGGAAGTCCGTCATCGCGAGCCTGCGAAGCAGGCGTGGCGATCCATGTTTCTTGTGGATTGCTTCGTCGTTTCACTCCTCGCAATGACGAGCAGCGTCATCCTTCGTCGCTACGTTCCTCAGGATGACACACCCTACGCTCGCATTTGGCATGACAAATCCCATGATTGTCTAAGCTTGACCTTCAGTGATAGTTATAGCAAAATCCGTGGCCATTACTAATATATAAGTGAGAAGTACTATGCATTCAGCTCGTCGTGTTAAAATTGCTACTGCTGCCATTTTATCTAAGTTAGCAATCACATTTGCAGAGGCAAAACCTTTTGAAGTAACCGATCCCGAAGGAAGACCTTATACAGCAAACATTGCCGATGCAGATTATCCTAAGGCACCTGCTAGTACTTCCGCTGCAGAGAAAATTACACAAACAATAGTGGATGCAGGTTTTAAGATTGGTAATTTCACAGCGAGCATACCCGATCATAAAACAGCAATGGTGTCGTGTGTTAGCGAGGGTGCTCGTGTTTCTCTTTATCAAAACTCTAATGGCGCTTTCAATAAATTTGGAACCGATTTAGTGAATACGTTGACTCAATTATGTGAAGAAAGCGCACCTTCTGCTCTAGCCTATGCTATGTTAAGTCTATGTATCATTTTGTTAATAGCGTTAGTAGTTGCAGTATCTTGCAAACAAGGGTGGGAAGAAAATGCGAAAGCTGATGAGGAAAACAGAAGTCTTTTAGAACACAAGGCTTAATTAAAATAATAGCTCAGGCAGGGTAATAGAATTACCTCAAAAACTGAGCTGTGTAGGTTGTCATGCCAGCCGCGAGCGTAGCCGTAGGGTGGATTAGACGCGTTCTTTGCGTCGTAATCCACCACATCATATTGGTGGATTACGGTAAAAAGCACCTAATCCACCCTACATACCAGCTAAAAGCATGCTGGCATGACACCTCTCTGGATACCGCGCCTTCGCGCGGTACGACGGCCCGCAGATCAGTTTTGTTTGATATGAACTGAGCTGTTACTAATTAAATGGATTGATGATTTCTACATGGCAATGCGTAAAATCTTTATCATTGCGCGTTGCTATACTGGCTTCGTTAGCAAGCGCAATTGCAGCAATTTGTCCATCTAGAATACTCATGGGTTTTCCTATTTTTCTTCTTTCACTCATGATTTCTCCATAGTGCGCCGCTGCTGTTTCATTGAAAGAAAATACACGATGCTTAAAAGCTATCTCAATAATCTTATTAAATGATTTTTTGAGAGTATCTTTACGTTGACCTTTGGGAAGAGAATTTATTCCATATGTTATTTCTGCAATCGTAATTGTTGTAATAAATAAGTCTGTGACTGTTTGTTTATCAAGCCATCTTATTACTGGTGAATGAGGAGAAGTTTT
>Ga0206967_1016_pt1 | contig 38100 bp, 40 predicted proteins | sample Alteio_BWOrgHeat_24_FD_153259 | JGI IMG/M metagenome (GOLD analysis project Ga0206967, IMG submission 153259) | Enriched cells from forest soil in Barre Woods Harvard Forest LTER site, Petersham, Massachusetts, United States -... | ecosystem: Environmental > Terrestrial > Soil > Temperate forest >...
ATGAATTTAGATAGCATATGCAGTTTAAGGACATTCCACATTTAAATTTATCGAGTACTTATCTGCTACAAATACTACGTATATCCATATGAGAATTCTTCTCAGTCGAAATAATGTTTGAAGTCCATGTATTTCCGCCATCTTCTGTCGTATAGGCCACCGGAACTGTAACGCTATTTTCATAAACATATTCTCCAACAACGGTACAATATTTCCCATTGTTCCCGCTACAGGAAACACTATGAAGCTGAACATTTTGATATTTTGCAATAACATGTTGTGTCCAAGTATTTCCACCATCAAAACCTGTATAAGCAAAATGTAATCGTGGAGCTGCTGTGGGAAGAGGGGTCAAGTACCACTTATGAGCACTTTATTTAATATTTGATGACGATAAGTGGCACTTGACCCCTTTATTTCTGCGCCTTTGATGATTGCGAAAAACCAATCAAGATTATGTGTGAGCAAATAATTGAACAGTAGTTGTACTAAGGATGAATAAATATTGTGTGATTATTTCTAAAGTATAGTTTAATATGTTATAAATAAGATTAATTTAAATGGAGTTAAATGATGTTAAACTGGGTTCTGATTTTTCTTGTTGTTGCAATTATTGCTGGCGTCCTAGGTTTTACAGGAATAGCAGCAGAAGCAGCAGGTATTGCAAAAATTCTGTTTTTTATATTCCTAATATTATTTATCGTTTCACTTATTATGAGTATCATAAGAAAATAATTTCAACATACATTTGGAGATTACGATGAAGGGTATTATCAGCCTAATCGGAATAGTTTTAATTATCATAGGTATTGCGGCTCTTGCTTATCAAAGAATTTCTTATACTCAACAAGAAAAAATAGCGCAAATAGGAAATTTACAAGTTACGACTGATACTGAAAAAACAATTTATCTATCCCCAATATTCAGTGGGCTCTCTATTGTCGCTGGTATAGTGCTTGTGCTAATTGGTAGAAGAAATGGGAAATAAATGAGATGATTCATTATCTCTATTACCATTATGAAACCTAAAATTATCATCATAGGCGCAGGTATAGCAGGTTTGGTAGCTTGCCATTATCTTAAACAATCCGGCTTTGATGTTGTTATTTTAGAAGCAAGAAATCGAGTAGGGGGCCGAATACATACAGATTTTAGTTTAGGTTTCCCCGTAAATTGCGGTGCTTCGTGGATACATGGTATTGAAAATAATCCTATAACAGAGCTTGCTAATAATACACACTCCAAGATAATTCATTTTAATCATGAAAAAATTGCTAAATACGATCGCAATGGATGTCTGATACCTTCAGAAATAGTATATCAGTTTGAAGAAAAATTCGAAAAAATTTTACAAGAAACAAAAAAACTTGCTTTTGATTTATCGCATGACATCTCATTATCTACTGCATTCTCAAAAATACTTCATACAGAAAGATTTTCTTCCGCCGAAGATGACCTTTTTCAAATGAAGAAAAACTATTTTTCGGGATTTTACGGCGCTGATTACGACAAACTTTCTGCGCGTCACTGGAACAGTGAAGAAGTTTTACCTGGTGGTAATTATTATTTACCCAATGGATATCATCATATTATTAATAAACTCAGTGAAAATGTTAATATTCAACTAAACACTATAGTGAAAGAAATTCATTTACAAAAAAATAATGTCAAAGTAGTAACAGAAAATTCTATATTAAAAGCTGACGCTGTAATTTCCACACTACCGATTGGAGTATTAAAGAAAAATGCTGTTGCCTTTTATCCTTCTTTGCCAGAAACAAAACAAAAAGCCATTCAGAAATTAGGCTCTGGATTGTTAAATATGGCTGCTTTTAAATTTCCAAAAGTTTTCTGGCCTCATGATCATCAAGCTTTTACACTTTCCTGCAAAAGTATCACGTCTATTCCCGTATTCTTTAATTTGGAATATTTTCTTGATCAACGCCAGCCTGCTTTAATGGTATATTATGGTGGCGAAAAAGCACATGCTATTGAGCAGCTAACAAATCCAGATATTCAGGAAATCATTATGCAAGAACTTAAAACCATTTTTGGAAATTCCATTCCTCAACCTGAAACTATGCTTGCAACACGTTGGTCACAGGATCAATACAGTTATAGCTCTTATTCTTATATGGCAGTAGGTGCAACGCCTTATGATTGCTCCATCTTAGCAGAACAAATTGATAATCGTTTATTCTTTGCCGGCGAAGCAACTTCAGAAAGATTTTTTGCGACAACGCATGGAGCATATCTCTCTGGTATGCGCGAAGGAGAAAAAATCCGAAAGAGCTATAACGAATAATTTAAATATTTTACTCATTAGATAAACGCTGCTTCATTGCCCGCATACCTTCAAAAATAGATTGAGATATTTGTTTTGGAAATGTTTTTGGCAGTTGCATAGATACTTTTTCTATTACATGATCTACTTTGCTTAACATTTCATTGAGAATTGCTTCGGCCTTTTCTGTAGAATAATTAGCATTCTTTGCTGTTCCTATAAAGTGCCTACGATATATATTATACCAATGATAATGTTTATTTTCTCCTTTTAGAGCCATTGCCATTTTAATTTTTTGTTTTTGTAATTGTTTTTTTGCAATTAAAGGATAAGCAGACATAATATCATAAAAAGGTGTTAAACAATATTTTCCTTCAGCTTCAATAAAGACACTAAAGTTTTTTGCATGCCCATCAATTGCTGCTAACAACCAAAACAAAACTTGGGAGCGAAAAAAGTTGTCCCTATCTTGTTCTGGATTGGACGACCCAAGCAATAGCTTCATAATATCTTTAACTCCAGGGCCACCATCTGCTTCATATTTTAAATTAGGAGAAACCCCCAGTGCTTGGCATGCATCTTCTTGAGGTAATCTCATTAACCAGCTTTTGTCTTGAGATAACTTGCGATCAAATCGTTCTACTACTAATACTTTCACATCTTCAAAATAAAGAATTTCACATTTTGCAGAAGGCAAACCAAATGCTTTTGCAATTTGCATACATATCCATTCATTTTCACAACTATCACTTAAATCCATTTGCTGATGTTTAATAAAACCAATAGGTAATTTAAAAATATGTGTTGTAGGAGTTTCTCCTAATGGTCTACACCACTTATCTTGATAAGATAAAAAAGCAGATTTTTCTTGCGCCCCCGCAATCGAAATACGAAATTCACTGGCATTATCAACCATACCTAATGGATAATCTTGGTATCCACGTAAAATGTTAGCAATTTCTTTTTCATTGAGTGGTTCTGAATTAATTTTTCTCTTAACAGAAGGCGCATCCCCTTCAATCATTTGAATAGCCCCAACACAATCCTTACCTATGCTGGCTAACAAATCAAAAGGTTGGCTTGTAGCAATATTAAATTTAGTTTGAATACGTGCCCTAATTTGTGGGTTATCTGGCAAGAGATTATCAAAAAAATTATAAACAACATCACCTGAAAATGTTTGATTTACCAAAGGTAGTGACAGTGAAATAGGGCGAGCACCAGATGTATTTAACCAGGATGGATCATACGTAAATATAAGCTCGTTCTTGGTAGTCTTCTCTAATTGACCTATTAGAATACCATTCATCATCACATTAAGAAGACGAGCTATTTTTTTCATGTTTACCACTCCTCTGTCCAAGTTTTCTCAGTTTTATTTTTTGTTAATACTCTAATATCCAAATTAATAGCAGACAAAATGAGAAACAAAGTATTTAACTCGGTTCTTTCTGGTTTACGCTCAAATTGGGAAATAGTTTGCTGTTTTAGCCCTATTAATTTTCCAACAGTTGCTTGAGTTAATTTACGTTTTTTCCGTTCCTTAATGATGAGTAAAGCTAATTCTTTAGGGGTATGTATAAGCATAGTAAGTCCTTCTTGGCTGTTTTACCCTCTATAACGGGTAAAGTCTATTTTACCCCCTATAGCGGGTAAAATCAACTATACCCGCTATAACGGGTAAATAGCTATGCTACGAACCAGTAAAATAGCTATTGATAATTTGGTTTATCAGCCTGTAATAATGCCACACACCATTCTAGGCCCACCGCCACCTAATTTTTCAGGTGTATCAGAATAATTATCGCCTGCATTATGAATCATGATGACATGGTTCTTAATTTCTGAGATGTGTTTTAAACGCGGAGCCAATATTGGCGTATTAGCCGCTCCATTTGAATTTACACACAAAGCAGGTAAATCTCCTAAGTGACCTTGATTATAAGGACCCAAATGTTGCGTTGTATTAGCGGGATCTAAATGCCCGCCTGCTGCCATACCTTTTTGATCACACGATGGATTTTGATGGATGTGCAAACCATGAGAACCCGTAGTCAATCCATGCAAATCAGGGGTGAATAACAAACCATATGGTGTCTCAGAAATAACAATAGTTCCTGCTGATTGACCTGTTCCATTTTCCGTTGTGAAATTCATCTTAACTGTAGTGTTAGCAACCGCTAATGTGGATATCGCTAAACAAACCGCAGCTACAAAACAGCTTTTTAAATTTAACATAACCTTCTCCTTTATTTGGTTTAAAACACTGTATTATTGCGCTATGATCTTATTCAATGTAAAGGAGCAATTGATGAAAATTTTTAAATTTTTTCTCCTATTTTCATGCATTGGTACAATTCAAGCGCAAACTCATTCTCCTTATGATAACTCTTGGAAAGTGGATGTTACCCCTTATCTTTGGGCCATCAACATGAATGGAACCGTTCAAGTAGGACCAGCTAGAACACATCTTAATCAAGACTTTGGTGATATCCTTAAAAATTTTAATTATGGCGGGATGTTGTGGGTTGATGCTTACAAAAATAACTTAGGAATATTTGTGAATGCATTGTATGCTTCTTTGGGAAATAACTTTAAAGATGGACCTGTCAAAGTCGATGCTAATAATCAATTTGGTTTATTTAGCGGTGGTCTTTCTTATAAAGTGTATGACTGTCATGCCTTCAGTGTAGAGCCTTACGCAGGTTTTCGTTACACTTTAAATGATACAACCGTAAAATTATCCATTCCTTCACTTTTTTATCTGCGCAGCACTAACAATAAACATTGGACGGATCCCATTATAGGTGCAAGATTACGTTATGACTTTACAAAAGCTTGGTCTGTTACACTTGCTGGCGATATAGGCGGCACCAATGCAAGCAAACAATATAGCTATAACCTTATTGGATTACTCGGTTATAGCCCACAAACTGTAATGACGAATACAACAGCTTATCTTGGATATCGTTTACTAGATCAGCACTATATCACAGGTAGCGGGTTAAATTATTATAACTGGAATATGAAAATCTTTGGACCGTTAATAGGGATAGCATTTAAATTCTAGGAGAATGAAAAATGAAAAAAATTATCACGAGCATAACATTGACTTTACTTTTATTAGGGTTAAATTCAGCAAATGCATGCACTGATTTTCGTGTACAAGCAAAAGATGGCACAACTTTAATTGCTCGCAGCATGGAATTTGCTTTAGATTTGCATTCTAACGTTCGTAATTCTAATCGAGGACGTGAATTTAATTCAATGACACCCAATGGCAAACCAGGCTTAAATTGGAAAGCAAAATATGGCTATTTATATGTAGATGGTTTAGATCATGAATATACTGTCGATGGTATGAATGAAAAAGGATTATCATTTGAATTTTTATATTTACCTGGCCAAACAACTTATCAAACCCTTCCTACCGGTAAAGAAAAACAAGGCGTGCTCTATATGCAATTTGGCGATTGGGTATTAAGTAATTTTAGCTCTGTCGAGGAAGTTCGTTCTGCATTATCTTCCATTTATGTTTACCAGGGTTTTTTACCTGGAATGAATAATATGGTTTTTCCTTTACATGCTTCCATCTTTGATTCAACAGGAAAAGGGATAGTGGTTGAATTTATTAATGGTCAAATGAAAATTCACGATAATATAGGAGTTATGACAAATTCACCTACCTACGATTGGCACATGAGTAATTTACGCAACTACTTAAATTTATCACCTTTTAGTCCTAATCCCATTACTATCAATGGCATTACCTATAGCGCAACAGGGCAGGGTGCAGGTTCATTAGGATTACCTGGCGATATCAGCCCACCATCCCGTTTTGTCAAAACTGCATTTTTATTAAAAGTTGCTTATACTCCCAATAATGCAGAAGATGCATTAAGTCTTGCGCAACATATTATTAATAATGTCGATATTCCTGCTGGTTTAGCGCAGAGTATGGTAAATGGTAAAGTATCCGTTGAAACAACGCAGTGGGTGGTATTTAAAGATTTAACCCATAAAATGTTTTATTACCGCAGTTACGATAATATGACGCTTCATAGTATAGATATGAATAAACTTAACTTTGCTGACAGCACACCTAAATTCAAGCTGCCATTGGCTAGTAAGGCGTATGTGCTCGATGAAACCAAAAATTTATTGACAAATAAATAACCTTTTTATATTCTCCTTTTTACAAATACTAAGTAGGAGAAAAATGTGAATATATATACAGCGTATCATATATCCCCCAATCATCAAATCATTACAATATCAAACCGCTTCAATATTGCCCTGAAGCGAAATCCTGATACTTCAAAACCTTGTTCAATACAAGCTTTTTATATTGTTGCTCAATCAAAGGATGAAGTTATTTCTCAATTTAAACATTACGGATTAGATATAGATGATTTTGCTCTACATGAAAAATCTCCTAGAGGTATTAGTATAACGTTAACGACAACCAACAAAGATAAATTATCTCACTTTATTGGATTTCTTAACGCATATGGAAAAATAAATAACATTTCTCTTCTTCAAAGCATGAAATCTTTTCTCTCAATCAAGACTGAGGTAGAGGAAAAAGCACAAGCAGTCGCTAATGCAAAATTAGCTGAAAATAGCGTAGTTAATCGCACTCTAACGAACGAATCCTTAAGAAACATCGATAGTGTACACTCTATGCTATATCCTGCCACACTTTTTGCGGCAGCGGCTGCTCCTAATGCTGCTAGCACCATGCCAGCAGCTCCAGTAGCTAGTAGTGCAACATCTGTCGCTGATCATAAGCCTAAGCAGTAATTGATGAAGCTAAGTGACGTGTAGCGTCATCCTGAGCAAAGGATCCGACGCTTTCTGTCGTCCTGAGCTGATGTATCCCCACGAATTTTTTAGTAAGTAATTTTAACTTAAAAACGACCTTGTCATACCAGCGAAAGCTGGTATCTAGTTCAAATTTACAATTATTTTGAAAATTTGACAGCTTTCTGGATGCCACCTCGCACAAAAAACGTGCGGCTGGCATGACATAACTAAAACAATTTTTATAAAAAATTACATTTTTAATTCTAAAAAAATTCGTGGGGATACATCAGGTCCTGAGGAGTGCTTTTTACGACGAAGGATCTCCTGCAAACGGCTGAGCTTATCCATGGAGATCCTTCGGCATAAAAAACATGCCTCAGGATGACATACTCCTCAGGATGACATATGCCTCAAAGTATCGTTTATTTTCTATGACTCGCAATCCTCGCAAAAACCGCGCGTAAATCCTCATCTTGAATGTTGCCTGTCATTTGCAAAATTAATTCTGCTGTTTCTTGTGATAGCTTACTTACCTGTCGAGTAGATTGTTTCTTATCGCGCAGCACTTTAGGTCGAATTTTACAACAAATCGCTTTAATGTTTTGAAATTCTAGATGGGTTTTTAACTTCTCCAATAATTCAGGAATACGAAATTGCAGCTGGGTAGCCCAACTGCCCGTATCGGTTATCACGATCAACTTATCTTGATGATATCGCGCCACTTCACAATGTTTAGCAAGGTGAGGTTCCAAATATTGCACAAATAGCCCTTGCAGTTTTTGCAGTTCATTCAGTTGCGAAAGCAAAACACTAAGGGTTTTACTATCCGCTTTTAACACATGAGAAATAATGTTTTTAGTCATAAAGAGAGTCTAACGAAGAATTGACATTTAGAACAGACTAGGTAATGCTTTCCGTTTTACTAAAAGACTACGCATTCTATGTTAACCAGCTTAATGACCCGCCTTTTTGGCAACCGCAACCAACGTGTTTTACGTCGTATGTGGGTAATAGTGACCAAAATTAACTCATTAGAACCTCAAATATCGACTTTATCAGACCAAGAATTACAGGCCAAAACAGCAGAATTTCGCAATCGTGTACAAAACAATGAAACTTTAGATCAATTATTGCCCGAAGCCTTTGCTGTCGTTCGTGAAGCTGGAAAACGTGTGATGAATATGCGCCATTTTGACGTACAACTCTTAGGCGGCATGGTATTACACGGCGGCAACATTGCAGAAATGCGGACAGGGGAGGGTAAAACGTTAGTTGCTACCTTAGCTGCGTATTTAAATGCTTTATCGGGAAAAGGGGTACACATAGTCACAGTAAATGATTATTTAGCCAAACGTGATGCTGCGTGGATGGGACCTTTGTATCACTTTCTAGGGCTCTCTGTCGGCGTCATCCTACCCAATATGCCATCTACTGAAAAACAACAAGCTTATGCAGCTGATATTACTTATGGCACCAATAATGAATTTGGATTTGATTATCTGCGCGACAACATGGCATTTAGCTTAGCTGACAAAGTCATGCGTCCATTAAATTATGCGATTGTCGACGAAGTCGACTCCATTTTAATAGATGAAGCGCGTACGCCTTTAATTATTTCTGGTGCAGCAGAAGATAGCACCGAACTTTATATAGCAATCAATGAATTAGTTCCGCAACTAACAAAACAAAAAGAAAAAGAAGGTCCGGGAGACTATGCTGTAGATGAAAAATCAAAACAAGCTTATTTGACCGAAGAAGGCCACGAACATGTTGAAGAATTGTTAACAAAAGCAGGCTTAATCAAAACGAATGAAAGTCTTTATGATGCAAATAATATCATGTTAATGCATCACTTAAATGCAGCATTACGTGCCCATTCATTATTTCATTGTGATGTAGACTACATTGTAAAAAATGGGGAAGTCATTATTGTTGACGAACATACTGGCCGCACCATGCCAGGACGTCGTTGGTCTGATGGATTACACCAAGCCATCGAAGCTAAAGAACGTGTCGTTATTCATCATGAAAATCAAACGCTTGCATCTATTACGTTTCAAAATTATTTCCGCATCTATAACAAATTATCAGGCATGACAGGAACTGCGGATACGGAAGCTTATGAATTTCAACAAATCTATGGCTTAGAAGTCATCGTCTTACCGACAAATCAACCTATGGTTCGCCAAGACTTAGCAGATTTTGTCTTTATGTCAGCTCCAGAAAAGTTTACTGCTATCGTTGCAGACATTAAAAAAACTCAGACAACTGGCCAGCCCATTTTAGTTGGAACAACCTCAATTGAAACATCAGAATATTTATCTAATCTATTGAATAAAGAGAAAGTATCTCATCAAGTATTAAATGCTAAATTTCATGAAAAAGAAGCACATATTATTGCTGAGGCGGGTCGTCCAGGCACTGTCACCATTGCAACAAATATGGCAGGACGAGGCACAGACATCGTCTTAGGTGGCAACCTGGATGCAGAATTAAAAAATTTAGAAAATCCAACACCAGAGGAAATCACTAAACGTAAAGCAGACTGGGAAGAGCGACATAAAAAAGTCGTTGCAGCAGGTGGTTTATATGTTTTAGGAACAGAACGTCACGAATCACGTCGTATTGATAATCAATTACGCGGCCGTTCCGGTCGACAAGGCGACCCTGGAAAATCTCGTTTTTATCTTTCCCTAAATGATAATTTATTGCGGATTTTTGGTGGCGATAGATTAACAGCTATTATGCGCAGAATTGGAATGGAGAAGGGTGCAGCATTAGAATCGCGCTTATTATCTGGTAGCATTGAAAATGCTCAGCGTAAAGTCGAAGCGCATAATTTTGATATTCGTAAACAATTATTAGAATATGATGATGTTGCTAATGATCAACGCAAAGTGATTTATAAACAACGTGATGAATTACTTGCTTCTGAAGAAATTGGTGAAACTATTTTAGTGATGCTTGAACATGTCGTGAATAACGTTATCAATATTTACGTGGCACCACACAGCATAGAAGAACAATGGGATATTCAAGGATTAGAACGACAAATAGAAACAGATTTTGCGGTGCAATTACCTATTCAACAGTGGTTGGCGAACGAGCCAAATTTGCATGAAGAAAATCTTCGCGAACGCATTCAATCCATCATGAAAGAGTTATACAAAAAGAAAGAAAGCCAAGTGGCTGATCCTAATATTATGCGGCAATTTGAAAAAGCCGTTATGTTGCAAACTCTTGATACGTTTTGGCGAGAACATTTAGGTGCCATGGACTATTTACGCCAAGGTATTCATTTACGCGGTTATGCCCAAAAAAATCCTAAACAAGAATACAAGCGTGAGTCTTTTGAATTATTTATTGATATGCTAGATAAAATTAATTATCAAGTCATTTCAACATTATTTAAGTTTCAAATACGTGCTGAACAAGATGTAGAAGCACTAGAAGCACAACGACGTGAATCACTTAACCTTAAAATGCAATTTCAACATGCCCCTATAGGTACAGCTGAAGAAGAAGGAGCAAATGTTGAAACATTAACTCAGTCACGTAAAGTAGGGCGCAATGAACCTTGTCCTTGTGGGTCAGGTAAAAAATATAAGCAATGCCATGGCAGCCTCTAGGTCAGCAGTATCTCACATTAGTACATGAGCACGTCGTACCGCGCGAAGGCGCGGTATCCAGAAACATGTCATGCCAGCATGGGAGCTCGTCATTGCGAGGAGTGAAACGACGAAGAAATCCATGTTTTTATGTGGTAATTTATAGGTGGTAATTCATAAAATGAAATTACATGTCGCCATTGGGATTGCGCGCAACCAAACAAATCATATCTTAATTGCAAAACGTCCTTTGCATAAGCCTTATAGTGGGTATTGGGAATTACCTGGTGGAAAAGTCGAAGAAAATGAGTCAGTGTTTTCAGCGTTACAACGTGAATTTTATGAAGAATTAAATATTCACGTTATTTCTGCCAATCCTTGGTTTCAATTCACTCATCATTACCCTGATCAAACCGTGTTTCTCGACATTTGGAAAGATATTCATTTTACTGGCACTCCCATTGGAAAAGAAGGACAAGAATTACGATGGATCTCTTTAGGTGAAGTCAATCAATATCAGTTTCCGGAAGGGAATAAGGTCATTTTACAAAAGTTAATCAGTAAATAATTTTGAATTAGAAAAAACTTGTCATTGCGAGCCTGCGAAGCAGGCGTGGCAATCCATATATAAAATATGGATTGCTTCGTCGCTTACGCTCCTCGCAATGACAAGCACTGGATGCCAACTGGAGTTTACCCCTGCGAATTTCTCTTACTTTTCTTCTTAAAAAAATCTTTCCTTCTATCAGATTTAAATTTTGGCTTGAATTCAGATGATCTTTCTTTAGATTTAAACTCAGATTTGAACCTTGGTTTAAATTCCGATGATTTTCTATCAGATGAAGATTTTTCTCTTCTATCTTTAGATCTGAATTCACCTCTATCTTTAGACTTAAATTCATCTTTGAATCTTGGCTTAAATTCTGAAGATCTTCTATCAGATGAAGATTTTTCTCTTCTATCTTTAGATCTGAATTCACCTCTATCTTTAGACTTAAATTCATCTTTGAATCTTGGCTTAAATTCTGAAGATCTTCTATCAGATGAAGATTTTTCTCTTCTATCTTTAGATCTGAATTCACCTCTATCTTTAGACTTAAATTCATCTTTGAATCTTGGCTTAAATTCTGAAGATCTTCTATCAGATGAAGATTTTTCTCTTCTATCTTTAGACTTAAATTCAGCTTTAAATTTTGGTTTAAAACGCGAATTATCTTTGGATTTAAAACGTGATTTTGATTTTGACTTAGATTTTGGTTTTGAAAAACTAGTTTTTGATGGTTCTAAACCAGCTATAGCTTTGACATCAATTTTTTGATTAATATAACGCTCAATTTTTTGTAAGTGACGAAAGTCTGTATTAGCAGCTAACGATATCGCTAATCCTGATTTACCAGCACGGCCAGTACGTCCAATCCGATGCACATAATCTTCACAAAATTTAGGTAAATCATAGTTAATAACATGTGTGACATCACTAATATCAATCCCTCTTGCAGCGACATCTGTCGCTACGACAAATTGAAATTTACCTCTACGAAATTGTTCAACAACCTTATTACGCATACTTTGTTTTAAATCGCCATGTAAAGCAGCTGCTGCGTAACCTAATTTTTGTAATTCCCCGGCTAATCTATCTGCTGCTATTTTTGTTGCAGTAAATATAATACCTTTAAAAATACTTTCATTTTTTAATAAATGATGCAAAATCTTAGACTTATGCTGTACGCTATCAGTCATATATAAAACTTGCTTAATCTGTGCTGGGGCTATTTTTTCTTGTGACAAATCAACTCGCGTAGGATCTTTTAGTAACTGACGAATGACATGCTTTAATCTATCGTCAACTGTTGCGCTAAATAGTAAGGTTTGTCTCGCTTCTGGTGTAGATGCTGCAATATATTTTACATCATCAATAAATCCCATATCGAGCATACGATCTGCTTCATCAAGAATTAACATTTCAATTGCAGACAAATCAATGCGTCGATTTTCCATATGGTCCATTAACCGACCAGGCGTTGCAACTATAATATCAACTGGACGAGATAAATGTCGAAGTTGTTGGCCGTATGGCATCCCGCCCACTAAACTCACCACATTAAATCGTAAAAATTTGCCATATTTACCTGTGGCACTTGTAATTTGCGCTGCTAATTCTCGGGTAGGGGTTAAAATAAGAATACGAGGTTTATATGTTTTCTTAGTTGTCGTTAAACGTTGCAAAGCAGGTAAGACAAATGCAGCCGTTTTACCAGTACCTGTTTGGGCACAAGCTATTAAGTCTTTTCCACCTAAAATATCGTGGATAGAGTGTGTTTGGATAGGGGTAGGCTCAGTATAGCCACAAGCACTAAGTGCCTTAGAAATATTCGAATCAAAATTGAACTGAGAAAAGCTCATGTGTTTATCATCCTCAAAAAAATGTATTTATGCAGCTGTTAACTTGCTATATATGAGCTGCTATCACACATTTTCTAAGAAATGTAAATCAGCTCTCTAAGAGCCTTATTGCATGAATTCGTCATTGCTGCGAGCTGACGCAAAGCGTCATTGCGAGGAGCATAGCGACGAAGCAATCTACATGCATTGCTTCGGAGCTTACTGCTCCTCGCAATGGCAATATGCAATAATGCCTCTTTCTACCCTAGAAATTCTACGTTTAATCCTTAGGGCCGCATATCATTGCCTATTGAACAAAAAATAGCAAGTTTTATTTTGTCATTTGAAATACTGCATGCTAAGATGAGGAATAATAGGTAATTATCACAGGGAAGGTATGAATCTTAAATCGATTTTTTTTAATCATAATCGTTCAAAATTTATCCGCGATGCTATCGATTTATCGCCAGCTATTAACCGTCGTGTCCATTTAGCCTTAGTGGATTATCAATATCAACATGCCACATTTACACTATTATCTTCTCTTTTTTGTGCGACCCTCGTTCTAATAGGGATGATGAGCATAGAAGCAAAACATTTAGTATACATGTGGTATAGCAGTTTTGTAGTTATTACCGCTTTACGTTGGATTTTGATAATCAGCTACTTACAACAAACCCACATAGAGAAACATCTTCAATTATGGCGTAATTTATTTATAGTGAGCGCCTTTATCGGGGGAGTGACTTGGGGGGCAACAATCTATTTATTAATGCCTCATGCAAAAGAATTACAAGAAATGCTACTCATTTTTATTCTTGCGGGAGTCACCGCAGGCGCTACACCATTTCTAGCTTCTATTTTAAGCTCTGCTATTATTTATGTTATTTGCATATTAGTACCGCTTATTTCGTATTCTCCAGGTATATTAAGTTTAACTGCGTTTATTTATTTATTTTATTTAATTGTACTCTCTATCAATATCCATAACATGATAAAAAATTCTATCGGCTTACAATTTGAAAATACCTTATTATTAGATAGCCTTTCTAACGCTAAAAAACAATTAGAAATCATTAATAAACGACTTGAGCAAGCAGCCACACATGACCCATTAACCCAGCTTGCTAATCGAAGTTTATTTGAAACCGCATTTAGTCAATCCATTAAGCTAGCACATCGTGAAAATAAAATCCTCGGCTTACTTTATTTAGATATTGATGGTTTTAAAAAAATCAACGATACCTATGGCCATCATGTTGGTGATAAAGTATTGTTAATTGTTGTCGATAGAATCACAAGTTTATTAAGAAAAAGTGATATTGTTTCTCGATTAGGCGGAGACGAAATTACAATTATTTTAGAAAATCTTCCTAATGCAGAAACGATTAAACATGTAGCAGTAAAAATTCAACAAGCCATACTACAACCAGTAAAAATTGATGGGCACGATATAAAAGTCACTGTGAGCATCGGCGCAGGTGTTTATCCTTATGATGGTGAAGACGTACATACCTTATTAAGAGTAGCTGATAAAAATATGTATCACGTGAAAAAAAATGGTGGGAATAACATTCATTATAATTCTGAGGCATTCTTTGATTGATGTGTAGCGTCATCGCGAGGCCGCGTAAGCGGCCGTGGCGATCCATAATACACATGGATTGCTTCGTCGTTTTACTCCTCGCAATGACGTAGCCTATATTATTTATTAATTAGTTTAAGTAACTGACTCAATGCTTTCTCAACTGCCTTATTCGCAGCAACCACGCCACCATAAGGCGTATTTTCAGGTGCAGGTTCAGAAACGATAATATCTTTTGCAGCAATGACTTTACCCGTATTGGCATTTAATAATTGAGCTCTCAGTTCTAAACGAAACACGCTAGGATGCCGAGAAAAATCTTGCTTAAACTCTAATAATTGCGTATTCAAAATTAAATTAACTTGATTGGCTGTCGGAGAGTAGGTAACCAAATTATAGTAATGACTATTTTGTATGGTTTGAACCATTAATGATTGCAACATTTCTGCAGGTGTGGCAGCCCAAGTATTTTTTACAAAATAAGCAACTTGGTATGGATGGATGCTATAAACCATTTGTGAAGTACTATACACTGAATTCGTTGTTGGCATAGAAACATATAAACTAAGATGATGTGGTATTTTTGCTGAAACATAAGGGACAGTATTTACCACATATTTTGTTGGTGGATTCACTTGAACAGGGGAAAATACTGAACAAGATGTTAATATCAAAATTGCAATTAATCCAAGTTGCCATCTCATTTAGTTTTCTCCTGGCCCTAACGTCGTTTGAGCTTTACCACGTATTAATATAGAAGGGTTTTGCTTTAATTCAAAAGAAATTTGCTCTAAATTACGACTTAGAGTATTTAAATTAAGTAATGTCTGATTCGCTGCAGGCAATGTTTGCATAGTAAATGTATTACTTGCTTTTGCAGTATTTTGTAAAATTGTACGAATTTGCTGTGTATTGACTGCTAACGCATCCGTTACTTCACGTAAATTTTTAATAATTTCTTTTATCGAATGTAAACTTTCTTTATTTAGCAGTGTTTGTAACGATAATGTCAAATTAGTAAGCGCCGAATCAAGCCGAAAAAATAATGAAGGAGAAGTAGGAATAACAGGATAACGATCACCCGGTAATTTTTTTAATGGTCTTGTATCAGTGCCATTATCTTTTAGCGCTAGAGAAGCAATCCCTGTTAATCCTCTTGAACGCAGGGTAGCTACTGTACCTTGAGTAATAGGGGTATTTGCTTTGATGCTTAAAAGTAACTCAACTAATTGTGGATTTTGGTGATTTAATTCAATACTGGTCACTGTTCCCACATTGACACCATTATATTCTACAGACGAATCGATACCTAAACCGCTAACGGATTCACTCATATAAACTTGGTAAATGACATTGGATTGAAGAGAAAGGCCTGAAGACAGCCAAATAATAGTTAAAATAATACAAGTAAATAGAAAAATAACAAATGCGCCTACTAGAGTATAATTAACTTTAGTTTCCATTATTACTCCCAGTGATGGTACGCCCTCTAGCCCCGCCAAAAAACTTTTGAATGGCAGGGTGTGGATTTTTTACTAATTGTTGCATACTATCGATACACAACACTTTCCCTTCCCCCAAAAATGCCACACGATTTGTTACTTTCCATAGTGTATCAAGGTCATGGGTCACAATAATAACCGTTAATCCCATGGTGCTTTGTAAATTTAATATTAACTCATCAAAAGCTTCAGCACTATTAGGATCTAACCCAGCCGTGGGCTCATCTAGGAATAATAATTCTGGATCCAAAACAATAGCTCGCGCCAAGGCTGCACGTTTTTCCATCCCACCACTTAATTCTGAAGGATATTTATAAGCAGCGTCAATGGGTAATCCTGCTAATAAAATTTTTAACAATCCTAATTGCTGAATAGTCTGTTTATCTAAATGCGTATGTTCCAATAAGGGAAAACAGACATTTTCTAAGACAGTAAGTGAGCTGAATAACGCATTCTGTTGAAATAATACACCCCATCGACGTTGTATGGAAAGTAAAGCAGCAGGGGAGGCATTAAGAAGTGCGTCACCTAAAATAGAGATGGAACCCGCAGTCGCTTTTTGTAAAAGCAGCATAGCACGTAAAAGAGTCGTTTTACCTGAGCCACTTCCGCCTACAATTCCGATAATTTCGCCCTTCTGTACTGAAAAATTTAAGCCATTAATGACTGCATGATCACCAAATTGTACTTTTAAATCTTTAACATCAATTGCAAGTGAGTCTGTCGTCATAGTTTTAACTTACTAAAGATAACTGAGAAGATAGCATCTGCAACAATAATAAAGAAAATAGACAATACCACGCTACGTGTTGTTTGTTTGCCTACACTATCTGCGCTGCCTGATACTTTCATCCCTTCAAAACAAGCAACACTACTGATAATCATAGCAAATACTGGTGCTTTTCCAAGTCCAATGAGTAGGGCACGCAATGGGATTTCTGATTGAAAGCGGTCTAGAAAATCATGCCACGAAACACCTAGCATGTTATTCGCCATGACCATTCCCCCAATGATCCCGAATATATCCGCCCACATGGTCAATAGAGGTAATGCAATAAATAATCCTAGCATTCTAGGTAATAGTAATAATTCTCCAGGAGTGACTCCTAACGTATTAAGCGCATCAATTTCTTGATTAATTTTCATCATGCCCAATTGTGCGGTAAATGCTGAACCTGTTCGACCTGCAACCATAATAGCTGTAAGTAAGGGACCAAATTCTCGTAATACTGACAATCCTAATAAATCAACAATAAAAATATTGGCTCCATAATTACGTAGTTGATTTCCCATTTGATAAGAAATAACTACCCCAATCATAAAAGAAAGTAGAGCAATAATAGGTAAGGCTTGATAACCGGATGTATCAATGATATTTGCTATCGATGGCCAACGCCAACGAGTAGGGCGGCTTAATATTCTCAGGGCCTCAATTGATAACTCCCCTACAAATTGTAAATAGTCACAGAATTCATCTAATTGTTGTATGGCTTGTTTTCCTGTTCGCATCAACCAGGTAGTAGGTTCTGGTTCAATTAAACCTATATTTTGTTGGGTTTTTTCTTTAACTATCGATAATAATTTTTGTGATTGTTTTGAGAAATTTATTAATTGAATAGCAACTTTTTGTTGAGCTAATTGTTCTAACCAATCATTTAATAACCACGCACCAGCACTGTCTAAATGTGTAATCGCTTGCCCATCAATCACAATATTACCTTTCGGTTGAGGAATTTTATGAAGTTGTGACTTAATGATTTCAAGCTCAGTAATTTCCCAATTACCTTGAATGGCATAATGTTGCTGAGCTTGATCTATCTTAAAAAATCTTTCATTTTTTAGATTCATTCACGTGTGTCTCAATAGAGCCATCTTTATGTTTGACCATGCTGGATTTTGTACCATCAGGTAAGATAGAAGTCGTTTCCATTGAACCATCTTTATGCTGAGTAGTAACGACTTTCGTCCCATCAGAAGAAGAGTAGGTGGTTTCAATGTCACCATTCGCTAAGGATTTTTGATTATATTGCATCCCCTCTGTCGCCGCATAAACAGATATCGATAAACCCACCAATAATAACGTTGCAAAAATTTTCATCAAAAGCCTCCTTGTTTTTTCCTGACTACCCATATTATCAAGTATTTATTTTATCAGCTAGTACTCAAAAAAATAGTTATCTTAATAAGATTAGGATTATATCAACTTGTTAACAGTTCGCAGTTTATTATGATATAATAACTCTATGGAACCAAGAGAGGGGAAGAGTCCTATATCAGAAGATTCAGGATATGCTTCACATCCTGACAATATTTAACCTTGTAATCTTTGTCCTTTATTACCTGGTCGATCTGCAATTTTTTGTAATGCCTCTGCATATCCTTGAGCGGCAGATTTCTCATACCATTCATAAGCTTTATTATCGTCTTTAGCTATTATAAAAGATAATCCATTTTCATAGAAAGAACCTATTCGGAATTGCATCCATGGGCTTTTAATTTGAGATATTGTTTTTACATCTTCCAATTTTCTCTTTTTCAGTTCAGAGCTTAATCGCAATAATCGATCATTTTCAGGTTGTTGGGTTATTAATGCTTGTAATGATCTATCCAAAATATCATAGAAAATCAACTGATTTTGATCACGTAATATATGTTCAATCGCACTCACTTCAGAAATAAATACCTCATTATCTTTTTCGTCTATTAGAGTTTGTTTACGACGACTGGCAATAATTAATAATTTTTGATATGGATCTACAATATGAATTAATTTATCATTTAATCTTTTATATAGCTTTTTAGTATCAGTAAATTCATCATCTTCTATATCAATTTCTCCATTATAATCTTTTATATATTCTAATACATAGATCTCATCTTTTGATGAAACTTGTTTATTTTCTCTACCCAATGCGCTTTTAGCATCGGTTCCTGCACCTAAACTAAAAGCTATAGGTGGTTTAGGACTTGGTTGAGATGAGATATGTGGGCTTGGCTGACTGACTGCTTGTGCATTAGCAGAAGAGGGTTGTGGCACAGACGGCGATGGTGAAACTGGAAGTTCATTGTGAGGTCTTTGAATTAAATTTGCTATTCCTCTGTAATTCTGAGCACGTAACATCTCAAGTGTATGCTGTTTCCCTTGAATTTCCTCCCAAAAATTTTTCCTTTCTTGATCCGATTGATCCCACGCTTTTTTATCTTCTAGATGTTGTAGATGGAGTTGCGCAAGGGTAGGAGAAGAAAATGACGAAGCTGAAGGCTTACCATTATCCTTCCTATTTATTGGTTTTAATTCATTTTGAAGTCTCTGAATATCAAGTCTTAAATCCGCTATTGTTCTCGCATAACTATTTTTTTCCATTTGCAACTTGGTTTTAAGTGCAAGAATTTGCTCTTCAGCTTCTTTTAATTCTTTATCGCCAGCTGGAGCTCCTTCAACCTGTACTGAAACTGCATTCCCTGCAACTAACTGTAACTGATCTATGCGTTGTTGCTTGCTTTGTATATCTTTTATAAGTTTTTCTTCATGTTGTTTATAATCATGTTGCTGTTGATGTAATTGCAAAGTTAATCTATCTATCACTTGTTTTGAGTTTCTTTCTCCTCCCTGATAGAGAGATTCTCTTCTCGCATATTCTGTTTCTAATTCTCTTAAATGTCTTGTTAAATTTTCAGTTTGTCTTCGCGTTGCTTCTGTTATCGCCATACCCGTTTCTCGATCTTCTTGAAGATATCGACGATCTAGTTGTATCGCTAATTGTAAGTCTTGATCAGATAATTCTTTTCTATGTATTATCGTTCTTTTTTGTTCATAATTTTCGATACAACTTTTAATTTTTTCATTTACCACAAGCCTGGTGTGTGGAAGTTTTTGTCCTGTAATAGGGCTAGTATTATTACCTTTCGCAAGATGTGCTTTTATTGTTTCTTCTTCATAAGTAAAACCATCTGCCGCGATGACAGGTTTTTTTATACTCATTAATGAGTGAGGCATACAAAGCTGATAATCTTTATAAGACATTTTTTTAGCTTTAAAAAGAGCTTCACGGCATTTGTATTCTTGCAAATAAAGATTAAAACTTATATTGGGAATTAAATCAAAATTTTTAAACTCTACATTCGTCAGAGGATCATGTTTCTTTCCTATTGCAAAATGATTCTCAATTTGTTTTCGACTATATGTTTGACCTGTTTCTACCACTACAGGATCCACATATTCGTTCCAATCAAACGCTATATCGTTAAAAATATCTTTATCAATAGTAGGATCTTGATCATAACTGATAACTTCTTGAGATCCTAACATTAACCCTTCCTTAAAATCAGCACTTGGTTGAACTGAAGCTGCAACTGTCTCAATTTTTAATTCCTTTTCTTTAGCATCTTGACCTCTATTTAAATTTTGAGCACTGGCTTGTAATCTTTCTGTAATTTCTCGACTTCCAACTGACGATGAGCTGCTTGATGCTTGACTTTGCATGATAACCTCTCCCTAGTAGTATTAACTTTAATTTTATACTTCCAATAAAATATTTAAATGAAAGAAATCTTATCACAAATTATTTAAGTAGTTAAATCTTTTAGTGAGGCATATAGGTTATAGCTATATACGAAAAATAAAGCTGTAAACAGGCAATGTGCTAAGCCATAAAGATACTGATATGCGGCTTGATAATCATTATTAGAATAGGGGGTTGCATCAATAATTCATTTACATAATCCATATATCCATTTTGCAGAACACTATGAATAACAAAAGATATGGCCGCTCAATATTGAACTGGGTAATGCTTTAAAACAAATTCAATGAAAATGCTTTACGGATCGATGTTCAACAAAATATTTTAGGCAATCAATTTATCCGAGCAGAGGAGGGAATGAAGGGTCAAGTAGACTCGATAAATTTACAAAAAGCACAGCTTAATTTATTGGTAAAAGTTGAAGAAGGTCAAACACAAGATCACCATGCAATTCATAAGCAAGCAACTAGGTCAAAAGTTATTAATATCATTAAAACCTATCATAACAACTAGAAAATAATAAATTTTTTCTAAAAACTATAAATATCATATAGTTAACTTTACTTTAGATTGATAAAGAAGGTTGTATTTTAGTTGTTTTCCTTGTAAAATGGGAAAGATGATACCAATTTACAAGGATAATATGAAACGAACTCATTATATCGATCGAATCAAAAAAGCATTTAAAACTCATAAGGTTGTGGCACTATTAGGCCCAAGACAGTGTGGAAAAACTACTTTAGCAAATGATTTTATTAAATACGAAAATCAATTAATTAATACAAAAAATTACTTTGACTTGGAAAAAAATACTGATTTAGCTAGATTAGCGCATCCACAATTAGCACTTGAATCTTTAAAAGGATTAATTGTGGTTGATGAAGTTCAACGAATTCCAGAATTATTTCCAACAATCCGTGTATTAGTAGATCAAATAAAAGCTCAACAGTATTTAATCCTTGGTAGTGCCTCTCGCGATTTAATTCAACAATCATCTGAGACACTTGCAGGCAGAATACACTATATTGAAATAACACCATTTTCATATGATGAAACACATGATATGGCTCGTTTATGGTTGCGTGGCGGATTTCCATTATCTTATTTAGCTGAAACTGATGAATATAGCTATATTTGGAGAAGAGAATACATACAAACCTTTCTAGAACGAGATATTCCTAATCTTGGCATAAGAATATCCCCAATGGAATTAAGGCGTTTTTGGATGATGATTGCTCATTACCATGGCAATGTATTTAACGCATCAGAAATAGGAAAATCACTTGGCCTAAGTCATAAAACTATCCGCAACTATACCGATATCCTAGCCGGAACATTTATGTTACGAGAAATTCCAGCCTGGTTTGAAAATATTTCTAAACGACAAGTAAAATCTCCAAAAATTTATTTTCGTGATAGTGGTATCTTGCATTATTTGTTAAATATTCCGAACGAAGAAAGCTTATACCATCATCCAAAACTAGGATCATCATGGGAAGGGTTTGCGTTAGAGTCTGTCATTAGGCATCACGAAGTATCTGATGGCGAATATTATTATTGGGGTACACAAGGAAATGCTGAACTAGATTTATTAATCATTAAAAATGGTAAACGCTTAGGTTTCGAATTTAAATATACTGATAAGCCTAAAATAACGAAATCTATAAAGATTGCTGTAGAAGATCTTAAACTAGATAAATTATTTATTATATTTCCAGGAAAAGAATCTTTTTCATTAACCAATAATATTAAAGCAATAGGATTAGAAACTTATCTAATAACGGAGGGATAATGTTAACAGCAAATGATTTTATCAAAAAACTTAACCTAACAAAACATATTGAGGGCGGCTACTTCAGGCGAACTTATGAATCAAAATTAAAAGTATCAATTCCTGGTTATACTGGTGAAAGACATACTGCTACAAGTATTTATTTTCTTCTTGAAAAAGATACCTTTTCTGCTTTGCATAAATTGAAATCTGATGAAGTTTGGTTTTTTAATTATGGTAGCCCCCTTATTTTATATATTATTAATGAAGTAGGGGAGTTAAATAAAATTATTTTAGGCGATCCTAATCATCCCATTTATCAATTTACTGTTAGCGCAAATCAATGGTTGGCCGCAGAAATCAATGATAAATCATCTTTTACTTTAGTTAGTTGTTTCGTTTCGCCAGGATTTGAATATAATGATTTTGAATTAGCGGATCGTGATATGTTAATTCAACAATACCCAAATCATGCAAATCTTATTGAAAGATTAACGAGGAAAAAGTAAGATAATACATGCTTTATTATGACAAGTTTAAAAAGGAAATAGATATGAAATATATTTTAATTTTTTTAATCAGCCTTATTCCTACTTTAGCTTTTTGTGAAACACTTATTACTTGTACAACTCAAACAGAACACGCATTTTTTCCCAACATGGGAATGATTCAAAAGTCTAACGCAGGTTGGATGACTGGTAACGATCCTGGCACTATTACAGTGCAAAAACTTTCTGATGGTAGTTACGATATTTTATTTATAGATGCAACAAAATCAATTCATTCCGCAAAAGAAAATGGCGCACAAATTAAATTACTATGGAAAGATGATTTAAGCACTGGTATTTCTGTTTTTTATCCCAATCATGCAATAGAAATCTATAATTTCACCAAAGAAAATACCGGAAAATATGTTGTCACTATACTAACAGCAACAATGGGTAGCTCACTTATATACAAAAGTAGTGTAGAAAATGGGATATGCGATTCGAGTCTCTTATAAATAGAGTAGCCAATCTCACCCATCATATTTCCAGTAAATTTCCTTAGAAAATCTTAAACTAGATAAATTATTTATTATATTTCCAGGAAAAGAATCTTTTTCATTAACCAATAATATTGAAGCAATAGGATTAGAAACTTATCTAATTAAGCGATTAACGCGATAAAACTGAGCTGATAAAACTGAGCTTGACTTGCTTGAGCTATTATAATACAATAGCCAACAATTTTATCAGTAGAGGAGACAATTATGAGCAAGCAACAATTGTGGAAACAAGGTCTTATAGCTAAATTAGAACAAAAATATGGTGTATTCAGTACAGCACAAAAAACAGAAATTGAAGGATTACTTGATAACCACTGGGATTTATGTAGAACACATGCTGCTCAGGTTTTTGCAGAGCTTCCTGCAATAGGAATCGGAATAGGGGTACTAGGTATAATTGATTTAACTGTATTTCCGGCTGCTGGTCACTTGGTTGCAGCTATTGGTAGACCTGCATATATGGCACTATCGTATTTTGCAATCGATCTTCTATCCATAGAAGTATTTAAAAAAATTGGCCCTTCACTCAATATGCTAGAGACTCTTGAAAATAAGCATATAGAAGCATTATTTAAAAAAGCAGACAACATTGAGGATCTAGCACGTGTTCTAAAAAATATAAATACTCAAATTAACAGTACTATCGAGACAGCTAAACACGATCATGTAATTGCTGCTTTAGGTGCTGGGGTTGGTGCTGGTGTTGGAGGTCTTATAAAAGGCGGTCAAAGAGCCGGCGCAATAGGAACACTAGCAACAATTGCATCACACAGCGCATATAAACTTTTTGGTAAAGATAATGTATATAGGCCGGTACCTTCATGGCAAGATACGTTAGATCAACCCAATGACGCCAAAGAGGTTAGACAAAGACCGCCGCAAAGCAGCCGCTCTTAAACTATAAAAATTAATAATGATTTGGCACCCATCATATTTCCAGTAAATTTCCTTACTGGAAATATAGAATTTGGGTAATGGGTGGCTACAAGTGATTAGTGCAAACAGATTGAAAAATTATTTAAGATAGATTTTCGATCTTTTTTGGAATAATCATTAAAAAACGCTCAATCATAGCATTGACTTGTGCTGGCACTTCAAGTGTTGCCCAGCATTTTGAGCCTATTACTTTCCCAATTTCGAACTGTGGAGCTTCTTGAGATAATTTATTGTAAGTACAATGATGTTCATCTGTTAAAATACACAATGTAGGATAAAGTATATTCCTAAGCTTACCATTTGATTGAGTATCCCATTCGATTAAACCCTTAAAAATATTTTGCAAAGCTTTTTTATCGACATTATTAAAAGCTTTTGTAGCTATTGCTTTATTCTGGCTATCAGTATGAATAAATAAGGCATCTACCAATGATGTCACAAATTTACTGTAATCTTCACGTTCTAATTGATTAATAAATTCATTTATTTCTGCAATAAACGATTTTTCCATTAATATAGGGGGATCAATTAAAATAATATTTTTAATCGGCAAAGCATAATTAAGCGCTGTATCAATAGCAATATCTGCACCATTATTTAATCCAATCAAACATATATTTTTAAGAGATAAATTTTTACAAATCTGATTTATAATTGAGGAGAAATCGCTCATCTTATAACTGGAAATACCTTTGCTTTCGCTATGGCCTGGTAAATCTAACCATACAACATCACCATATTTTTTTAATAATTCTACCTGATGGATAAAAAAATGATGATTCCCTCCTGCATTGTGTATTAGAATAAAATTAAAACTTCCATTGCCTTGCAATCTTTCAACAAAAAATTCGGTAGTATCAATATACATAGTCATTATTTCCAATTACCTCAAGTTTTTAATACAAATAATTTGCCTTAGAGACAATTTAACATCAGAGAAAATATCGATAATTTATTCCAAAGATTTTTTCAATTCTCTTTGCAATAATTTTGCCAACTTGTCTTCGGCCATTTTCCATATTAGATAAATTAGCTTGGGTTACATGAATTTTTTTAGCAAAAGAAACCTGAGTTAATCCTTCACGCAATCTCAGCCCTTTTAATAAAACGCCAGCTTTCGTATATTGCTTTTCAAGATTTTCAAATAATGTTTTAATGTTCACTAGATTTTCAGTCTTGTTCCTTTTATTTCTTTTAACCCTTTTCTTAGTTACTACGAATTGGTTAACAATAACTTTAGGAATTGCGTATGTTTTACGATGATGAATAATATATAATGCCTCGCCATAACTATGCGCTCTAATAAGGTGCTTTTTCATGTGTTCCGACATAGTAAACCTCAATGATTCTGCGATTTTTATCAATTATTTCCCATTATTGCTTTGCTTGCAACTGATTCATTTTACATTGTTTCTCATGGGTACCAACTTTCGCTGGCATGCAAAATAACCCGCAGATGGGTGTTCGTATCGAAGGACTGAACTATTAACCTTGCTTCGTCGGTGGATGTTCGGCTTTAGTACTATCAACACCCAATTCCAACAAACATTTATTAATTTCATCTAAAATATTATATTGGTGATTGCTATGATTTAACATATTTTCTTCTTCAGCAACGCTCATTTCTCTTTCGTCATAAGCCCAACGATGTAAAATATCTATTTTATCATCTCTTGTTAACGTATCATCAGCCAATATTTCACTAGGATGATTAAATATCTTTGATGGATCTATTTTTGCTAATTCTTTATCAGTCATAATAAATATCTCTTTAAAAATTGCTCTAAAGATTCTGTATCCCATTTTTTTGAAAAATAACTTATATAAGTATCTGGACGAACAACATAAATAGCAAGGTTTTCAACAACAAATTGCTTATGGATTTCATGATTTTTATCAAAAACTAAATTATCAATTTTTAAATCAATCGTAGAAATAACATGAACTTTAATTAAATCAGGAGAGATAGATTTCAACTTATCTGTCACCGTTACTAAAGTTTGTAAAATATTTTTTTCGGGAGTTAACCCAGTAAATAATAAAATATTGTGATATGGATTACGTAAGCATTGATTGACAGGTGCTCGTTCACCTTGCTTAGGCGCTTCAATTGGCGGAACTTCATCATAATTAATGACAGGACTGTTTTCATAGCAAATAGCTAATTGTGTAAGTTCAGATGCTGTTTTTTTAGCTATTTTATTTTGAGAAAGACTTTTGCTAAATTCCTGTAATTTAGTAAAGAATGATTTATCAAACAACATACTTTTAGTAAGCTGGCCTGTTTGTTCAACAATATTATTAACTACGGGGTAACGCTCTAATTGATAACTTTCCAGTAGCGATGATTTCGCTTTATTTTTGATAACTAATGCGAGTTTCCATGCTAAATTGTAAGCATCTTGTAACCCAGTATTCATCCCCTGCCCTCCTGCTGGAGAATGAATATGTGCCGCATCGCCCATTAAATAAATTGAGTTATTTTGCATTTGATTGACAATTTTATCTCGAATCCAAAAAGGGGAAATCCAAGAAACACTTTCGACAATAAAGTTTCCGTTAGTGCGCTCAGCAACAATTTCTTTTACTTCATGCTCGTGAAATGTTTGTCTAGGAACTTCGGCATAGAGATTTGCGCTTAATCGATATTCTTTACTTCCCCACGGAAAAGCAGCAAAAATCGTTCCTTTTTCCGGTAATATCGTACCTTTATCAAAAAACACATGAATTTCATCAATTGGAAGGAAAGAATCCATTTCTGCATCTGCAACCATAAATTGTTCGGGAATATCGTCTCCATGAAATGGAATGCGACATCTCTCTCTTATTGTACTATTAGCACCATCACAAGCAATGACCCAATCACTCGTTATGGTTTCAGTGCTACTATCAGAAAGACGTATAGTCGATACAACACCTTTATTCGTTTGTTTGATATCAATTAATTCTAAAGAATGTTCCACATAAACTTTAGATTCTTCTAATTTGTTATTTAATAAACGTTCAGTTTCGCGTTGCGGTAACATTAAAACAAATGGATAGACAGAATCAACAACATCCAAAGGCATATTAGCTATAGGCTTACCATTATCATAAAAATTAATCGCATGACATTTATGTCCAATTTTTAAAAATGAATTGACTATACCTAACGCATCAAATATTTCTATCGTGCGAGTTTGAATCCAAGTTGCATTTGACCCTTCAGTACGTTCAGATTTTTTATCAATAATTCGAAATGAAATATCATGGCGCGCCAACTCACATGCCATCATCAATCCTGTAGGGCCTGCGCCCACTATGAGTATAGATAATTGCTTCATTTATTTTCTTCCTAGAAAATAACATTAAAGAGAGTGTTAAACGTCTATCCTACCTGAGTTCCATCTTCTATTAAAGTCACATTTAAATATTGGAAAAATCAAACATTTCATATAAATTTCAATAACTTATAGATTAAATAGACTCCGACTGCTGCCACCTTGCAGGGTAAACAAAATTAAGAAATAACCCAACTAAAACACCCGTTAATAAGTTACTGAATATAATAGTAACAATCGTAACAACAAAGGGAATAAACTCTGCTAATCCTTGAGAATAAATTTCTCTATAAATATAGGGCTTAGTAAGCTTGTAACCTACATAAATTAAAATTGCTGCTAAAGATGCTAATGGAATTAAGTTAATCCAACGCGGGATAAATATCACAGCAAATAAGATAAATATTCCATGAAAAATAGTAGAAGCTCTTGACTTCGCACCAGCTTGTATATTGACAGTACCTCTCACAACAACAGAGGTAATAGGAATTCCACCCAAAATCGCTGCTAGTGTATTGCCAACACCCTGCGCAACGAGTTCGCGATTAGCTGATACATTTTGATGAGTATTATGTATTTTTTCTATCGCTTCCAAATTCAATAAAGCTTCTATTGATGCTACAGCGCACAGCATTACCGCATATAAATAAACTTTTGGATTATATAACCCTAACCAATCTGGATGATCAAATTGTTTTAAAAACGATTGAATGTTATCGCTAATTGGGATATTCACCAAATTATCACTATATTGAATTAAGCTAGGAAAATAACGAATGTATAATCCATTGAGAACCACTCCTACTAAAACCACAATAATTGGACCTGGTATTTTTTTAAAAAAAGTAAGCAAACAAATTGATATAATGCTAAGAATGATAGCGCCAACATTTAAATGATCATTAGCATAACTAAAAGCAAAAGGTAATTGCTTAACAATAATTAATATCCCAATTGCGCATAATAATCCTTGTATGACATTAGAAGGAATATATTTCACAATAAATCCTACACGCAACACTCCAATTATAATTTGCAAGATGCCGGCAAATAACAATGCCAACAGAAACATTTCAAATCCGCCTAATTGAGTGATAGCAGCCAATACAACAGCTACCATACCTGCGGCTGGGCCACTGACACTAATCTTTGAACCGCTAATACTCCCTACTACAATACCACCAATAAAGCCTGAGATAATGCCGGAAAAAAGGGGCGCTCCTGAGGCCAACGCTATTCCTAAACATAAAGGAATTGCAATGAGAAATACGACTATTCCTGCAGAAAAATCATATTTTAAATATTTAAGCACAAAAAATGACCTTATTTATTCTCCATTGTATTACTTAAGCGATCCTATATCTTTGTCTTCTTTATTACCTTTAATAAGTCCTGTTAATTCTTCAACATAAACTATTTTATGATCTTTTATTTTAAAAAATCCCATATCTTTGACATCTAACTGAGTACCATCATTTTTAACAAGGTGAATCCGATAAATTGTAGCAACTTCATTTCCTTCTGCAATTAATAAATCAAAAGTAGGTTTCATTAATTTTACTGTTGATTTAATATCTTTTTGATGTTTTACCCATTGATCAAAATTAAACACTTGAGAATCGACTCGATTATCTTTTCATTAATAATCCTCCTCTGGAAAATTGTTTAAATAATGTATATGATCTAATAGGAATACTATACTACATAAATAGGATGATTTAATATGAAAATTGCCTTACTAGGTTTAGGAAAAATGGGAAGCGCGCTAGCACGAAGGCTATTGCAAGCTAACTTTGACTTGACGGTTTACAATCGATCAAAAGACAAAATGCAGCCTTTAGTACAAGCCGGAGCAAAACCTGCTTCTACCCCTAAAGAAGCTGTTGCTAATGCTGACGTTGTGTTAACGTGCTTATTAGATGATAAAGCTGTATTGGAAACTGTCAAAGGTGAAAATGGTATACTAGTTTCACTAAAACCAGGCACTATTCATATCGGCACTTCTACTATTTTACCTGACACATCCAAACAATTAACAAAATTACATCAAGAACAAGGTAGTATTTATATTGCTGGTAATGTTTTAGGAGTTCCCAAAGTTGCAGATAAAGGTGAACTAACAACAATTGTAGCTGGTAATCAAAATGCTATTAATCAATGCACAGCAATATTTAATAGTTATTCTGCCAAAATATTAAAAGTAGGAACAGAACCCTACCAAGCAAACGTCGTAAAGATTTCTGCTAACTATTTTTTAGTAACTACGATTGAAGCAATGGGAGAAATTTATACTTTTGCCGAAAAAAGCCATGTTGATTTAGACTTTATGAATGGATTTTTCCATACAGTTTTAGCACATCCAGCATTTAAACTTTATGCAGATAAAATAAAAGCGCGCGATTTTGATAATGTGAATTTTGATATGAAAGGTGGAATCAAAGATCTTAACTTATTTCAACAAGCATTCATGGATGTTGGTGTGGTTCCTGATATTGCAAATATTATTAAAAACAAATTTATTATTGCCATTGCGCAAGGGATGGAAAACAAAGATTGGAGCGCTGTTACAGAAATTACGCGAGAACAGGCTGGGCTATGACTTTACAACCTTATCTCGCAAATAAACTGGAACAACATCAACCGCCCTAACCCATTCTTGTCGCTCAAATTTAGGTATCGCTAGTTGAATCACTGCTTTAGCTGTTGGCAAGCATATCACATCTCTAGCCAAAGGTTGAAATGGCATTTTTTCAGCATAGACTTCCCACCCATTACCTGCTCCATACCACTTAATTTCACTAGGTAGAATTAAATTCTCCGGTACAGATAAAACTTCTTTCCCTACTAATTCGACTAACCCTTGAGAATTAACTTGATAACCAGCCCAATAAATTTCATTCATGCGCGCATCTACTGCTACTGCAATTTGTTTCCAACCTAAATCTGCACAAACAGTCTGTGCTAATGCAGCTAGCGAAGAAATAGGAATGACAGGTAATTCTGTTGCATAGCTTAATCCTTGAATAACGCTAGTTGCTATACGAACTCCCGTAAAACTGCCAGGCCCGCAACCAAAAGCCAACGTATCCAAATCTTTTAGAGTGATATGATGTTGTTGTAATATTTCATCAATGATAGATAAAACTAATTGCGCTTGTTCAGCGGGTGCAATTTTATGAATTTGTGTAAACTGATTATTCATTAGCAATGCAACAGAACATGCTGCCCCAGACGTTTCAATGGCTAATATTTTCATAGTCAACTCCAAAAAAATTAGCTACTTTTTTTAATTCCCGCGTACGCGGCATATCTGGCAAACTTTGTAAAAATGTTTCTCCATATCGAGATGCTACCAAACGCGGGTCTCCTATCACTAAAATACCGCGATCTTTTCCATCTCGAATTAACCGTCCAGCTCCCTGTTTTAAGGTTAATACAGCATTAGGAAGTTGAAAACTCATAAAAGGATCTATGCCTTTTTTACGTAACATCTGAATCCTTGCTTGTAATATAGGATCATCTGGTGCAGAAAATGGTAATTTATCTATCATCACACAAGACAATGCGTCGCCTTTCACATCAACCCCATACCAAAAACTGCTAGTTCCTAGTAATACAGCATTTCCCAATTCTTTAAATTTTTTTATTAATTCATGCTTAGGTAATTCTCCTTGTAATAAAATAGGAAAATCAATCTTACCTTTTAAAAATTCTGCAGCAAATCCCATGGCACGATAGCTAGTAAATAATAAAAATGCTTTACCTTGAGTGATTTTTAAAATAGGGATAACTGCATTCATTAATGCTTCAGTATAAAGTGTATTATTTGGATCAGGTAATCCTCTTGGAACATACAGCAAAGCTTGCTTTTGATAATCAAACGGGCTTTTTAATTGCAATTGTAGCGCAGTTTCCAATCCTAATGCATCCACAAATAGTTGAAAATTATTTTTTACAGTTAATGTAGCAGAAGTAAAAATCCAAGAACGTTGCTTTTCTTGAAGATATTGTTTGAAAAAATCAGCAACAATAATCGGTGTAATATTTAATGTAAAACTTTGAGTATACGTTTCAAGCCAATGCACATTATTTTCAGGTGGTGTACCTGTCAACAAATTAAATGCTTCAATTAAATTAACTGATCGTTTCCAACAATTTTCTAACTCTTTACTACGAACAGCTACTATTTTTAAACTACTTTCTAACACTTTTAAGCAATCTTTGACTTGAAAAATTTCTTTCTCTAACTTTCTATTAGTTTGATTTGTCCAGGGGATACGCCGCAAATCAATACCCATTGCCGTACGCATTGCTTGCACAGCTTTTTGCAAAACCATAGATTGATCTTTAATATCTTGCGAATCTGACATAGCTTCGGCTTCACAATCATGTGCTAATTCTAATAATTGACGACTGCTGAATGTGGTGCTAAAAAATAGCGAAGCAATATCTGGAATATGATGCGCTTCATCAAACACAATGGCATCAACTCCTGGTAATAATTTTCCAAAACCATCTTCTTGTAACGCCATGTCGGCAAAAAATAAATGATGATTGACAACAACGATATCAGCAGCCAATGCTTGCTGCCGTGCTTTATTCACAAAACAATCTTTATAGAAAGCACAATCTTGATTTAAACAATTGTCTGTCGTGCTCGTTACATGAGGCCATATCGCTGAATCTTCTGGTACTGTATTTAACTCAGCCATATCACCTGATTGAGTTGTCCCTGCCCATTCTTTGATGATTTGTAAATGCGTGACTAATTGACGCGATAAAAATCTACCATCTGTGTGTGATTTTTCTAATCTATGCCAACAAAGATAATTAGCACGGCCTTTTAATAATATGACCTTGCGAGGAAGAGCAAGAATATTTTTAATGATCGGAATATCTTTAAAAAACAATTGATCTTGTAAATTTTTAGTTCCTGTCGAAATAATTGCTTTTTTTTCTGAGAGAAAAATGGGAACTAAATATCCAAATGTTTTTCCTGTTCCCGTACCTGCTTCAACAATGACTTGAGTTTTTAATTCTAAAGATCTTTCAATTAGTTCAGCCATTTGTTGCTGTGGCGCTCGCGGTACAAAATCATCAATAGCCTGGCTTAGCGAACCATGTTTCCCTAGAATAGTTGCACTTGTTAGTTTAGAGTTATCTTTCATGGAATATTTCTCTAATGACGAAGGATCTCACGTCATTGCGAGCTTGCGAAGCAAGCGTGGCAATCCATAGCTTATAGATTGCTTCGTCGCTTTCGCTCCTCGCAATGACGAAATCCATTATTTCTCTAGGTATTGTAGTTTATCAGGCACATTTGCCCACTGGTCTGCATCAGCAGGAGCTTCTTTGATTCGATTGATATTTGGCCACTTTTCAGCTAATTCTTTATTGAGCTCTAGATAATTTTGATATTTTTCTGGCAAGTCATCTTCTGAATAAATCGCATTGACAGGACACTCAGGCTCACAGAGTGCACAATCGATACATTCATCAGGATTAATAACTAACATGTTTGGACCTTCATAAAAACAGTCTACAGGGCATACCTCAACACAATCGGTATATTTACAACGAATACACTGTTCTGTAACGACGAAAGTCATGATTGATTTCACTCGCTAATGGTGCCCGGGGCCGGAATCGAACCGGCACGGAGGTCACCCTCCGAGGGATTTTAAGTCCCTTGCGTCTACCTATTCCGCCACCCGGGCGTCTTTACTACATTGCAAACAACCTGTCATGCCAGCATGCTTTTAGCTGGCATCCAGATGTTATTTCGCTGGATGCCACCTCGTAAGCTACGCTCGCGGCTGGCATGACAGCATTATCAATATATAATTTCAGGCTGAGGTCGGAATCGAACCGGCGTCCACGGCTTTGCAGGCCGCTGCATAACCACTCTGCCACCCAGCCATCTTTTTTAATCTAGAGCGGGAAACGAGACTCGAACTCGCGACCCCAACCTTGGCAAGGTTGTGCTCTACCAACTGAGCTATTCCCGCTTTAACTTTTTAATTCTTTTCAAACAAAGCTGATCTGCGGGCTATCTTGCGCGAAAAGCCTCGTAGCTAAGCTTTTGAGGTAACTTATTACCTCAGAAGAATTTAAACCGCTAATTCTATCTTACGACCTAGTTGTGTCAATAGTTTATTTGGATTTGAATTCTGGCCAAGCTGCTTTTAAATAGAAAAGCATAGACCATATGGTTAAGATGGCAGCAATATATAAAAACAAATAACCAATGACAATAATATAACCACTTGTTGTTGGTTCACAATACAGCATAATAGCCAGAGCTATCATTTGCGTGGTTGTTTTTACTTTACCTAATCGAGAGACCGCGACACTGGCACGCTTCCCCATTTCCGCCATCCATTCCCGCAATGCAGAAACCAATATTTCCCTACCTACGATAATAGCGACAGGAATAGTAATAAAAGCTATCGGAATAATAACCATTCGCGCATGGAAACTCACAAATTGAAATTGGGGTTCACCGACAGTAATCACCAAAGCTATTGAGACCATCAGTTTATCTGCCACAGGATCGAGAAAAGCACCTAGCCGAGTCGACTGCTTTAAACTTCTAGCAAAATAGCCATCTAACCAATCGGTAACGCAAGCAAAAATAAAAATAATGACTGCAATAAGATGATTATGGGGTATAGGTAAATAGAAAATTAGCATTAATACTGGAATCACCAGTATACGGACCAAACTTAGAATATTAGGAAGATTCATCATGTTAACTCGTTACATTATGTAACGCCTCAAAAATCCTTTGAGCTAATTCTTTACTAATGCCAGGTACTTTCATTAACTCTTCAAGGCTAGCACGAGTGAGCGCTTGAATGCCACCAAAGTAATGTAGTAATTCACGCCTACGTTTTGCCCCTATACCAGGAATTTTTTCTAAAGAAGAGGTATGACGTTTTTTATCACGGCGCTGCCTATGGCCAGTAATTGCAAATCGATGCGCTTCATCGCGAATTTGCTGAATCAAATGCAAAGCTGATGAATCAAATGGTAAACTAACTGGTAAATTATCACCAATATACAGAGTTTCCATACCTGGCTTACGTGCTGGACCTTTAGCAACACCTATCAGTAATACATGATGAATATCTAACGTAGCGAATACTTTTTTTGCTGAATTTAATTGCGTAGTTCCACCATCAATTAATACGATATCTGGCAGCTTATTCTGGTCTAATTGAATTTTTTTATAACGGCGGTATACCGTTTGCTCCATGGCAGCAATATCATCCCCTGGAGTAATATCGGTAATATTAAATCGACGATAATCACTCTTTAAAGGCCCATTGCTATCAAAAACAACACAAGAACCAACGGTTTCTTCACCCATGGTGTGACTAATATCAAAACATTCAATACGCTTAGGTAATATTTTAAGATGTAGAAATTTTTGTAGTGCAATCAATCTGTCTTTAAAATTTGTTTTACTCAATAAATGACTAGCCAGTGATTGCTTGGCATTAGTCACCGCCATTTCCAGCCATTTTTTTCGCTCTTTTCGTACTGAATGAGATAATATGACTTTATAGTTCGCCTGCTCACTCAATACATTTTCTAACAAATCACGCTCAGGTAACGCAGATTCCATAATAATTTCTTTAGGAATATCTGTGCCATGATAATGTTGTGTTATAAATGCTGATAAAATCTCTTCTTTCGTTGAACCTGCTGGTGTTATTGGAAAATAGGCACGACTCCCTAAAATTCTTCCACCGCGTATCGTCAATAGTTGAATACACACAACTCCTGCGCTTTCCGCAAAACCAATCACATCAACATCTCCTTCTAAACCACTCACATATTGACGTTCTTGAATTTGCCGCAACCGTGTCATTTGATCACGTAAACGTGTTGCTAACTCATAATTCAATTCATCGGAAGCCACTTGCATTTGTTTTTGTAAACCTTCAATTAAAGCCTGGTTTTTCCCTTGTAAAAATAAAATAGTTCTTTGCACATCTTGTTGATACAATCCGGGTGAAATCTGTTTTCCACAAGATCCAGAACAAAGCCCTATTTGGTAGTGCAAGCACGGACGCGTTCGTGATGAAAAAAAATGATCATGGCATGTGCGAATACCAAATAATTTTTGAATTAAATGTATGGTTTCACGTACCGCAAGTGAATTAGGATAAGGTCCAAAATACAACCCATCTTTTTTTCGTTGTCCGCGATAGATATCGATCCGTGGGAAAGGATGTTCGTTGGTAATCAAAATATAAGGGTAACTTTTATCATCGCGAAATAACACATTATAATGAGGTTTATATTTTTTAATTAAATTAGATTCTAATAATAAAGCTTCATTTTCACTATGAGTAATGGTGACGTGTATATCTTTGATATGTTTGACTAATGCTAACGTTTTTACATCTTTGGCATTTTTTGAAAAATAACTAGAAACTCGTTTTTTTAAATTTTTTGCTTTTCCTACATATAACACTTCACCTTTTGATCCCAGCATTTGATAAACACCAGGATGATTGGTTAAGCTGCTTAAAAATGCCTTGGTATTAAACATACGCTTTATGTCATCCTGAGGCATGCTCTTTATGCCGAAGGATCTCCTGCAAACGACTGAGCCTATCGATAAGCACAGCCATTATATGGAGATCCTTCGTCGTAAAAAGCACTCCTCAGGATGACATATGCTCAGGATAACAGAGATGTCATGTTTCATCAGTATTTGCAGCATGCCCCTCAACCAAACCTAAACGAATTGCTAATAATGTTAATTCTACATCATTATTGATGCTTAATTTTTCAAAAATTCGGTAACGATAACTATTGACTGTCTTGGGACTTAAGCACAGTTTTTCAGAAATTTCCTGTACCTTTTGACCGCTAGTAATCATTAACATAATTTGTAATTCACGCTCAGAAAGAATATCCAGAGGAGATTCTTCTGGCTTAGTGAACCGCTTAAGTGCTAATTGCTGGGCTATTTCAGGACTAATATAGCGCTGTCCTGAATGAAGCGTACGAATAGCTCTAACCATTTCATCAGGATGACTACCCTTAGTAAGGTAACCAGCAGCCCCTGCTTGCAATAAACGCGAAGGGTAGGGCTCATCAATACATACCGTCAAAGCAAGTATTTTAATATCTGGATTATGGCGTATCATTTTCCTTGTTGCTTCAAGGCCACCTATTCCCGGCATTTGTACATCCATTACCACTACATCTGGCATTAACTCTTTTGCTAACCGAATTGCTTCTTCACCAGTACTTCCTTCTCCTACAACTTTGATGCCAGCTACATCTTGTAGAAGACGTTTTATACCATTTCGAATTAGTTCATGATCATCGACCAATAAAACCTTTATCAAAACGCATCCCCCGATAATATTTATAAATGGCGGAGAGAGAGGGATTCGAACCCCCGGAGCCTATTAGACTCAACGGTTTTCAAGACCGCCGCTTTAAACCGCTCAGCCATCTCTCCGAAATCCTTGTCGTCTCTTCAATCCAACGCGTTTATAATATCGCTAAATTACCTTAGGATTCAACCTATTAATGAATAGTTCGAAAAGAAATTTGTTTCCTAGCAAGAGGAATGTTAATCTAATTGTTAAATCGAAACAGCGGTTCCCGTTGAGATTTCACGATGGGGAGTTATTTTGAGGGGAGAATCGCGACTCTCCCTTCTCACATCAATCCGAATTCACTTCGAATTGATCTTATATATTAAGTAATCGAAGGAGGATTTATGCCTATCAATGATACAACTATTGTTTACAGCCGCCAATCTGTATTAAGTACAAATACAGTTTTGCGTAATACTTATTTATTATTGAGCTTAACATTACTTTGCAGCACAGCAGGAGCAGCCTATGCTGTTATTAGTGGAGCAACTTTTGCCACCTCTACCCTAGCAAGTTTGCTCATCAGCTTAGGATTGCTTTTTGCAACAACAGCACTACGTAATAGCGCATGGGGTATTTTAACGATATTCGCTTTTACTGGGTTTATGGGCTATGCCATGGGGCCTTTTTTAAATCATTTTATTCATGGATATAAAAATGGCGCTCATCTTATTGTCACTGCTTTAGGTGGCACTGGACTTACTTTTTTTGTTTCATCAGCCTATATTCTCACCACAAAAAAAGACTTAAGTCACTGGGGGAAATTTTTAACAATAGGTTTAGTGATGTGTGTTGTTGCTATGCTAGCTAATATTTTCTTAAAAATGCCTGCGATGCAATTAGCTATATCCACTCTACTCACTTTTATTTCTGCCATGTTAATGATGTACGACACTAGCCGTATTATCAATAATGGTGAACAAAATTA
>Ga0206967_1017_pt1 | contig 37990 bp, 31 predicted proteins | sample Alteio_BWOrgHeat_24_FD_153259 | JGI IMG/M metagenome (GOLD analysis project Ga0206967, IMG submission 153259) | Enriched cells from forest soil in Barre Woods Harvard Forest LTER site, Petersham, Massachusetts, United States -... | ecosystem: Environmental > Terrestrial > Soil > Temperate forest >...
CTAAGACATAAAAAAACACCATGTAGGGTTACCTACATGGTGTTTTTTAAGATAACTATTTACTTCTTTTTACGTTTTACTCGTCTAGCCTTACGTTTAGCAGGCGCTTTTTTCGCTGCTTTACGGCGTTTAGCTGGTTTTCTTTTTGCAGCTTTTCTCTTAGCTGGACGTTTTTTTGTAGCTTTTTTAGCTGTATGTTTCTTTGCGTGTTTCTTTCTGGATTTCATTATACATCTCCTATAGGTGATTGATATCAACATAAACAGTATAGCAAATTAACTTACTGATTTATAAAGAATAATACATATGTTTGTACTAAATAAATGCGGAATTATCCTAGTGAATCTCAGGGGTTTTACTTAAGCAATGTAGGGTAGATTAGGCGTTCTTTGCCGTAATCCACCTTACAATAATCATTTATGCAAACACGAAATAAACTGTGACTTATTGACATAATAAAGATTACATTGGTAATAAACCCATTTACCCAATTGTGTAATGGGTTGTGCATCATGGCTAACCGCATAATACGATTTATAATGATCGATAAAATTTTCTTCAGACATCAATTGAGAAAACGTTTTCGCTATGGAACAATACCGGCAATGCATTTGATAGGCTTTATTAAAACTATATTCTTTCTTCCATAAAGGCTGACCATTTAGCGGATAGAAATACGTTTCATAATTTTCGATATGCGATGTCACTGGATTGTAGCTAAATACTTTTATTCCAGGATTATTCCCAAAAATTGGACTAATTGATGGAGTGGAAATAGCCGCCACTTCTCCTGAGTGATCCAATTCGATTAACTGTAATCCATCCATATGAATATGCCCCGAAAAAATACCTGCTACACGATGAGGAAATTGCTTTAATTCATTCATAAATGCTTGCTGGTAATCAGGCTGCCAAAATTCTATTACATCCCCAAAGAAATTTTTAATTGTTCTAAAGACATCTATACCTGCTGGAATATGAAACGCTAATAACACTTTTTGATGTTGATTTTGCGCTAATAATAACTGTTGATGTAGCCATTGTAGTTCTTGCTGTGCTGCTTCATCTGCTTGAGATTTTTTACTGTAAGTAGAAAACAAAACAGAATCCAAAACCAAAATACGATAATTATTTTGTGCGGCTGCATAAAAACCTGCATAAGGAAATTCTTGAGAAAAACTTTGTTTGTTGGATTTTTTCTTAATAAAAGAAACCCATATATTCATCATATCTTTTAAGAAAATACCATTGGGAATAACACGATAATCTCCATTATAACCATCATTATTTCCTATCATAGGGTAAATATCGATTGCGGGAAAAACAGCATTTAAACGCAGTGTAATATATTGCAATGTTTTTCTAACAAATGCTTGATATTCTGTTGTAGTTTTGTCGCCTGAATATTTTTTATATTGTTGATGAAAATGATGCGCAAGAAAATCACCTAATACTAAGACAAAAGCAGGATGTTCGCGTTGATTAATCACTTTCAACTGGGCTAATAATGATTCAAATAATTCGTTATTCGTTTCTTCGCCATAGGTAGCAACATGTTGCTGGCTTGCACTTGTAAAAATCGATTGCCAATCTTTAGCATCATGTTGTATTAATTTTTGCAAAATAATGCAGGGTGCTTTAGTGTTTTCACATCCAGAAAAAGGAGAAAAATGAATATCTGCTATATTGACAAATTTATCTGCTGCAAATGCAAAATGACCAAAAGCTAACATTCCAATGATGAACATAACTTGGCTAAATATTTTTGACATGCTCATTTTTACCTGCGAATATTCGTTATCATAACATTGCTTATTGTCTAGGAGAGTCCTATGTTAACCACAAAATCGATAGAATACTACGATAGTGATACATTATTAGAAGGATACTATGCCCTTCCCAATAATTTACAAAGTAAAACCCCTGCAGTATTAGTTGTTCATGATTGGAGCGGGTTAAATGATTTTGCCCGCCAGAAAGCTGAAGCATTAGCTCAATTAGGTTATATTGGATTTGCTGTCGATATGTTTGGGAAAGGAATCATTGGCAACACTAAAGAAGAAAAATCCGCATTAATCCAACCCTTTGTGCAAGATAGAAATAAATTATACCAACGTTTATCTGCTGGATTAACTGCACTGAAAACATTAACGCAAGTGAATCAACAGAAGATAGCTGCCATTGGTTTTTGCTTTGGAGGATTATGTGCATTAGATCTTGCCCGTCATAATAGCGTACAAGGTGTTATCAGTTTTCATGGATTGTTAAATCCACCTAATGCAAATTCAAAAAAGATAACAACAAAAGTGCTAGCGCTTCATGGCCACAATGACAAAATGGTACCCCCTGATCAAGTCTTACATTTCCAACAAGAAATGACACAAGCTGAAGCGGATTGGCAAATGCATATTTATGGAAACACTATGCATGCTTTTATGAATCCTGCAGCAAATGATGCAGCATTTGGGACGGTTTACAATAAAACTAGCGCAGAGAGAGCGTGGATAGCAATGAAAGATTTTTTTGTGGAGTTGTTTGATAATGGCGGATAACGCTCCGATTTACCTCAAAAACTGAGCTGCGAGGCTAGGTTGCGCGAAAAGCCGACGAAAAAGCGGAATGCGTCGCGCGACTTGATCGTGAGGAGGACGTCGTCCCGCGACTTGATCGTGAGGAGGACGTCGTCCCGCGACTTGATCGCGGGATCCAGTGAATACTTCTGGATACCGCGCCTTCGCGCGGTACGACGACTCGCAGCTTAGTTTTGCTCGAGATGAGCTGAACTGCTATTACGCATATCCCGCATCACCTCACTCACATGCGAATAAGCCAATGCAAACCCGTGAAATGCAGCAATACTTAACCGTAATAACACCATATTCGTATTAGCGACAACTGTTGCTGTTCTTATACCTGATAAAGAATAAAATCCTGTTTCACTCAACCCAATTGCCTGGCCAGGATGGAGAGTTGCTAGAGAATCTATATGCAGCTGTTTATCTTGGACAGTGACATGTCTAACATCCGCTGTGCCGCTTACGATAAGATAGATACTATCGACTGGATCACCTTCAGTCACAATAGTCGTACCTGTAGTGATATGTTGCTCTACAAATAATTTAGCAAGCTCTTCGTTTTCTTCCGCTGTTAATGTAGAAAAACAGCCTTGCTTTTTAACAAAATCCTTTTTCTGTTCTAAACTAACCGTTCCTTCCATAATCATTAGCCTTTTATTCAGAGTGTCTCTTTTCAATACTACAACCACCCATTAGAAAAAGCTATATCCTATTAAAAGATTCCGGTAATACCTCCTACGACACCAAAACTTGCGGTCACTAATAAAAGAAGACCTGCCAACTTGGCGTACCACCCTTTTAAACGATATCCCTCTGGTAGCGTACGACATGCTAATACATAGAGAAAGCCGAGAACAATAGGAAGTAATAATGCATTCATCACTTCTATGCCTACACTCAGATTAACGAGATTAACGACGCCTGATGCAACTAACACTCCTCCTAGAATTAATACCAAAGTGTAAATTCCATAAAACCAAGGAGCTTCTTTAGGATGATCTTCTAAAGAACGACGAAAACCCATAACTTCACCTAAACCCCATGCCGCAGTGAGAGAAACAACAATCGTTGCCACTAATGCTGCTCCTGCCATACCTAATGCAAATAACAAACGCCCTGCTGTTACACCTAAGCTAGGAGTAATAGCTTGACTGATTTCTTGAACGGTATTTAAAGGAAGATGTTGATTTGAGTTCTTCAGTGCAGTCGCTGTGATAATTAAAATAGCCGCCATGACTAACTGGGTAATAATGGCGCCTATAGCGGTATCCCATCGGGCAAGAGATAAATGTTGACGATTGAGTCCTTTATCGATGACAGCTGACTGATGATAGAAGATCATCCATGGCATGATCACAGCCCCAATATTTCCCGCAGCAAGATATAAATAAGAATGATCTTTCCATGGAATCGTTTGTAAATTTTGGATAATAGCCTGTATTGACGGATGAGCATGCCATGCCACCCCTAGAAAAACTAATTCGAACATACCAATAAAAATAGCGATGCGCTCAACAGAATGATAAGACCCCGTCCAAGCAAGACTCACTAAGAGGGCAATGACGATTATCATGGTTTCCCAAATAGGAATCCCAAATAACGCCCCCACCCCAGCTAAACCACTAAACTCACTTAAGATAGCCCCTATACAAGAAACTAATAAGGTAGATACCGAGAGCCAAGCCCAAAATTTTCCAAAATGATGTTTAATCAATTCCCCGTGGCCCATGCCAGTGACTAAACCTAATCGAACAGTAAGTTCTTGAGCAATATAAAGAATTGGAATTAATATGAATTGCAAAGCCAGGAGTTTATACCCCCACACTGCTCCACTTTGAGCTGAGGTAATTAAGCTCCCCGCATCGGTATCCGCTAGCATCACGACCAACCCTGGCCCTAATGTAGCTAACCATAACCATGGTTTAGCAGATGCTGAAAGTACGTTTTGATTAGTGTCTGACATAAATTAAAGATACTCTTCTCAATTCTAGTCAATATTTTATCGTTAATGAGAATCATTATCAATAGTAAATCAAGATGGCGTTATTGCAAATAAGGTATCATGCCGCACTTGTTGCGGCATCCGGGCTTTTTTGTAAAACCTTGCTTAGTATTTTTTGATAGTTGACACCATTGAAATACTTATGTAACATTACATCGTTACTAATCACAATGAAGAGGAAATGACTCATGACAAATTATCAAGATATATTAGATGAATTAAATAAAGGAAAAGTAAAAAGTGAACAGATTGCGCCTCAGGCTAAACCAAATCAACAACCAGAAATGGGTGATGAAAAAACACGTCAAGCCGTCATTGCTAGTGTTTTTACTCAAGTAAAAGGATTCACCAAGGGTTTAAACAAAGATATTATTCAAAATCTGGTATTTCAATTTGCAAAAGAGGTTAAACCACCAGAACCTGAAGCTCCTAAATGTTACGGTAGAGGTTACTACAACGACATTCATTGATGAAGTAAAGCTGACCGCGTAGCGTTATCCTGAGGAGTATGTCATCCTGAGCACGCTCTTTGTGCGAAGGATCTCCTTGAAATGACTGAGCAGCCTATCCAGGGAGATCCTTCGTCGTAAAAAGCACTCCTCAGGATGACACATATGCCTATCTCAAATCAATTCTACCTTTGGCATAATGCGGTTGATTTTTTTTGTAATGGGTGACATCGAATAAAGTATAAGAGAGAGTAATTTCTTTGATATCTTTCGAGATAGCAGGATCTACAAAGAAATACACAGGCATGTCAGCTTTTTCATTTTTGAAAAAATATTGTTGAGTAAAGCAAAAACATTCGGTTTTCTTTAAAAAACGTGCTGCATCCATAGGTGTAATACTTGGAATCGCTTGTACAGTCATTTCTTTACCGGTTGTATTTTCTGCATAGAAATATATAAGCTTCACTTCTCCGGGATGAATTTCTAAATGTCGTTGCAAAGGAAGAAATTTAAAACTGAGTGCGCCATTGATGGTAGTTGCAAAATCAACTTTAATTTTACGCGAATAATCAATTTGCATTCCTGGTGCTACTTTAGCAGCAGAAATAGCTCCTTTGCCATTAAAGCCAGTTTTCTTACAAATCAATTGATAAAAAGGCACTAGCAAATAACAAAAGATAAACATAAAAACAACGCCGCACATTAAAATCAATGTGAGGCGTTTATGACTAATACGGGGTTTCGACATAATTAATGAACGACAGGGATAGTTTCAAAAGTATGATATGGAGTGGGTGAAGGCAATGTCCATTCTAATCCTCTTGCGCCTTCCCATACTTGAGATGTTGCTTTTCTATCAGATTCTCTATAGAAACAAGCTTTCACAACAACATATAAGAAAATCAATTGCGCAAATCCAAAAATAAATGCGCCTATCGTACAGATTTGATTGAAGTCCGTGAATTGTAATGCGTAATCAGGAATACGTCGCGGCATACCCGCTAATCCTAAGAAATGCATAGGAAGAAATGCTAAGTTCATACCAATCACAGACAACCAAAAATGCCATTGCCCTAATCTTTCACTATACATTTGACCAGTCCATTTTGGCAGCCAATAATAAATACCCGCAAGAATAGTAAATAACGAGCCTGACACTAAAACGTAATGGAAGTGCGCCACAACAAAATAACTATCGCGATATTGATAATCAGCAGGCACTAATGCCAACATTAATCCAGAAAATCCACCCATAGTAAACATCACTAAAAATCCGAGTGCAAATAACATTGGCGTTTCAAAAGTCAATGATCCTTTAAATATCGTTGCTACCCAATTAAAAACTTTTATTCCCGTAGGTACTGCAATTAACATTGTGGCATACATAAAAAATAATTGTGCGAAGAAAGGAGCGCCTGTGGTAAACATGTGATGCGCCCACACAATATATCCCAAGAATGCAATCAATGCTGTTGCATACACCATAAATCGGTAACCAAATAAGGGTTTGCGAGAAAAGGTAGGAATAATATCAGAAATGATACCAAACCCGGGTAAAATCAAAATATAAACTTCTGGATGACCAAAGAACCAAAAAATATGTTGGAATAAAATAGGATCGCCACCACCTGCTGCATTAAAAAAGCTAGTATGGAAATGTCTATCCATTAACATCATGGTGACACAGCCTGCTAATACTGGCATCACTGCTAATAATAAAAATGCTGTGACTAACCAACTCCAAACAAATAAAGGTAATTTAAACCATGTCATCCCGGGTGCACGCATATTGAAAATAGTCACTACAATATTTAATGCTGCCAAGATAGAAGATGCACCCATCATGTGAATAGAAAAAATAAAGAAATCGGTACTCTTAGGACCATATAATGTAGATAAAGGTGCGTAGAATGTCCAACCAAAATCGGGAGCGGGGCCACTCATAAACATCGTGCTCATTAACATGGTAAAAGCAAATGGCAGTAACCAAAAACTCCAATTATTCAGTCGTGGCAATGCCATATCTGGCGCACCAATCATCATCGGAATCATCCAGTTAGCTAACCCAGCCATCGCTGGCATGATGACACCAAATACCATGATTAAACCATGCATGGTAGTCATTTGATTAAAAAATTCTGGATTTAATAACACTTTGCCAGGTTCAAACAATTCAACGCGAATCAATAACGCCATCGCACCGCCAATAAATAACATGATTAAACTAAATGTTAAATAAAGCGTACCTATGTCTTTATGATTTGTTGTAAAAAGCCAGCGTTTAAACCCTTTTTCTGGTCCATGATGATCATCGTGATGCGCATGATCTACTGTAGTGTCACTCATGAGAGACCTCCCCCATTTTTTAGCGTTAAATGATGAATTGCTGCATGTGCTTTTTGTAAAGTAACTGCATCATCATGGCGTTTTTTGTAAGCCAGCTTTTGATGCGCATTTACCCATTGATTAAACTCCGTTTGCGATACAGCTTTGACAACAATCGGCATAAATCCATGATTCATACCGCATAACTCTCCGCATTGACCACGATAAGTACCTGGTTTAGTAATATAAAACCAATTTTCATTGATAAAACCAGGAATAGCATCTTGTTTTATGCCTAACTCAGGAACCCACCAAGAATGCACAACATCATCTGCTGTTATTAATAATTTTACTTTTGTATTAACAGGCACAACCACTTCATTATCGACTTCAAGTAAAAACCATGGGTTTTTAGGTGCATTATTATTAATTTGTTCTTGTGTTGTAGCTAAGTTACTAAAGAAACTAATGTTTTGATCTAAGTATTCATATTTCCATTTCCATTGATACCCTGTGATTTTAAGGGTTAACGCAGATTGATCAGTATTATGAATATGTTTTAATACAATAGTTGCTGGAACTGCTAGAGCAACTAATATGAGAAAAGGGATAGTTGTCCACAAAATTTCAACACCAAGATGCTCATGAAAATGGACTGCTTTTACACCTTTAGATTTTCGATGTTTAATGAGGGAATAAATCAATACACTAAAAACAATAGCGCCTATCCCACAACATACATAAAAACCTGCCATATGTAAGTAATAAATTTCATGACTTAAAAGAGAAACACCGTATGGCATATTAATGCCTGATGTTGCGTAACTTAAACTAGTCAAAAGAGAGAGACTCAGTAAAACGATAAACCGACCATAGTTTTTCATATTTTAAACCTAACTTTTGCGTTAAAAAACCGCACAATTAAACCACATTTTTGGAAAGATCCAAAGTAATTATTTTGGGCTTTGTTGCATAAATTTGTCATTGCGAGGAGCGTCTAGCTCCGAAGCAATCCATACATGTAGATTGCTTCGGAGCTAGACGCTCCTCGCAATGACAATATGTAACAACGCCATTATTTTGTCATTGATGCAACAACATCTTTGCATTCTAACAGAATACCTATAAAATACTGCCAGTTCATGCAGGTACAAAGGATAACACGTGAAGAAAATTATACAAAAGATACTTTCTAATAAAAGAAATCGCATTATTCTTGGAATCGCACTCATTCTTATGATTGGGATAGGTGTTGATTATATTTTACGCATTAAAGCTAACATAGCTATCATGATAGCGCCAAGCAAAGAAGTACCTTACTCACCTCCTTATCCTTCTGCTAAAAACACTGGCTCTAATGCACAATTAATACAACGTGGCGAATATCTTGCCAAAGCCGGTGATTGTATTGCCTGCCATACAAACTCTCCTAAAAAAGGCGCTGCATTTGCGGGCGGCTTACCTATGCATACCCCTTTTGGTACCCTTTACTCACCCAATATTACACCAGATAAAGAAACTGGGATTGGTAACTGGACGAATGAACAATTTATTAAAGCCATGCGTGAAGGGATTTCCCCTACTGGACATTATTATTACCCCGCTTTTCCTTTTTATTATTTTAGTAAAGTCACTACAGATGATTTACTTGCTATCAAAGCTTATTTAGATGCGATTCCTGCAGTACATCAACCTAATGTTAATAATGAAATGCTTTTTCCCTTTAACTGGCGATTTTTACAACTCGGTTGGCGATTATTATTTTTCCATCCTACTCATCAATCCACTGAATCAAATCAAGGCGCTTATTTAGTAAATGGCTTAGGCCATTGCGCTATGTGTCATTCACCTTCTTATAATTTACTTTCTGAAAACCTGCCTTTAGCAGCACCTATACAAAAATATGATTTAACAGGTGCGAAAGTACAAGGTTATCTAGCACCTAACATTACGAAATCCAATATAGGTACAATATCCACACCAGAAATTGTTCGCGTCTTTACAGAAGACCGCCTCATTGGCGGAGGTAAAGTAGAAGGACCTATGTTAGAAGTGAATCACGATAGTTTAAGATATTTATCTCAAGCTGATTTAACAGTAATTAGTAATTATTTAAAAACCGTTGAAAGCGTGACTCCTCCTAAACCAAAAGGCAGTGGCCCAGGTCAAGCAACGTATGAAAATTACTGTTCTGGCTGCCATGCAACAGGAGCAGGTGGCGCACCTAAATTAGGAGATTCTGCAAGCTGGGATCCTGTTTTAAAAGTTGGCATGGATAAAGTGTATCAAAACGCAATAAATGGTATCGGTGGAATGCCTGCTAAAGGAACTTGTATTTCCTGCAGTACCGATGACATTAAGCAAACAGTTGATTATATGGTGGCTGCTGTCTCAGGAAATGCAGCTACAGCAAGCACTCAAGTTGCTCAAGTTCCTAGACCTAAGCAATTGAGTATGGAAGATGGAAAACAGTTATATACAAAAAACTGTGCGAGCTGCCATCAAACCGGTACGCATGGCGCATTAAAATTAGGTGATAAAAAAGCATGGAAGCCAGTGATTCATGAAGGATTCTTGAATGCATATGTTAATATCGTCACTGGACATAAAGGCCATCCTGCTCGTGGTGGTTGCTCAACTTGTTCAGATGCCGAATTAATAGCGGCAATAAAATATATGATGCAAAATAGCAGTACAGATAAAAATTATGAGTTGTGGTAAAGATAGTAATAAAATTACCTCAAATTAAGCAACGTTGTTGCATATTGTCATTGCGAGGAGCGTCCAGCTCCGAAGCAATCCATAATTTATGGATCGCCACACCTGCTTTGCAGGCTCGCGATGACGAATTTGTACAATGATGAAGGGAGAGATGATTATGAATAAAAAATCTAACTACTATTTACCTACCCCCAGCAGCTGGCCTTTAAAAGGTTCGATTGCTTTGATTTGTATTATGCTAGGCGCTGCCAACTGGTTACATGATGAATGGTTTGGCCCATATTTATTAGCATTTGGTTTATGCATGTTGTTTTATATTATTTACGGTTGGTTTGGCACTGTTATCCATGAAAATCGTGAAGGTTTATTAAATAATAAACAAGTTGATCGCTCATTTCGTTGGGGGATGTGTTGGTTTATTTTTTCTGAAGTCATGTTCTTTGGTGCTTTTTTTGGTGCGTTATTTTATGTACGGGTTGTTTCCGTACCTTGGCTTAGCAGTGATGTTGGTTCGCATTTAACAAGTCACGTCTTGTTATGGCCGAGTTTTAAAGCTTCTTGGCCATTGTTAAGCAATCCTAACCCCGCTGCATTTGTTGCGCCTAAATCAGTGATGGAAGCTTGGGGTATTCCTGCTATCAATACACTAATTTTATTAACGAGTGGCGCTACAATCACTGTTGCTCATTGGAGTTTATTAAAAAACAAACGTAGCCTTATGTTAATTGGGCAACTTCTTACTATTTGCTTAGGGATTAGCTTCTTGGTTTTACAAGCACACGAATACGGCGTGGCTTATTTAGAAAAAGGATTAACTTTAGCTTCAGGAATTTATGGAACTACATTTTTTATGTTAACTGGATTCCATGGATTGCATGTGACAATTGGAACCATTGGTTTAATTGCAATTTTCTATCGCATGTTAAAATATGATTTTAATCCCCATAATCACTTTGCATTTGAAGCAATCTCTTGGTATTGGCATTTTGTGGATGTGGTGTGGTTATTGTTGTTTGTGTTTGTTTATTGGTTATAGAGTCGCTGTTGTCATGCCAGCAAAAGCTGGCATCCAGAATAATAATTAACTTATGATACTTATCTTTATTATTAAATTCTTACATGTCTTATTCGCCATCAGTCTCTTAGGATCTATTGCTTATTGCATAATAACACCTAACTCACAACAATTAAGATTTTTGAATAAAAACATTTTTCTATTGAGTATCGTTGCAATTATCACAGGAACACTATTAGTTTATCCAAGAGGATTTACCTTTCATACTCCTTGGATTCAAGCAGCTTACTTGCTTACAATTATTTTCAGTTTTAGTATCTTACTACTTATTTATTTAGAAAATAAATACCAAGTATTGAATAAACGATTACGGCAAGTATTATATTTTCTATTAATGATTTTATTGATGTTAGTTGTGCATGATGCAGTGACTAAGACGACTGTAATATCACCTATCTTTACATAGCCCTGCTCGCGATTACTGCATTTATCGACAGGCTTAGTTATTTGTAAGAGACCCTTCACGCAAAGAGCGTGCTCAGGATGACAGGTATTCAGTTAATACCCCGCCGCCATCCCTGCTAATCTTCTATTGTCACTACCCCCTTGCAGAAGATGAGTCATAGGGTCAATATAAATCGCTTCTACAGCACTCCATTTAGGTTGTGTAACAAAATGATATCCCATTGTTTGTAATTCTTTTGTTGTTTCATCAGAAAATACTTGTGGTTCTTCTACTATGACAACATCAGGTAACCATTGATGATGAAAACGAGGAGCATCGACAGCATCTTGTATATTCATATGATAATCTAGTACATTTAATATCGTTTGCAATGTAGAAGTAATAATTCGTGGTCCACCTGGGCTACCGACGACCATGACTAATTTATTATCGCGTGTAATAATGGTTGGAGTCATCGCACTGAGTGGTCGTTTACCAGGTTGAATATTATTTTTTTCGCCTTGGATTAAGCCAAATTTATTTGCTGTACCCGATTGAGATGTAAAATCATCCATTTCATCATTTAAGAAAAATCCAGTATGACCTGCTATCACTTTTGCTCCAAAGAAACTATTTAACGTAACTGTCGTTGATACTGCATTGCCCCAACTATCTATGATGGAATAATGCGTAGTATTGGTTCCTTCATGATTGATTTTGCTTTTTTCTAAATCAATCGAAGGTGTTGCTTGGGTATCTAAAATATTACGAACGATATTCGCAGCATAATCTTTAGAAATGAGTTGATCGACAGGGTTACTCACAAAATTAGGATCGCCTAATAAATTATTGCGATCAAAGAAAGCATAACGCATTGCTTCAATAATATAATGTGCGCTTTTTGCCGAATGAAATTTAAACGTACGTAAAGGATAGTTTTCTAAAATATTTAACATTTCACAAAGCGTAATCCCACCTGAGCTTGGTGGCGCTGCTGAAATAATTTGATAACCACGATAAGTGCAGTAGATAGGAGTATATTCTTGTACAAAATAATCTGAAAAATCTTTCAATGTAAAAATGCCGCCATGTGCTTGACTCGCGTCTACTACCTCTTTTGCAATTTGACCTCGATAAAAAACTGCTGGTCCCAAACGAGAAATTTGTTTTAATGTATTAGCTAAGTCTATCTGGACTAAACGATCTCCTACTTTATACGGTTTATTGCTACGTAAAAAGATTTTGGCAACGTTGGGATACAATTTAAAATATTTTGTTTGTGGATCAAGTATTTTAATATCACCCGCCGTTAAGATATATCCATGTTCTGCAAGATGAATTGCTGGTAACATGACTTGCTGACGAGTCATCGTGCCATATTTTTTTAATGCGGTATCTAAACCTAGCACTGTTCCTGGAACAGCAGCAGCTGCATATCCTATTGTACTTTTATCTGCAATCACATGGCCGGTAGCATCAAGAAACATGGTGGGAGTTGCCGCGAAAGGGGCACGCTCGCGGAAATTTAAAAAAATATCTTTCCCCTTGGCTAAATGGATAGTCATAAATCCACCACCACCCAAATTGCCACAGCAAGGATTCACGACAGCCAATGCATACCCTACTGCAACAGCCGCATCGACAGCATTACCACCCGCTTTTAAAATCGAAACCCCTACTTGAGTAGCCAAATACTGCTCAGTTACAACCATGGCGTGTTTGGTGGTGACAGGGGATGCTAGGGAAGAAAGAGAAACAAAATTTATTAAAAAAAATAAAATAGAAAGAACTTGTTTCATTGCTGTGTCTTATCCATATGACAGATGTCAGAATAACATATCAAGAATACATTCAACAACACCTTTTCAAACTGCTTTATTTCTTAGATGCCGCAGCACTTGCTGAAGATTTAGGCTCTACTTCAGAGGCTTTGAATTCTTTTTCATCTGACTCTAAATACTGAACTACTCTAGCAGCAGTAGGTCTTTTCTTTCTATCTCCTTCCCAACAAAATCGAATTAATGAAGTAACTTTCAACTTATATTCATCAGGAATATCTTTAGGTATATCAGGACGTTGACCAGCCGCCACTAAACTAGGGATTACAAAAGGATTTGGAACATCTTCAAATGGAACTTTTCGGGAAGCAATTTCCCAAAATATCATGCCTAAACCATACATGTCCGCTCTTTTTCCATATTTTGCTTTTGCTTTAAAAAGTTCAGGCGCCATCCAAGGAATTGTTCCTTTACCTCCCACCTCATCAGCTGTGGTATTTTTAGTCTCATTTTTCATTCTAGACAAACCAAAATCACCTAATTTAACTCTATACTGTTCATCTAATAATACATTTAAACTTTTAAGATCCCTATGAATAATTTCTTTATCATGTAAAAAAGCTAAACCTGCACTCAAATCTTTCATAATTTGATAACGCACTTTCCAAGGTAAATCCTCTCTAGCTAACGTATCAAACAATGAACCTTTAGACATATATTCCATGACAATACAATAATAAGGATTACCTAAACAATATCCAAAAAATTGAACAATGTTAGCAGCACGAAGGCCAGCCATCGTTGTTATTTCTGTTTTGAATTCCTCAATCGCTTTAGGTGTTGGATTTTCTAGAGTTAATCTCTTAACTGCTACTTTTTGAAATTTATACTGCCCATAATGTACTTCTCCGTTAGCTCCTTTTCCTATCCTTCTAATCAATTGGATATCTTTATATTCAATTTCAAAATTTACTTCGATTCTAGGTTTATCTCTTCCTGCTACTTCTTTAGGTAAAAGTACTTTTCCTTCTGCAACTATTACTGCTGCTCCTCCTACTACTGCTTTTTGAGGTTGAGGTAATAAATCTCTAGGAAGATGGAATTCATCTAAAGCAAAAACACCTACATCATTATCACCTGATGCAGAAACTAGCGTGAAATCAGGTAATAAGGCTAATCCTTGAATCCAATTGCTATGAGCATTTTTAATCTCTCCAACGATTTTAGCATCAGTAACATTCCAAATTTTTATACTTTTATCACCTGATCCACTTGCAAATAACCTATCACTCATTGGCACTAATGCATTAACATAACTGGTGTGTCCTAAAAATTGCGCTTGAGGTCTATCTGTTCTCAAATCCCAAGATTTAATATCATTTAAAGTTGAACCACTAACAAAAGTATATTCAGACATCATAGCAAACGCACGCATATGTCGTGCATTTGGATCATTATTTCTGCCTCCTGGATCAGTATGCCCTTCCCATGTTCTTTCTAATTTACCAGTACGAGGATCCCATAATCCTATTTTATAATCTTTTGCTTCAGAGATAACACTTCCATTTTTTGTAACAATAACAGTGGAAACATACTGTGATGTATTATCTATCGTACGAAGACAAACACCAGCATCTATATCCCATACTTTCAAAACTCCTTCTTGCCCTTGACTAACTAAAGCATTATCTGCAATAGCAAGAGAATATACCGGCCCTTGATGACCGTTTAGCGTTTGAATCAATTTTGCATCAGGTAAACTCCAAAACTTAATTGACTTATCCGTAGATGCTGTAATAAATTGGCGTTTATTGGGTAATCCAGCTAACGTCATCACTTCTGCTTGTGGATGACAATCCACTGTTTTTAAACATGTTCGATAAGTAGCATTCCAAATTCGTACCGTACCATCACAACTACCACTTAACAAAATATCTTCATAAGGTAATACTGCCCAAGCTGCTTTTATATGTCCTTTTAATTTATTAGGATTTTCCTCCTGTACTGTACGCGTCACCGCATGCGCATTTTGAAAATCGGTAATGCTAGCTAACGTATTTGCTGGCAATTTAAATTCGGATAAAGGATGTAATCCTATGGTATGATCCCCCGAACCTGATACTAATGTATCTCCCTTAAAAAGGGTAAGTCCTTGTATCCAATTATTATGAGAAGTATCTAGAGTAGCCACACAATCATCTGCATTAATATCCCAAAGTTTTACTGATCTATCTCCAGAAGTACTTGCTATGTATCTATTAGAAAGTGTAACCAATGCATTCACATAATTGGTATGACCAGTAAATGTTTTTAAAGCACGCGCTTGTTGTCTGATATCCCAAAATTTAATATCAAATTGATTAGAACCACTAGCAAAAATAGTATCTGAGATAACAGTAAAAGCTCGCATATGTAATCCAAGTTTATCGTTTTGCAACCCTGGACGTCTTTCATGCCCTGGCCAAACTAATTCTCGATTTCCTGTTTTTGGATCCCATAAACCTATTTGATACCCTTCATCCTCTGTAATAATTTTTCCATTATAAGTGACAACTACTGTTGATACATAATCAGAAGTACCTTCAATTGTTTTAATATGTCTACCTACTCCATAATCCCAAACGCGTACTGTTGCATCCATTGCCTGGCTAACTAACATATCATTTGTTACAGCAAGAGAAGTCACGCCTTTTTTATGCCCATCAAATTGATTAACCATTTTAGAATCGGGCAATGAAATATTCCAAGTTCTAATAGAGGTATCTTGTTTACCTTCAGATGTAGCAGATCCAGTAGCAACGAGATGTCTTCCTAGATTTGCTAATGCATAAATTTGACCCTGCGGATGAGCATTAATTGTTTTTAAACAAATTTTAGATTCAGGATTCCAAACACGCATCGTTCCATCTAAAGAACCACTTATTAATAAATCATGATGAAATGGTAGCAACGTCCAGGCAGCATTTGTGTGACCTTCTAATTTATTGCCTTTTCCTGATTTCATATTCCAGCCCTCATTTTAAATCTAAAGATCTTAACTCAATACTCTGATCAAGGTTTGCAAAATCCATTGCAAGATTATCAACACTTCTACCAAAAAGAGAATACAATAAAACTTGACTGGCCCTATAACGCTCTTGATTTCTATTCAAAAAAGGTGTGATTGATTTAAAATCATTTTCTTCTATTCTTCCTAGGCGAAGTTGCGATAGAGAATAATTAACTTGTAGCGTGTTTTCTAATTGCCTAACAACATCTTGATCTATTACATGGCCATTATATTCAACAACTTGTACCGACTCATTACCCGTCAAAGCGCGTAGTAATAACATCAAAATTAATTTATGATTTTCTAAATGACACATATATTGCAAAGAGACTTTCCTCAATGATTGACTCTTTCCTATACCTGTAAATAATTCACTTGCCACATCTTCAGTCATCATGAGATCAAGTAATGTGATGCTACTTAAAGTTGAATGATTTTCTATACTACTACCTAACATTCGCGCAGAGTTAACGGTAATTTTTTCACCCATACAACATTCTAATCGCCTTATCCTAGGATTTAAACGCAAAGTATTTGCTAATGCAACTGCACACTGATCTGTGAGGATACATCTCTGATGAAATGCATCAAATACACCACCAATAATTAAAGAGGTAACAGAAGTATTCGTTTCTAATGAATTGAAAAACTCTAATAAATATGCTTCTGGAATCTTAGAAGAAATAATAGAAATTAACGAAAGTAATCGTGATGCTTTTAATTGAAGACAAAAAAATCTAAAGGCACTTAAATCACTAAATTCTATGTCAGAGAAAATAAGATGAACAGGAAAATCAATCATAAAAATAAATTTAACTGATTTAGGTCCAAATTTTTTAGAAATATAAATAGTAGGTAATTTTGCAACAACATCAGAATCCACTAAAGAATAATCATTCTCTACATTCCTCAAAGTATCTTCTGATAATGTTAATGAAGTAAAATGATTGCATCTTAACCCTAAAGACAATTCCCTTAAGCTTAAATTAGTTAATCTTGCAAGAGTTAAATTGATGTCAAAGTAAATTTTATGTGTTTTAGATAATTCAACGAGTAATTTTATAACTCTTTCCTCAACTAAGATGTTGATAAATTTAATGCGATAAGTTGAGTTTGGTATTAAATTTTTTATGTTATTTTCCACATGTTGAGAAACAGTTTGATCTGTTAAAGTAAAGCCTTCATTACTTTCTTCAACATAAATAGAAAAATTAACGATCTGGCAACTTAACATACTTAAACCACTCCATACAAAATGGTAAGTGAACCGTGACAATCCATATTTCTCTAAAGACTGTCACGGAATATAAGATGACTTAACTTGTTTTTCCTGTTGGTGAAATGGTAGAAACAGTAGTCGATGCCACTGTTAGAGAGGCCGTTGAGGAAGTTCCTGCTGCTGCATCAGATCTAAGAAGACTATTCGCTCTCAAATTTGATAAACTCCCTGTATTACTTGCTGCTGATGCTAATCCAGGTCCTGTTGAAGTTGTTGCTACACTTTTTATATCTGAAGCACTATTACTTGCAGCGATATTGTGAACATCTGCACTAGGTGCATTGAATGTTAAAACAGCTTCTGGCTTATCTTTTGTCAAGACATGTGTTTCAACATCTGTAGCATCAGCATACGTCACTAAATGCGCCTTGAATTCATCTAATTGATCCTGAAGTTTATCTGTACCATCAAAACTAAAAATAACAGACATGAGTTGACGAGTATTTTCTGTAATAAGTGCTCGCTCAGAGTCAGATGTAGGACTACCAAAAGCACCTTTTTGATCCGCTAAAAGAGGAAGCTTAGATAAATCAATAGCACGTTTCTTGGTACTAGGATATGTTTCACCTTCTACTCCAACACGAAATACGACATCTCCTTGCAAATTAGCAACATCATATGAACCAATCGAACGTTGCGCTGTAACAGAAACCCAATTATTAGCTTCTACAACTGAATTAATATAATAGAGTCCCTGGCCTTTTTGAATGCGACGTAATAATGCTTCATTTGATCCTTGAAATTCTTTTGGATTTTTTCCTAACGCTTTATAGGTATCACGCACTGCTTTTACAGGCACCGTTGCTATATCTTTCAATTCTTTCTGTATGTTAGCTATACTTGATTTCATTGCTGTAACTAATCCATCAGGAGATTTTCTGACTCTGACATTTGCTTTAACCACACCTAAAGCTAATCTATTGTTTGATGCACTCATTAATTTACCTAAAAGATCAATAAAAATGCGCATTTTAGTAGCTCCACCGTGACTTCCATGTTGTTTAATATTTGATTTAGCTAATAATTCTCCGATAGCTTTGATATCAACGTTTTCTAATCTTAAGGTAAAAGAATTACCCCATATTTCTATTTTTTTCGCCACACCCGCTGAATTCATTCCACCTTGTTTCAAGGGTTTTAACGTACGATTATAAACAGGTGTTGTTCCCATAGTTTCAACTGGGATGTCTGTATTTGCAATAATACCTGCTTTAGCAAATTCTGCTGCTACACCCTCAACATCATTTAATGCAAGTGCATCTAAATGCATTTCAAATTTTAAATGTTCTTTAAAGAAAAATTTAACTTCAACCTGCCCCTCTCTTTCTCCTATTAGGTAACTTTCAATACTTCTTGTTTGCATAATGCTTCACTCCTAATGATTATATAAAATTTAACCTGTTAACCTGCGTCCACTCTCTTGTTGTTGATTGATATTTTCTCTGTTTCTTAAATATCTTTGCCCTAAAAATCCCACAAACAAAGTTCCAGCTAATGTACCAAGTTTAGGTTCTACTTTCATCTCTGATTGCAGTATTTTTAACATAAATATCAATAATGCTGCTGAACCTAATAATAGTAAGAGTCGGATAGAAGTGCTATTACTCGTTGCAACACTTTTTTTAGCTGAAACCATGCTAGGAGTGCGATCTAATATTGGGTTTCTCATTGGCAACGCAGCAGGAGATAACCCTGAACCAAAAGATTCTCTCTTTCTATGCTTTTCATCAGTTGTCGCAGGAGAATTTTGTATAGATAAATTTTCTTTCCAATCATTCCTAGGTTGAGCACATAACATATGCCCATATTCAGACGCTTTTTCATCTGACACAATCACATTGAATCCAATCGCAGAAAGTAACTTCACTAAATAAGATTGATCATATGCAACTGTATATAAGCCTTCATCTGATCTAAAAACAACTCCTGTACCATTAGGATCATTTTGCATTTGGATATGTTTATATTCACAAGATTCATAGTATTCTCTACGCATTGCTATTGAAGCAGCATCATTTTTATAAATAGAAATGAGCATAGACATATTTAAAAGTCTTAAATTAGTAAATAAAGCAGAAATAGGAGCAACATTCCCAATGACATTAAATGGAAAAATCATAACAGGTTGATCAGCAGGCAATAATTCCAATTCACCTGAATCAAGTTTAATAATATTGACACATTTTACATTAACTCTTTGGCCAGGTAATTTTTTAATTTGGCCTTTTCTTAATTTATCTTGAACTTTACTAATTCGTTGAGGTGAAAAATCAAGCCCTAAATAACTTACGTTATTAGCATTTGCTACCTCTACGTTTTCTAATTCACCACATCCCACTTCAATGACTAAATTACTTTTTGTTGATTTCACAAAATCTGTAAATAATTTTTGTTCTTGCGCTAAAAACCGTTTTAATTTAGCAGGATAATTTTGATGATTTAAAATTTCATCTCCACCATTGTTAGCATAGAACCACAATGCATGAACATTTTCATGTAATTCTCTTACCCTTAAGTCATTTAAATTACGAATAAATTTTAAGATATGATAAATAGCGTCACGACTATTAATTTGCCTAAAGTTTATTTCAACTGTTTTAGTGAAATCTATGGTGACAATCGGACTACAAATGGAAACAATATTAAACGCGCGTAATGTATTAATAATATTATCAATAAAATGAGGATCAAAATCATCTTCGTTTGCTCTAATAACACAAGTTAAATTACCGTTCATCCTCTTAAAATAAAAAATATAATTTCTACTAGGTCCACCTGAATATAAATGTTGAGTGACTGTTCTATCATTTACACGATCAGCGACATGAGATTGACTATCAACTCTAGGCAATCCCATAGTAGTGATAACAGCACCAGTAGAAGAATCTAATGCACGAGGAGAAGATGCTCTTTCTTTACTATCAGCAACATCTAGTACGGGAAATCGACTAAGACTATGTAAACCTATCGTTTTATCTCCTGATCCAGATGCTAACATATCATCATTCACACGTACCAAAGCTTGAATCCAATCATCGTGAGCATCTTTCATATCATGAGTACACTTATAATCTTTTGCATCCCACAATCGAATACTTTTATCCCCCGCAGCACTAGCAAACATATCTTGTGTAACAGGTATAATTGCATTGATACAATTCGTATGTCCTGTTAATGTTTTTAAAGCTCCCGTATTTCTTCTAATATCCCAAAGTTTAATATCTCCTAATTGAGAACCACTCCCTAAAATGAAATCATCAATCATTGCTAAAGCACGCATATGATTATTACCATGGCCTCCTATGACAGTAGCATTGGGAGATCTCGGATCCCACTTAGTAATCATGCAATTATTACTTTCACCAATTATCATCCCATCTTTTGTAACAACTATTGTAGAGATATAATCTGTACCTCCTTGAATTGTTCTTACTAAGGTACCCTGGTAATCCCAAATTTTAAGAGTAGTATCTACTGATTGACTAACAAACTGAGTTGCTTTAGGAATTAAAGCTAATGAAAATACGGCTGCATCGTGAGCTGTAAGAGTTTGTGTATTATGCTTTGTAGATAATTCCCAAAATTTTATAACTCCATCAGTAGAACCGCTACCAATTAATGTTGTAGAAAAGGAAATTAAAGAATAAACAGATTGACGTGGATGAGCATTTATAACATGAACACAATTTTTGTTTGTAATATCCCAAACTCGAATCGTTCCATCTAAAGCCCCACTAAAAAGGGGAGGAATTGAAGATTGTTTGCTATCTGATGTAAGTTTAATGTCTGTTCCAGGCAAACATAATAAAGACCAAACTTCTTTACTGTGGCCTCTTAATCTTACACTTGCTTCTCCACTAGTAAGTCGAGCTCCTGCCATGGCCATGATATTGTCCTTGCTGCAACCACATTTTAGTAAATTTCAATACGTATTTTGTACGTAATTTTTTACGTACGTATATCTTATTTTTGCTATTAATGCAAGTAAGTATATTTACTGTATAGATTTTGTTTGAAATGTAAGATTAATTTGAATGAATTTTTCTGCTTGTTGAATTGCTATTCATATTCTCCTCACCTGCACCACCCCTGCAATTCCTTTAATTTCTTTTATTATTTGCTCACTTACTTCATCATTCACATCAACCACTGTGTATGCAATATCATCACGAGATTTATTGATTAAACTGGTAATGTTTAATCCGGCTTTACCCAGATCCGATGAAATTTGCGCAACCATATTAGGAATGTTTTTATTAACAATGGCAAGTCGTGTGCCTCCGTTAAATTGAGGAATTTCCACTGTGGGGAAATTGACAGAATTTGAAATAGAACCATTTTCAAGAAAATCACGAATTTGTTTGACTATCATCATCGCGCAATTTTCTTCTGCTTCTATTGTCGATGCCCCAAGATGAGGTAATCCAATGACTGCAGGATGATTTTTCAATAACGCACTAGGAAAATCTGTGACGTAAGCAAAGACTTTTTTTTCATTTAAAACTGCTTCTAATGCATCTTCATCAATAATTCCATCGCGTGCTAAATTTAATAAAACAACGCCTGACTTCATTAAACGTAATTTATCTGCGTTAATGAGATGTTTGGTTTCTAAATTAAATGGAATATGAAACGTAATAAAATCAGATTCTTTAAGTAATTGATCCAAATCTCGCGCTTGCTTAACTGAAGAAGATAATTCCCAAGCACGATGAACGGTAATCGTGGGATCATAACCAATCACATTCATACCAAACCCTAATGCTGCATTAGCGACTTTTACACCGATATTACCTAATCCAACCACACCTAAGGTTTTACCAAATAATTCAAACCCCACAAATTGCTTTTTATCTTTTTCAACTTGCTTATGAATTTCTGCATCACTGCCTGCTAACTCACAAACATATTTCCAACCACGACTTAAATTTCGACTTGCTAATAACATTCCTGCAATCACTAATTCACGTACCGCATTTGCATTAGCACCTGGTGTATTCAATACCGGAATTCCTGTTTTCGTGAATTGATCAATCGGAATATTATTCACTCCTGCTCCTGCACGTCCTATGATTTTAACACTAGCAGGCAATGTTAACGTATGCATATCTTGGGAACGCACTAAAATTGCATCTGGTTGATTGATAGCAATTCCCACTTCATATAATTCTTTTGGAAATTGATCTAACCCTTTTATAGCAATGGGGTTAAGTGTTTGGATTTTAAACATAACTTTCTCATAAAAATAATGACAGGTTGTTCCACATTACCGCATTGTCAGTTAAACTAAAAGCAATGGATAATAAAATACCGCCTTGGCAATTAAAAACTCCTATTCCCGCTATCATTTTTGATTGTGATGGCACGTTAAGTGCTATCGAAGGAATAGATGAATTAGCAAAATATAATGGAGTTGGTCTTGCTGTCCAAAAGTTGACTGCTGAAGCGATGGGAACCACCGGTATCACTCTAGAACTTTATCAACAGCGTCTTGAACTAGTGCATCCCACTCAACAGCAAGTACTTGCTTTAGGAAAACAATATTTTGCTCATCTTACTCCTGATGTTGACCATATTATCCAAATTTATCTGCGTTTGAAAAAAATGATTTATATTGTTAGCGCTGGGTTAATGCCAGCTATTTGTATTTTTGGAGAATTACTGCATATTCCTAAAGAAAATATTTTTTCTGTGGATATTCAATTCGATGCTGATGGCAGATATTTTAATTTCGATCACACATCTCCTTTAGTAACACGCGCTGGTAAGCGTCATATTGTGAATGACTTAAAAACGATTCATACACAACTTATTTATATTGGCGATGGTTTAAATGATTTAGAGACAAAAGATTTAGTGACACGATTTGTGGGTTATGGCGGTGCTTATTATCGAAAAAATATTTCTGATCAATGTCAATTTTATATTAATACTTTATCCATGGCTGCCTTATTGCCACTGACTCTCACACAACAAGAATACGAAATGTTAACAGCGGATGAGCAAGCTCTCTATAATCGAGGATTAGCGGCAATTCATGATAATACTGTGAAATATAATGTGATTCCGTGATTTGACCCAAAGGGTCATCCCGCAAACGACGCTTTATGTCGTCCCGCAAATTTCTCATCTATTAACATAGAAAAGAACTGTGAATTTTCATGAGAAATTGTGCGGGATCCAGCTTTTATCAACTTTGCTTACTAATAAGAAAAGCACAAAAAACCCAGATCCCGCAGAAGCGCTCATGAAAGAACAGAAATTCTTTAAATTCCTTAGGATGAGTGCTTTGCGGGATGACACAATCAAATTGCAAAACACTATCATCATGTATTTATGCTCGGCTTTCGCAACTGTAATACCATCACACCTTTCACAGTATCTTGGTTATAGTGCAAATACGCAAGAAAAGGTATATCTAGGATGCGTTGCTCGCCTAGCGATGCAGCACGCAAATATGGCTTGCTATCTTTCCAAATCATAAAACCCATATGTACTGCATCAATATCGGTACCAATCTCTTGTTTTATTTTAAGAGGATTACCAACAAAAATAATAATAGCAGCTTGTGGAATACGTGTCATTAATTGAGGATGAATAAAAAAACGTTGTAAAGGAATATAATGTATTTTCACCATTTTATCTTTTGCATGAAGCGATAACGCGTGTAATTCCATTAGTTTATGATAACGTTCAGTTACCGTAAGATGCGGCAACTTAATACGTGATTCAGGAAGCTGTTTAAACCAATTTTTTTTATTGATATAAATAGAATAAACGGCAATATCATTTCTATCTGCAACACGCAAAGTCATATCATCCATTAATCCTTGTTTTATATTATCTTGCAACCAATCTGCAATGACAAAATGTTTCCGTGTAACAAAACTAATTTTTTTATTTTGATAAGTTAAATCTCGCATGTATTGTTGGAATTGTTTGATATTGTGTGCCAATGCTAAAGCCGATACCGTATTAACAAAGGTTTCACAATCAAAGCCATCTAAGCGATACAAGGGTTGCCGATTAAACTCACCCTGTTTCCCTTCTCCTAGCGGCTCAACTTGATAAGGAACATTAAAAAATACTGAACTTAACTTAACCATTTTATCACTAAGTGAGTATGGTTTGCACGAATTTAATAAATGCTGAATGGTATTATCCGTAGAATCTGCAAAGGAAAATGTCGCCATAATCAAGGTACTTAGCAACAATCCCCCTATTTTCCGCCATTTTTTATCGTACATAGCCACCTGTAAAATGTTATAATAAAGCTTAACAAGAGTTTTGTTTAGGAGGATTCCTCTATGAATGCAAAACTTTTCATTATAGCGAGTTGTTTAAGCTTGCTAACCGGTTGTTATACCATGACCGGCTGCTACCAAGACAACCCCTATACGAGTAACTGTCCCAATATCAATAGATGTTCTTCACCACCTTGTGGTTTTTCTTCAGCAACGCCTTACACAGTAAATTACTATTATTCTACAGCGAGTTACCAACGAACCTGTAGCACAACTTCATGCTATACCTATCGCATAAATAGCTGTGCACAGCAACCTTGTTATCAAAGAGGGACTTGTCATGAATACAATAATTTTTGCAATGTGTATTGTAACATTTCTGCAGGAAATTTTGATAATTCGCTATGCAATTAATAAACGTCTAAGTGCTTGTAAAGACTAATGTTTTAATTTTTGCTTGACTATTTTATAACAAATAGCCACTTTGTGGCTAAATTTTGTTATAATAAGAGTGATATAGTGACAGTGGAGAATAAATGCATGCGTAACGCGCCTCTACCACTTAAAGATTTATTGCTGGATTCTCGTACTAAGATAATTCAGCGCATTACTATTGTCTCTGCTCCCGATCAATCCGTCATAGATAAATTAAAAAAAGTAAAAAATTTAGATGATCACCGCGCCATATTAAGAGAACATATTAAATTTAACGATGCTAATTATCGACAGTTATCTGGAGCTTATTTTAGAAGATTGTTTCATTTAGAGATGGAATTATTTAGTTTAGAAAATATGTCTCACACAATAACTCTGCCTCAGCACCAAGAAATAGTGAGACAAATATGCAAGAAAACATTTACATTGGTAGCACAACCGCAATTTGATAACCGCTTATTTATAGAGATTGATAAACAATGCAATGCACTGAAGCAACAATTTGAAGTTGGCTTAAATCGACCAAAACTTTTTCATCCTGTTGCCAAAGAACCTGCGCCAAAATCTAAGGCAACACATCATCCAAAGAAACCACACCATCCTTAATATCCCATCGCCAATGTAGGATTTCTTTTACTTGTTGTATTGTAGCAAAAGCTGCTTGATATCCTGCTATTGTTGCAAAATTTTCTACATGAAGAGATAAGGTATTTCCTTGATGAATCAAATTTAAAAATTCTGCATTTGATGTCATCGCGACCGTAAATAAATGCAATGGCGCATACAATCCTTCACCAATGGCTTTGATCACCGCTTCTTTCCGTGACCATAATTGATAAAATCCATTGCTACGTTGTCCTGCTGGTAATTGCATTAATCTGTGATATTCTTCTTGACTAAAAAAACGTTTTGCAATGTCTTCTTTAGATGCGTCCGCTATTTTTTCAACATCCACACCCATTTCATGTTGTGTCGTTATACCATAGACAGCGACATCATGTGAATGAGATAGATTAAATTGCAAATTATGTGGATTATGTAATAAATAAGGTTTTCCACGCACACCATAAGTAAATATTATTTCTTTTGGAGCTTGTTTACTATAAAGTCCAAGAATGTTACGCAGCATGGCGCGTGCAACAATATAACGTTGTTTATGTTCCTCAAAACGGAACCTCTCGGCACGTTGTATTTCATCGCTGTTTAACAGTAACGAAAGGGTAGGAACTTCTATCAAAAAATCGGTTAATTGTACATGCCAAAGGTGCACAGAATGATTTTTTATGGAAAAATGCTCTGTATTATTCATATCGTCATTAAAGCAAAGGATAGATCACTATGGCAACTACTCATTATTTTCATTATCAAAATAATCAATTATTCGTTGAAAACATTGAGATAGCAGCGATCGCTGCCCAATTTGGCACACCGACTTATATCTATAGCCAATGCGCTTTACTCAGTAATTGGCAAGAATTCGATCAGTCTTTGCAGGGAACCCCTCATCGCATTTGTTATGCAGTCAAAGCCAATTCCAATTTAGCCATTTTAAATATTTTAGCAAAACAAGGCTGTGGATTTGATATTGTTTCTTTAGGCGAATTAGAACGTGTGCTTGCTGCGGGTGGTGATCCCAATAAAATTGTTTTTTCTGGTGTTGGCAAAACCACTGTTGAAATTGAACGTGCGATAGCGGTGGGAATTTCTTGCTTTAACGTTGAATCAGAATCAGAACTAGAACGATTACAAATTATCGCAAAACAATATAATAAAATCATTCCTATTGCTTTACGGATTAATCCAAATATTGATGCAAAGACACATCCTTATATCGCAACGGGTCTACATGAAAATAAATTTGGCATTGAAATAGAAAAAGCTTGGCCATTATGTCAAAAGATTTTAACTACGCTGCCTAACTTAAAACTGATTGGTATCGCCTGTCACATAGGTTCTCAATTAATGGAATTGCAGCCGATAATAGAAGCAATCGATTGTTTAGATCCTCTTATTCAAAAATTACTAAAAGAAAATATCTCGCTGCAGCATATTAATATTGGCGGAGGTCTTGGTGTACAATATCAAAATGAAACACCGCCTAGTATTCAAGAATATACGCAAACAATTCGTAAAAAATTAGAAAAATACAAATTAGAAATTATTCTCGAACCAGGTCGTACTATTGTAGCGAATACCGGCATATTATTAACAAAAATTGAATATATTAAACAAACCGCCCATAAAAACTTTGCTATTGTCGATGCAGCAATGAATGATTTAATGCGCCCTGCATTATATGATGCTTGGCAGCCTATTTTCTCTGTTTTTAAAAAACCGCATGTGAAAGAAAATACTTATGATGTTGTAGGTCCTGTGTGTGAATCTGCTGATTTTCTCGGGAAAAATCGTTTGTTAGCGATTGAGGTGAATGATTTATTAGCCATTGGCATTGCTGGCGCTTATGGTGCTTCTATGAGTTCCAATTATAATTCCCGGCCACGTGCTGCAGAAGTATTAGTGGATGGTGATAAAATGCATTTAATCCGTCGACGAGAAGAAATACCAGATTTATTTCGTTTGGAGAGCATCACTAATTGATTAATAATGATTTAGTTATTGACCAAACCGACATGCATGTCGGTTTGGTCAGATAGGATTTGATGGACCCATTCCTTGTTTTGCCACTCCATGTCCAAAACGTACTTCTAATGTTTGTTTAAGATTTGCCAATTCCTTAACAACTGTCGCGCCAGCAAATCCTTTTAATGTAGTTAATGACTTATCGAGTTCTGAAATAAATTGATTAATATCAGCTAAATAATCAGGTTTATCTAATGTAGCAGGTACTGTTGCTAATAATCGATTAAATTCATCAGCAATTGTATTTCTTTTTTTAGCAGATTTTTCATCTGTGGCGCCAGTAATTTTCGCTATCCATCCTGTCCCTACTCTACCTTTGTCTATTTCATATTGTCCTGCTATCAATAACCAGTCTGCTATCACTTGCATGACTTCTTTTTTAGATAATTTATCTAACTGTAATAATTTGCTGTAAGCCGATGTCAAATCAGATTTTTTAATTTTTATAGCCGGTTTTGGTTGTACTTTATTTTCTACCGCTGGATGACTAAAAATACTCAAACTTCCTAGTGCATGTGCAGTTGGATGTTTTTCTTCGTGATGAATTTCTTTTTGTTCGCGTGATTTAGCAAAACTTTCCATTGCTGCTGTAAGAGTAGCAGTATATTTATTTGTTTCACTTTTAAAATTAGCTAATTCTGCATCGCGTTGATGCATCACTCCGTAAGCTCCTCGCACATCTGAAGACTCTGCAGGTTCATGGGGAGTGATATCTTGATATACCATTTCTGCTATTCCTGTGATTTTTTGCAATGTAGTATTGCTAAGAATGCTTTTACTGATATTTGAAACAGCGCTAGAAAGAGCATCTGCATCAACTGAATTTAAAGTCAGTTGTGGCAGATCGAGTTGGCGTAAATGTTTATTATGGGATAACACTACACTTAATGCATTGACTCTTTCATCCAAACTACAATGCTCTGCATGAAAGACTTCTAATGTAGTGTTCCTCGCTAATCCTTGTAAAATATAATCTAACACGTAACTTTCCATAGACATGGCATTTTCACCACTCTCACCCATCCAGAACTTTTTAAGTGTGCGATTTTCTTTAAACGCCTCAAAAAAAGCTTTGGCAGCTTCTTCCGTAAAAAAACCATTATTTCGGATATCTAATGCTAATAAAGTGGAATTTGTTTTTAATTGTTTTGCTAACTCTTCCCCTGCATCCTCTTGCCCCAAATAACTTGGAGCCAATTGACAATGATGCAGTGTTAAGTGGGTTATCTTAGGGTTACGGGATAATTCTTCAAATAATCGTTTTATCTGTGCCTGAGTAAACTGGCTGCCTGATAAATCTAACTCGGCATCTTGAGTATCTCGAATTTGCAGGCAAATGGCTGCAAATTCACTGGGAGTTGAGTTCTTACCTATTTGTGTCTTCATAGATAAACCCTCTTTTAAGATCCTACATGATTAATTATAACACAATAACTTCTTGAATTTTATAAAAAAATTATTCAAAAAATCAACTGAATACATATAATAGTATAAATATAACGCTTGTATTGCTTAATGATATCGAATACAATGGCCACGATTTTTCAATACCCCATTAACCCATAAATGAGGTTTTCATGACGCCACGCCAGAGCACGTGTTCGCGGATTACGAGTGGAGCCAGTTCTGTGTTGGGGTATACGTGGGGGGGGATCACGGGTCTTGCAAGTTACCCCTGGAGGGCTGCAAAATACGTTATAAGATCTACACCAGGGCGCTATATTACATTTGGTGCAAAAATGGCAAGCTCTATTGTGGGCGCTGCCTGGTCTGGGAAAAAAATCGCTGAATTTGCTCTTGATCTTTTTGATGCTCAGATAAATAAAAACATCGATTCTCGTTCTCCTGATTACGTACTAGATTGGCGAATTGTTGCTGTTGCTGGGACATTTGTCACAGCTAAATTCATTACAGATTTTTACACTCGTCGAGTTAAAATACTTTATCCTGTAACAAAAGCATCTTCGGGAGAAGAAAAACCACGATCCTGCTGCATAAAATTCACTATGTATACCATTGTAGGATGTGGCGTCTTTTCTGCTGCTTTTGCTGCCGCAAATACTTATATGAACGCAGTACGAACTTGGCAATTATTTCCTAATTCTGAAGATACCTCTCTTGATATAATTAGCGAAGAAAGTGTAGGTGGGTTATTAGCAGGCTCTAATTTCTTAGCTTTCTGTGTAAATAATTTAGAAAGAGTTATTAAAAATGCCGCTCAATTTGTGGATGGCGATTGGGAGTGGGATGCTCATGCTATGTTAATCGGTGGAGTGTACGTTGTTGGAAGTACTATTTTCGCTTACTTTTCTATGCGTCATACGGTACCTACCATAAAACCATTACAAAAATGGTTAAATGCAGATGGTACTAAAGTAACGAACGAAAAAATATTTTGTGCTGCAACCCTGCCATGCGCATTTGTCACAACAAGTTTTAGTTTTGTACCTGCTATTCATCGTATGAATAAGGGATATGATTTATTATTATTACATCAAGATGCTAAAGAAATTCCAGCGGGCGTAAAAACCCATAAAAAAACCATAGTATTAAAAAATGTGAATGGACAAGTAAATGCTTACTCTATTGTTAATGATGAAAAAGTAGTACCAATTGAAATTACCTCAGCTGCTTCTCTAGCGGTTTTAAATGGTAGATTTCCGAATGATGCTAAAAGCTTTACTGAGATTAAATATGCTGAAAATAGAAAATTAATCGATGACATTGTTGCTCTCTACCACCCAGAACCTCAGATATTTAGAGTAGCAAATTACGTTGATAGTTTTGGAGCAACTGCTGCTATGGTAGTTGCTTTCATGAGTACTATTAATGATGTATTTGGTGTAGATAAAAATAATCTTATTGTGTTAATTATCGCTTCACTTTGTATACTTAAAATTTCCTTTCCAAATAATTTTGCTTTCAATATTCAAGGATTTAATGATTCGCAAGAACAAATGAAAGAATATGATCTTATTATTGATGGTGTTAATTACGATATAGAAAATCCAAGTCCAAGATCAATTCATGTTGATACTACTGATGCCAAAGCTGCTGCACCTGCAGCTGGCACAGTTGCAATTCGTCCTGGAAGTCCCTCAAAAATTGGATTGCTGGGTTCGTCAGCAGCTGCCGCTGCTGCAGCATCTGGACCTAGTGATGTATTGATCCCTCTTAGCAGTTCACCAAAAACTTCTTATGGTACAACGCAATCATCCAGCAGGAAAGGGTAATACACCATTCACCAAAAATTGATTTAAAGAAAAAATCTTAGTTTCGCGTATGATTGAATTGGTTCTAACAAATTCAATAAAATTATCACTCGCAATACAATGCCATAATTGAAATGACTTAGCATCTGGTTTGTGATGACGAAATGCTTTCGGGGTAAACAAAGCTATATTATTTGATTTTTTTGTGTCTCGCGCTGATTGATAAGTAAATGCTTGTATTGCTGACTCACGCATCGCTGTTCCTAATTGTTGGCTAGCTTTATATACATCAGGAGCAGAAATAAGTTTGGTATAGTGAGAAAAAGGTGACTTCTCAAGTTTTATTGCTTTTTCTGTTCTTACTTTTGTTGAGAAAAGAGTAATTTGTCGTTTGACTAAAGAGTAACTTGCTTCACTTGCTCGTAAAAAATGAAATTGATAAAATGCAGTTTCTGCCATCGTTGTTTCTGGATGGAGTGAACCATACCACAAACCTAATTCACTTTTTTTAGCAAATCGAGAACCATAGGATCGATATTCAAATGGTTTGATTAACAAAGGATGAAAACGTTGATTTTCTTTTATTGAAATTAACTTTGGTTTATTGATCATGTTTTCTAATATTTCTTGTTCCTCATAGGAATCAACTAATTTTCTCATTGCTGTGCCATCTGTACCTACAATTCGCCAAGCAGTTTCATTCAATACTTGAATATGATTTATGCCCTGACATTGGGACCAGATATCTATACTCACTTAATAATTCCCCTCTTTATCATTGCTGCGAATATGCATGTCATGCCAGCGAAAGCTGGCATCCAGCCTGAAAGAAACTCGTCATTGCGAGGAGTGAAACGACGAAGCAATCCATACTTTAATATGGATTGCCGCGCCTGCTTCGCAGGCTCGCAATGACAAAAATTACATTTCACTCATGAACTCAAGGTATTGCACTACCCCTATGAGTCCTTCAATCGATTGAATTAACTGAATGGGTTTTTCGTGTAAATGTTTATTATTGCTTCTTAACCATAATTGAGACTGTTGCATATTACCGCCAAATAAAATTTCTAAGCCACGATATGCACGTAACAATAAAATAACTAACTGCCCTTCTTTTGACTCAGGATCAAGAAATGAAACCGTATTAAAATATCGGCTAAGTGTGGATTCACTCGCGCCCATAATCATAGATAATTCCTGGCGGCTAAGGTGAAGTTGTTCTGCCATACGAATGAATGCTTTAGTTAATATCCGCTTTTTATTTTCATTATCAGATATTTTTAAATGCTGGGCGTACATATACTATTCTCCTCTATTTCAAATAAAATTATATTACATATTTATTTCATTTGCAATAGAGTTCGCTATATTATTTGTCTGGAGAAATTGTCTTATCATGCTGATTCTTAAGGAAATTTCTTATAAAGTGGCTAACTTTATTTATTTTAGCAATATCAACGTCTGTGTTAATTCCTAATTCCTGCAATAATACCAAAACTTTTTCTGTTGCCACATTCCCCGTTGCACCTTTTGCATAAGGACAACCACCTAAGCCAGACACGGAACTATCAATGACATGAATACCATAGGTTAAAGCAAGATGAATATTTTCTATGGCACGACCATAGGTATCATGAAAATGCACAGCTAATTGGTCTACTGGAATTTTTTTAATAAGGACATCAAGCAATGCTTTTACTGAATCTTTTGTTCCTACACCAATCGTATCACCTAATGAAACTTCATAACATCCTAATTGAATTAATTGTTCCGCCACTTCTAATACAGCTTCCGGCAATATTTCTCCTTGATAAGGACAACCTAAAACACAAGATAAATATCCGCGTATACGTATATCTTGTTCTTTTGCCACTGTGGTAATTTCTTTAATGCGCTGTAAACTCTCTGCAACACTACAATGAGTATTTTTTTGGGAAAACATTTCTGAAGGAGTGGTGAAAACTGCAATATCTTTTACACCGATTACCATCGCTCTTTGTAAACCTACTAAATTAGGTATTAACACGGGATATGCAATATTGTCTTTTTTTGTAATTCCTTGAAACACTGCAACATGATCTGCTAATTGTGGGATCCATTTAGGAGAAACAAAACTGGTTGTTTCAATGACACGTAATCCTGTTTCTGATAATTGATTAATAAAATCAATTTTGATAGCAGTTGGAATGATATGAGCTTCATTTTGCAACCCATCTCGCGGACCTACTTCAACGATCGTGACAGTGTGAGGTAATGGCATGATTAATGTCCCGTAAATTGTGGTTTACGTTTTTGATTAAATGCAGCAATGCCTTCTTCTTTATCTTTGCTGGTTAATAAAGTATTGTAAACATCGATTTCAAATTGATATCCTGTTTTAATATCTAATTGTTGAGACATTATTAATGCTTGCTTTGCTTGACGAATTGCAAGCGGAGCATTTTCACAAATTTTATTGGCTGTAATAAGTACTTCATTCATCAATTGATTGGCAGGACAAACTTTATTAACAATGCCATATCGATAGGCTTCTTCAGCAGAAAATATATCGCCAGTAAAGGTTAATTCATTTGCACGACGAATGCCTGCTGCTCGTGGTAAATGTTGTGTTCCCATCGCACCTGGCATCAATCCTACTTTCACTTCTGATTGCGAAAATGTAGCATGCTCTGCTGTATAAGCAAAATCACAAGCCAGTACTAATTCTAAACCACCGCCAAATGCTGCGCCATTGACTGCAGCAATGACTGGAATAGGACATTGCAGCATAGTTAGCATTGCTTTTTCTAAAACAAGATGTTGTTTACGCCACGTATCAATATCCATGTTTTGTCTTGCTTTAAGATCTGCTCCTGCACAAAAGGCTTTACCTTCTCCTGTTAAAATGACACAGCGAATATCTTTAGGATTCATTAATTCATGCCATACTTGAACTAAATCTTCCATCATTTGAAAATGAATGGCATTTCTAACGTCGGGGCGGTTTAGGGTTAAGAGGAGAATGTGAGATGTTGGATTAGTGATAGTAATTGTTGTTAGTTTCATGATAGCTCCGTGTTTATTATCTATTAATAGTTAGGTGAATATAGTTAGTTTTTATTCGCTTTATTAGAACAAGCTCAGGATGACACTACGCGTCACATTCTAAACACGCCGAAATGCGTAGGGAGAATAGGTGCATTTAATGTGGCTGATAAACTGAGCCCTACTACTTTTCTCGTATCAATAGGATCAATCACACCATCATCCCATAAACGTGCACTCGCATAATAAGCACTACTTTGTTCTGTATATTGTGCTGCTAATGTAGCTTTCAATGCTTCTTCCTCTTGTACTGTCCATGTCTCATGATGTTTTGTTTTCTTTTCACGGGTAATTTGTGCTAACACATTTGCTGCTTGCTCTCCACCCATCACAGCAATTTTTGCATTAGGCCACATAAATAAAAATCGTGGTTCATAAGCACGGCCACACATTGCATAATTGCCCGCACCATAGCTACCACCAATAATCACAGTGATTTTAGGCACATTAGCACAAGCTACCGCTGTCACTAATTTTGCACCGTGTTTAGCGATCCCTTCGGATTCATATTTGCTCCCCACCATAAATCCTGTAATATTTTGTAAGAAAAGCAACGGAATTCCGCGTTGGCAACATAATTCAATAAAATGTGTGCCTTTTAAAGCAGATTCAGAAAATAAAATTCCATTATTTGCGATAATACCAATGGGAATACCATAAACGTGAGCAAAACCACATACTAATGTTTTACCATATTGCGCTTTAAATTCATCAAATTTGGAAGCATCAACAACGCGTAATATCACTTCGCGAATATCAAATGGATAACGTGGATCCGCAGGAATTAAACCATACAAATCACTTGCGTCCATGGTGGGTTCTTTAGAAGGTTGTAATATTAGCGATGGTTTTTTCTGAAAATTTAAATTAGCAACAATACTTCGTGCCATTTCTAATGCATGCTTATCATTCTCTGCGTAATGATCTGCTACACCTGATATTTTACAATGGATATCTGCACCACCCAGATTTTCTGCGGTTACCACTTCACCGGTAGCTGCTTTTACAAGTGGGGGTCCTGCCAAAAATATGGTGGATTGATTGCGCACCATAATCGATTCATCTGCCATTGCAGGAACATAGGCTCCACCTGCTGTACAAGATCCCATAACAATTGCAATTTGCGGAATCCCTTGACTCGACATCATAGCTTGATTAAAGAAAATTCTTCCAAAATGATTTTCATCCGGAAAAACTTCATCTTGTTTTGGTAAATAAGCGCCACCAGAATCCACTAAATAAATACAAGGCAAACGATTTTGTTGTGCAATCTTTTGGGCACGTAAGTGTTTTTTAACAGTAATAGGATAATATGTTCCTGCTTTAACAGTTGCGTCATTGGCAATAATCATGCATTCAATCCCATGAATTTTACCAATGCCAGTAATCAGTCCCGCTGCCGGAATAGTCTCTTTGTAAAGATCGAGTCCTGCCAAACTAGATAGTTCTAAAAAGTCAGAATCAGTATCAAGTAATAAACGAATGCGTTCTCTGGGTAATAATTTCCCTTGTTGTTTATGTCTTTCTTGGGCTTTTTGGCTACCGCCAGTATGAATAGCAGCTAATTTCTTTTTAAAGTCTTGTACTAATTGATTCATTGCATCGTAGTTTCGTTGAGAATTAGCTTTATCCATGTTCAAGTACTCCATTTTTATTCAATTCAGCACTGCATATTGTCATTGCGAGGAGCTGTAAGCTCCGAAGCAATCTATGTTTATATTATGGATTGCCACGCCTGCTTCGCAGGCTCGCAATGACAGCACTTAAAATTTATCAACCTATTCTCAACAATTATTAAATAATTCTCTGCCAATTAACATCCTACGAATTTCAGATGTGCCAGCACCAATTTCATATAATTTTGCATCACGTAATAAGCGGCCCGTAGGAAATTCATTAATATAACCATTTGCACCTAAACACTGAATGGCTTCGAGTGCCATCCAAGTCGCTTTTTCTGCCGCATATAAAATAACTCCTGCTGCATCTTTACGCGTTACAGTTTTACGATCACATGATTTGGCAATCGTATAAAGATAAGACCTTGATGCATTAAGTGCTATATGCATATCCGCTAATTTACCTTGCATTAATTCAAATTCACCAATCGATTTTCCAAACTGTTTTCGTTCGTGAACATAAGGTAATACAACATCCATGCAAGCTTGCATAATACCTACAGGTCCTGCTGCTAAAACAATTCTTTCATAATCTAAACCTTGCATTAATACTTTAGCGCCATAATGCAATTCACCTAAGATATTGTCTTCTGGCACTTTACAATGATCAAAAACTAATTCGCATGTATTGGATCCACGCATCCCTAATTTATCTAACTTTTGTGCGGTAGAAAATCCAGAAAAACTTTTTTCAACAATGAATGCCGTTATATGTTTCATATCGGTCTTAGCGTAGACAATCAAAACATCCGCATCTGGACCATTGGTAATCCACATTTTCGTGCCATTTAAGATATAATAATTCCCTTGTTTTTCTGCATGTAACTGCATATTCATCACATCAGAACCTGCATTGGCTTCACTCATAGCTAATGCACCTATCCATTCTCCTTTGCATAATTTAGGTAGGTAATGTTGTTTCTGGTTTTTGTTACCATGTAAATGAATTTGATTCACACAAAGATTAGAGTGCGCACCATAACTTAAGCCTACGGATGCAGATGCGCGGCTGATTTCTTCCATCGCAATAACATGTTCCAAATATCCTAGACCCGAACCACCCCATTCAGTTTCAACCGTAACACCTAATAATCCCAGTTCTCCTAACATAAGCCATAATTTTTTAGGGAACGCATTTTCTTTATCAATGGTTGCAGCAATAGGTGCAATTTCTCGTTGAGCAAACTTGTACACTGTGTCACGCAATATGTCGGCGGTTTCGCCTAACGAAAAATCAGTCATCATAATCGTCCTTGTAATGCTTGAATGACTGCTCTCAAAAATCGCGTAGCTTCCCCACCTGTAATTGCGCGGTGGTCAAAGGTTAATGATAAAGGTAATAGACGGCGAATTTCAATTTTTCCTTCATGTGGACGCACTGCTTCTTGCAATCTGCCACACCCTAAAATAGCGACTTGCGGTGGAACCACAATAGGATTAGCGTAACGTCCAGCAATAGCTCCAAAATTAGAAAGTGTAATCGTTGCTCCTTTCAAATCACTTGGTAATATCGAACGATTATTGACGGATTGTTTAAATGCATTAATTTTATTTCTTAACGTTTGTTCTGTTTCTTGTGCTACATTTCTTAAAACCGGAACAAACAATCCTTCTGTGCTATCGATTGCTATACCTAAATGAATTTCACTTAATAAACTACGTTCCATTTTTTTCCCATTATACCAGGCATTTAAAGCGGGTTCTGTTTTAATGCCGTGAACCATTGCTTGAATGAGACGCACGGTAATATCATTATTTCCTGATAAATGGGTAATATCCGCATCATCCATAATAGTAACAGGAACCACTTCTTGATGCGCTTGCGTCATGGTAACTGCCATTGCACGACGTGTTCCACGTAAAGTTTCTACTTGACCGCCTTGTTCTTGGTTCGATGATGCTGCAATATGATTTTTAATATCTTCTATGGTAATTTGATTATTGTTTCCTGTAGGTGCAACTTGCTGTAAATCAATATTAAATTGTTTGGCTAATGCTCGTACAGCAGGTATGGCTTTAATGGTAGATGCTTCTGTTGATTTAATTGCGCCAAT
>Ga0206967_1018_pt1 | contig 37938 bp, 32 predicted proteins | sample Alteio_BWOrgHeat_24_FD_153259 | JGI IMG/M metagenome (GOLD analysis project Ga0206967, IMG submission 153259) | Enriched cells from forest soil in Barre Woods Harvard Forest LTER site, Petersham, Massachusetts, United States -... | ecosystem: Environmental > Terrestrial > Soil > Temperate forest >...
GCCTCACTTTCTAAGTCAGGAACACACCATGTCCCAGGGTCAACCCTCAGCCCTCGCGCGAGCACTCAAGGCGGTCGCGAACGTCGAGCCGGACGAGATCAAGGCCGTCCTGATCTCCTTCGTGTACTTCTTCTTCCTGATGGCGAGCTACTTCATCCTGCGGCCCCTGCGCGACACGATGGGGACCATCTACGGGGTCAATAACCTGCAGGAGCTGTTCACCGGGACGTTCACCGTCAGCTTCATCATCGCCCCCGTGTACGCGGGCTTCGCTTCGCGGATCCGGCTGGGAACGTTCCTGCCCTGGGTCTACGGCGTCATCGCGCTCAGCATGGTGGGCTTCTATTTCGCCTTTCAAGCGAACGAGAACAGCAAGTGGCTCGCCGCCGCGTTCTACGTCTGGCTCAGCACCTTCAACCTGCTCACCATCTCGGTGTTCTGGAGCATGATGGCCGACATCTTTTCCAGCGCGCGCGCCAAGCGGTTGTTTGGTTTCATCGCCGCTGGCGGCACGGTGGGCACGATCGCCGCGCCCGCCTTCACGGTGTTCTTCGTCAAAGAGGTTGGCACCAACACGCTGCTGCTGATTTCCGGCGCCGGATTTCTGATCACCGCGCTGCTGGTGCGCGTGCTCGAGGGTGAGAAGAACAAGCTCGTCACCGCGGGCGACGTGACGCAGAAGGCCAGCATGAGCAAGTCGCTCGGGGGCAACCCGTTCGACGGCTTCGTGCTGCTGTTCAAGTCGCGCTACCTGCTGATGATCGCACTGTTCCTGCTGCTCATGACCTGGATCTCCACCGTCATGTACTTCCAGCTTGGCGACCTCATCAGTCACTCGTTCAAGGAAAAGGCCGCGCGCACTCAGGCCTATGCCACGATCGATCTGCTCACCAATTCGATCGCCGTCGTGATCCAGCTGTTCGGCACCGGACGCATCATCCAGCGCTTCGGCGTGACCACCGGCCTGCTGCTCAATCCGGTGATCATGGTGCTGGCGTTCCTGGCGATCGCCTTCTCGCCCGGGCTGATGGTGCTCGGCGGGATGCAGGTTGTGCGCCGCTTCGCTGAATACGCCGTCGCCAAGCCCAGTCGCGACATGCTGTTCACGGCCGTGGACCAACAGGCCAAGTACAAGGCCAAGAACGTCATCGATACGGTTGTATACCGGTTCGGCGACCTGACTTCGTCGTGGATCAGCCACGCCATTCTGCCGTTCGGCGTGGCGGGACTGGCGATCTTCGGCATCGTGATCTCGATCTTCTGGTTCCCGATCGCCTGGTCGCTCGGCCGGCGTTACGAGGGCATGAAAGCTCCGGAGGCCGCGGCCGGCGAGGCCGTCCGCGCACATTAAGGTTGAGATATAGCGCCGGGTTGTCGGGTAGGGGATGCGCCAGTTCTATCCTGGAAATAGATGGAAGTACGGCTGCGCCTCTCTGAGCACACGGACAAAGGAAGGACGTTCCATCAGGCGCGCGAGGTAGGCGGCCGCGTTCTTAGACGCGTCACTGAACGGCATCACTTTGTTTGCGTAGAACAGTGCCGGCGCAGCGGCGCAGTCAGCCATAGTAAACGTATCGCCCATCGCCCAGGTCCTTGCTGACATCTCACGATCGATCATGGCGTAGGCGGTCTGCAGCCGCCCCTTCGCTTGTTCAACGCCGTACGCATCGGCCTTTCCGCCCGGTCGTAGCTTGTCGCCAACGATCTTCTGCATCGGCTCGTGAACGTACAAGTCGTAGAAGCGGTCGCGCAGACGCACCTGCCAAGCGGATTCCTTGTCGAACGGTAGCAGCTGAGTCTTACCCGGATAGTGCTGCGTCAGGTACTCAATGATGATGCTGGACTCGGGGATCGTGCGATCGGCCGCCTCGTCGCGCAACACGGGAAATTTGCCGATCGGCCAGATTCTGAAGAACTCCGTGCGCGATGCTTCGTCAGCGAGGTTGACGATGTGCGGCTCAAACGGCGTGTCATTCTCGTAAAGAGCGATGAGTACTTTCCAGCAGTACGACGAAAGGGGATGAAAGTAAAGGGTGAGAGACATCTGACTCGACCTCGGTTCGTTATGACCCGCCGGACCGCGGTTGCTCGTGGACGGGACGGATCGGCCGCACCTCGACGCTGCCAATCCTCGCCGGCGGAATCTTCGCTGCCAGGAGTGGTCAGGGCCGGCCACTGCGCGCACCACGCGCGCTCGCGGCCGGCCCGTGCGATGCGTGCACGCATCCTCGGTTCTCTAGCTTTGCGCGTTCATGTTTGTATTGGAACGGTGAGCATCCAGCGCACGCCAAAGCGGTCGGTCAGCATGCCGAAGCGCGGCGAAAAGAACGTCTTGGCAAGTGGCATGTCTACCTTGCCTCGCTCGGACAGGGCAGCGAAGGCCTGGTTGACTTTGGCTTCGTTCGGCAGCGTGAGCGAGAGCGAAAAACCCGAGAACGACGGGTTGCCACCGCAATGACCATCGGAGGCCATGAACTCGACGTCGCCGATACGGACAGTCGCGTGCATCACCTTATTTTCGGAGCCAGTCGGCATCTGGCCCGGAGGCGGCGGTTCAGGGCTGTCCTTGAAACGCATGAGCAAGATGGCTTCGGCGCCGAGCGCCTTCTTGTAGAACTCGAGCGCTTCTTCGCAGCGCCCGTCAAAGAAAAGATAGGGGGTAAGTTGCATATCGGTCTCCTTTTAGAGTTTGTCTTCCGGCATGACGCCGGCTTCGGAATCCTTAAATCGTGGCATTGCCATTACTCCTGTGGTCCATCCCTTAGCCGAACGACGAGGCAGGATATCGACATCGTCCAAAATTTTATACTCATCGAGCGACGGAAACGGGGCCTCAGCCGCCGAGCTCGACTAACCGGCGCTTTAGAAACTGCCGTTCCGTTTCCTGCTTCGTGAGCGCAAGAGACCGTTCGCATGCAACTCTGTGGAAGTATGTCGTGTTGCCCCGAATTCGGCACCTTCAATAATGGCGGTTTTCATCGCATGCAACGGTGAACGCCGTGAGTGTCTTTCCGGTACCAGTCGCCATCCTTCAATGAGAGCCTTTCATCGCATGCCTCCCCCAGAGACCGATCTGGAGCAAGTACTGCCTAGCGTGTTCGCGAGAGCCCACCTGCTGGCTCCATCCACTATAGTAGTATCGGCACGTCCCGCCAACGATAGCGCTTCCTCATCCAAAAGGAATCCGCGCAATGAAAACACACGGCTTGTTCCGATTGGGTGTGAGAATCTGTCTTGCCGCGTTAGCGACAGTAGCCAGTGCCGCTGGCACTTCCTCGACGAATGCACCCTCCGCTGCAGAACCAGAGCGCTTGGGAGCAGTGTCTTTTCCCACGTCCTGCACACCCTCGGTACAGTCAAGCGTCAACCGTGGAGTCGCCCTCCTCCATGACTTCTGGTACGAAGAATCCAGGCCGCAGTTCGAAAGAATTCTCAAAGCCGATCCCTCCTGCGCAATCGCGCATTGGGGAATCGCCATGAGTGGCTTCCATCAGATCTGGGATCGCCCGGACGATAAAAACATGGCGGCCGCCTGGAAGGAATTGCAAGCCGCGCAGGCCCATCCGGCGAAGACCTCTCGCGAGCGAGAGTACATCACGGCTCTCGGCGAGTTTTTCAAACCTGGCAAGGAGGGTTATGAATCACGGATCAAGGCGTATGCCGCCAGCATGAAGACGCTTTACACACACTATCCTGATGATGTGGACGCCGGTGCGTTTTATGCGTTGGCACTGTTGGCTGAGAAGCCGACTAACGACACAAGTCTGACTCCAGAACACAAGGCCATGGCGATCCTGACACCGCTGTGGCGGAAGTATCCCGACCATCCGGGCCTGGTTCACTACATCATCCATGCTTGCGATAATCCATCGCTGGCGCAGGATGGGTTGGCAGCAGCGCGTCATTACGGCGAAATCGCGCCGTCGGGGCCGCACGCGGTACATATGCCCGGACACATCTTTGCGCGCCTCGGAATGTGGCAGGAGGATATCGACTCCAACTTGGCCTCCGTCGAAGCCTCGCGGGTGGCGGAAACCCGACATGAAAGCGGCTGGATGGATCAATTCCACTCCGACGACTTCCTCGTCTACGCATACCTGCAGAGTGGCCAGGAGGCCCAGGCGAAAGCCGTCGCTGCCGCCTCAGCGGCCGAAATCTCACACTATGAGTCCATGCCGGACATGAAGTCCGGCAACTACATGCACGGCATGTTTCCCTACTATCGGGTCAAGTTGCCGGCGTTCATCGCGTTGGAAACGCGCGACTGGAAAGCCGCGGCAGCGCTCGATGCCGGCAAGGCTGGCACGCCGGAGAGTAAATTGTTGGTTTATTGGGCACGAACGATCGCGAATGGGCGTCTGCACCAGGCTCGACAGGCCCGGAGTGATCTTGCGGCTTACGATGCCATCATCGAGGAGCTGAAAAAGGGCGACCAGGCCTGGGAGGCCACTTCGACGGGGAGGCAGATCGATCGCGGAGTACTGTTGTCATGGGTTGCCTTCGCGGAGGGCAACACCGCGGAATCGCTTCGCCAGATGCGCGCCAGCGCCGATCTGCAGGACAAGGGAGGCCAGGGCGAAGTCGACATCCCAGCTCGCGAGATGCTTGGCGACCAGTTGCTCGAGTTGGGAAAACCTAAGGAGGCCCTGGTTGAATACAAACAGGCCCTCACGCTTAGCCCCAACCGTTTCAACGGCCTCTTCTTCGCCGGCCGCGCCGCCGAGGCTGGGGGCGACTCGCGCCAAGCGCGAAGCTATTACGCGGCGCTACTCAAATCGACTGGGAACGGAATACGGTCTGGCCGCCCAGAGATCGCGCACGCCAAAGCTTTTGTCGCTACGGCCAGCATCGCGAAATAGGAACTCCGAGCGAGTCAGGCGAGATCGGTCAGCTCGGCCTCGGGCACACGCTCTTGAGGCCCGTCGATGTGCTCGTGAAGGTCGAACGGATCGTCGACCACATTGAGTGAGCAGCCGATTGGGCGGTCAGGCCGCCGTTTAGTGCCTCGTCTAGGCACCTGATCGTAATTCTGATATCGTTTCTAAATCGTTTCATATTTACCTCTGATATTAAAGTAATCTATTTATTTAATTGGATTTATTTTTTCATTAATCGTTTTCCTATGAACCTCATCGAGACCCTCATTCGGATTCTCCGGGCCCGGCCGCACATAGCGGCAGCGGAGCTGCTCTCGGCTCTGGGCGTGAGCAGGGCAACGCTTATGCGCGCGGTGCGTGCGGCGGGTCTCGAGGTACTGACCATCGGGCGAGCGCGCCGAACCTCCTACGCCGCCCGCAGACGCCTACGTGGTAGCGCAGACCCTCTGCCAGTGTTCCAGGTCGATGAGCAGGGTGGCTCAGACGAGATCGGGCGCCTAAACCTAGCCTACCCGGATGGTAGCGTCTTCGAATTCAACGCCCCATCCGCTTGGCCTCTGGATGACTCGACGCGCGACGGTTGGTTCGACGGCCTGCCCTATTTCCTGCAGGACCTCCGGCCCGATGGCTTTCTGGGACGGCAGTTTGCGCGGGCACACGCACAAGTACTGCAGCTCGGCAACGATCCCCGCCAGTGGTCCGATGACGATGTGCTTTATGCGATCTCACTTCTTGGAGCGGACCAGAGCGGCAATTTTATTGTCGGTGAGAGTGCCTTTCGGCTATGGCTGGATCAGATTCAGGAACCTCCTGCATGCCTGGAAGAGGCGCAAGTGCTCGAGGCCTACATCGAGCGTGCTCAACGCGCGATGCAGGACGGAGACGTGGGCTCCTCGGCTGCCGGTGAATTTCCGAAGTTCACGGCGCTACGTACACTGAACGGCGCGCCGACTCACGTCCTCGTGAAGTTCTCAGGCTCCGACAACTCCGCAGGCACGCAGCGCTGGTCGGATCTTCTTATCTGCGAGCATCTCGCGGCGCAAACCCTCGCGACCGTGCCAGGACTAACCGCGGCGCAAACGAGCATATTGCAAGCCGGGAACCGCACCTTCCTCGAAGCGGTTCGCTTTGACCGCCACGGAAGCCGTGGCAGGTCGGCGTTGTGCTCCTGGGCGGCTTTCAACTATGGTTGGTTTGGACTCGCCGGGAGACCTTGGACAGAAGGGGCTGCAAAGCTTCTCGAACGCGGGCTCGTCGATCTCGATACCGCACAGGCCATCACGCGGTTGTGGCACTTCGGTGAGCTGATCGGTAACACCGACATGCATGATGGCAATCTGTCATTCAGACCGCGGATTTCCGCGGGGGCGACTCCACTCATCCTGGCCCCTGCATATGACATGCTACCGATGCTCTATGCACCGCGGCGGGGTGTTGAGCTTCCGCCAGTGAATTTCGTCCCGCGGCTACCGCTGCCGGCTGAGCGCGAAGCCTGGCAAGACGCCGCTGCCGCAGCCGATCGATTTTGGTCTCGGGCCGCGGATGATGTTCGCATCAGTGTGGAGTTCCGGGCGATCTGCGTTGATAATCTAAACACGGTTCGCAAGACTATCGGGCTTCTAGGCGGTCGTACCAACTAACTCATCCTAGTGCCGTCCTAGCTTCGGGCAGTTTGGCTATCACGATGTCGAGCGTCAATGAGACCGCAGCTTTTTGTACGCACATCGAGGCCTGCCGGAAGTAGGTGGTCCTCGTAAATAACAATATATTGATTTTTAAAGAAATTGGCTGCGCGAGCGGTCGCCGGAGACTATGCTAACACCGGAGCGCTCGCGCGCGACCGGCAGAAAAACTCAGCCCCGATCGTCGGGCCTGGGCTCTTTAAAAAATGGAGATTCCCGTTTGAGAACCGAGCGAGCTGATGCTCGATGTCAGGTATCAGTCTTTTTATTCTCCGCGGCAACGACTCCATTAAAGAAATCGCTATGACTAAGATTGAGGTGGCGGATTGTCCCCGCCTCCAGAAACTCGAGATCATGGCTTACGGCGAGATGTGGCGACGGCCTCATTGAAGGTGCGCCTTTGACTGGCAGCTGGATCTGACACGTTGATTTAAAGGTTGTACCTCGCGTGCCAACATGTACTGAGGGCTCCATTGAAGACCACTCGGTGGCGGCTACATGCAACAGGTGGGGATCTGTCCGCTGCCATTATTGAAGGGAGCAATTGCCTAGGGCAACCAGCGGCGGCCCTGAATTTATCTTGTGCTGCGGTTTCATTGAAGGTTCACTATTGTCTTACAGTATTCGGGATACCCACGGTTGCATGCGGTCTGCGGCCTCATTGAAGGATTGCGGTCATCTCGAGCTGCGCAGTAGTCGGCATTGCATGCGGTCGACCTCGTTGAAGGTACTCGTAATAAAGACCGCAGCCGGATCGGCGCAGTACGGAATATGCTAAACCGCCAAATACGGGGAAACTGCAGCCTTCATTTAGGACATGGGTGAGCGAGGCAACTCTAAATACGAGCACAGATTTCGTGTCATTTCGCCGCGCGGCGACCGATGACCCAATGGCGCAGTCATAGCCGCCGTTAGATACTGATTTGCAGTATTCTATTGGGCATGAAACAGATGATTCGCTTTCGTGTGGACTTCTCCCAGGCTTGCTCGCTGGGCCCGGGAAAGGTTGAGTTGTTGGAAAGCATTCAGCGCACCGGCTCCCTGCGTCAGGCGGCGCAGGCACTCGGCATGAGCTACCGCCGCGCCTGGTTACTGCTCGACGGGTTGAACCGCTCCTTCAACGAACAGGCCTCCACGGCCAGTATCGGCGGCCAGGGTGGTGGTGGCGTGACGCTCACGCCCTTCGGACTCGAAATCATCCGAAGTTACCGTGCCGCAGCCGAGGCGATTGAGTCCGTTGCACAACGCGAGCTCGAAGGTATAGCCGCCAAGGCAGTCACCAGCGGCCCGACGGAAACCGGTACACGACGTAAGCGACTCGCCCGCTCGGGTGCCGGGGCGCCTGAGCACGAGCCAAAGCACAATCACGACTGAAATTGTGCCGGCGCTCATGCAGAGCTATATGGGCGTATACCTCTCGCGGGCAAGTCTGCGACGGGCGATTATCTGTAGCTTCATTAAAGGATCCCCACACCGAGTTGGCCTGCGGAGCCCGATGTTGTTTGCTACAGCCATTATTGAAGCAGCGGACAAACATTGTTGTTCGTAGCAGCTCGGCCTCATTGAAGCACCTTAGCTAAACCCGATATCGTCGCGTCGCATAGCTCCGGCCTCATTAAAGCGGTTACAGGGCAGGCTTTGTATCCAGGCTCTCCGGGTCGTTGCATGCGGTGAAAAGACTCATTGAAGGTTCGTTGGTATCACAACGGCTCTTCGAGCCACTGCCGATGTTTGACTGCAGCTTCATTGAAGCGGCGACGATCTGACGCTGTGCATCGGCCAAGTCTCGTTGTTAGGTTATCTGCAGCGTACGACTTCATTGAAGGCGCGCGATGGTACCGAGCGAGCTATTATAGCTCTTGTTATCTTATGCTGCAGCCCCATTGAAGGAACACTGTGCCAATGTCTCGGATAGTGACACTGCGATTAAAGCTAATATTCTGCGAATCGTAGCCTCATTGAAGCGGTATCCGTAGGTACCTGGTGCAGCGTTGTGTCCCGACCGGCGACGGAGCGGAGGTGACGACGCAGAACCGACACATACGTTCGCGCGCGCGAAAAGCTGGGATTGTTGGAACGCTTCCACCTGACGCTGAAGAGCGAAACGGACCGTATACGTTCATGAGCGTCCGTGATCAGTTGATCGCGGTACAGCAGCTCAGATGTCGTCCATCCGCCGACGAGCTGCGTGCGGCTCGTAGCCAACGCTCTCGGGCGAGGTTCCATGGTGTTCATCGCAGCGGGGCAGTCGAGTCAGGGTCACTAGGGAGGGCGGCCGTAATGGACCGTGCCCTCGACAGGCCAAAGCAAGGGGTGCTTTACCGCGAATTACCGTTCTGGAATAATTACCTTAAAACGGTAAGTCAGGGTAGTGTCCATGAGCGGAATCTTCCATCGCCCGAAACTCGCCTTGGAGATGGCGAGGCTGCTTTTACGCCCATCCAGCCTCGAAACCCGGGTGCGCAGCGGCCTCTTCATCTCCGGTCCTCGCCAAACCGGCAAATCCACATTCCTCACACAGGACGTAATCCCTACCATTGAGGCGGCAGGGGCCATTGTCATCTACGTGGACCTCTGGAAGGCCGCCGGCCGTACCCCCGACGCGAAGCTGATCGCGGCCGTACGGAAGAAGCTGGGTGAACTTCACGGACAGAATCCGCAGTCCTTCGCGGACAAGGCCAAGTCGCTCCTGGCAAGGATCGGTATCTCCTCCGCAGAGATGGAGGCGTCCATGGAACCACCCATGCATCTGGTCGGAGCGAAGGTTGCCGGAAAGCTGAAATTCAACTTCGATGCCGCCAAGGTTGGCACCGCAGAGGGCGCGAGTTTGTCCGATGCGTTGCTTGAGGTATCTAAAAAGACTGGGCGGGACATCGTCTTCATCGTTGATGAAGTCCAGGAAATGATGAGGGATGGTGATGGCACACTCCTCATGCAGGAACTGAAGGCGACCCGTGATGAGATCAACAGCCAGCAGGGCGATCACGGGTACTTCGTCTTCGTCGGTAACGGGTCGAATCGCTCCCTGGTCCACGAAATGACCGCACAACGAAAGGCAGCCTTTTATGGCGCGAAAAGTGAAGGGTTCCCGCCCCTCGGAAAGGACTATGTCCGACACGTACTGACTGCGGCAAGTCGGGAAAACGCTGCTGCGGTTCTGCCCAGCGAATCGGCCGCTTACAAGGGATTCCGTGTGCTTGGGATGAGACCTGGTCTGTTCGAGGAAGCACTCGGCACCCTCCAGAGAACTGCAGGAGCAGGGAAAAGTCCGGATATTGTGTTTGACGGGATCGTCAACACCATGTACGACCAGCAAGGCAAAGTGGAGCTGGCGAAGCTGAGTATGCTGGGAGAACTCCCCCAGGCCGTATTTGCTCGGATCTGCCGAGGGCCCGAGGAAGGAGTAACCGGGCTCTACGCCGGCGATGCGCTCAATGAGTACGCCAAGGTGCTCGGGTTGGATGAAGTGACTACTCGCGAGGTGCAAAGTGCGTTTGAAGCCCTGAAGGCCAGCAATCTGGTTATGCGCAACGGAGACCGTGGCCCCGTCACGGTAACGGATCCATTCGTGCGCGAATGCTGGCTGCGACTCCACCAGCATGGCGAGAGCGACATCGACAGGTCCAGCATGCTGGGTGTCGACGATGATAATCAGATCACACCAGACCCGAGCCGGTAGCGTTCGGCAGCCGCCTGGTGCTCGGGCTTGATCGAGCCTCAGATTTCAACCGATCCACTACCCACAGGTGCCGCGAGTTGACGCCCCCCCGCCCGTCATGCACCGCCGTCTGGGCGGCACTTCTTCTTGGCACCTCCCTGTTCCAAGACCTCAATTTCGGAAAGGCGGATGCAACACATGTTCGGGACATCCATGGCACGATTTCATCTTGCGCGGAATTGTGCGCCAAATCCTGTCGCCGAGGCGGGCCTGATCTTAGCGAGCAGACCCGGGCGCGCACCTTGCCGAGCGCCGCAGGGGCAAGTCGTAAGGCCGGAATCAACCGTGGTCATCTTCGGTACCCGCGCGAGCGCGGAGACTACTTGAGCTTTCTGTCGTGGCGCCAAGATCTGGCGCCACCGCGCGGATCACCAGGGCTGCACGGATCCCCGGTCAACGTGCTCACCTACCCCTTTACAAATAAGAATCGTTCGCATTAGCATTACGATTATCGTTGATATGGGAGCATTCCGCGCGGCCAGCTGCCGCATCGCGGATGTACGCAAGTAAGAATAATGCCGATACGACCGTACGCGGCCGTTGGGTTTCGATTGGCTCTCGCTCTCGCGTGCTTCGGCACGATCAGCGCCTGCGGAGACGGTGGCAGCAGCAGTAGAGATAGCACTGCGCCCGCCTCCTCTACTTCCACACGGATGGTTACGACTCCGCTGATCCCAACGCACAGGTGCTCCCGGCGCAGTGTCAAGCGGCGGCGGCAATCCTTTAGAGCAAGAGGTCCCTCGGCCCATGAAATGTCATCTCGCAAAGTCGAACCGCTCCCGACAGGAGCGCGCCATTGCCTCCGCCACCCTGACTGCCCTCGCTGTGGCGCTAGTCCCGGCGGCGGCGAGCGCAGCGGCGCAATCTGATCCGCAGGTCATCCAGAAGCTGGAGCAACACATTGACGAGGTCGAGCAGCAACTGCAATCGATGAAGCAACAGCTCGAGGATCTCAAGAAGCAGAACGCGGAGCTCGCCGCACAGCAGCGCCAGCAGGCGGCCGCCCAGCAACAGCAGGCCGCCGAACAACAGCAACAGGCCGCGCAGCAGCAGCAACTGGCAGCCGCCGCTGGCTCGTCCTCGAAGGGACTCGCCGAGAACCTGAGCCTGTGGGGTTACGGCGAGGTTTACTACATGCACCCCGTGCACGACACCTCGCTTTCGGAGTTCGATCTCGCGCGCGCGGTGTTCGGTATCGGCTACCGTTTTGATGATCGCACGGTATTCAACTCGGAATACGAGGTGGAGCATGCGGTCGCCTCTGCGGGCGACCGCGGTGAGTTCGAGGTCGAGCAGTTCTACATCGACCGCCAGCTCATGCCCTGGGCCTCCGTCAAGGCCGGACTGTTCCTCATGCCCTTCGGATTGCTCAACGAGCATCACGAACCGACCAACTTCTACGGCGTACAGCGCAATTTCGTCGAGACGCTCATCATCCCGAGCACCTGGCGCGAGGGCGGAGTGGGCTTTCACGGCAGCACGCAGTCCGGGCTCACCTGGGACCTCGGTGTGACCACGGGGCTCGATCTGGGCGGCTGGGAGATCAATCCGGAAGATCCACTATATCAAACAGCACTGGACCTGGAGGATAGAAGCGTTGCACCCATGCAGGCGACGCATCAGGAGCTGCAGCTTGCGAAGGCGCAGCACCTCTCCCAGTACGTCTCTCTCAACTACAATGGCGTGCCGGGACTGTTGGTCGGAGGCGCCGTGTTCACGGGCAAGGCTGCGGTGCCGACATTTCCATCCGGACTGCCCGATCAGCGGGTAACCTTGTGGGAGGGCCATGCCCGCTGGACGCCCGGCGCGGCGGAGCTGTCGGCAGTGTATGCCAGGGGCACGATCTCCAACACGGCGACGTACAACCTCGACAATGCGGGAGCTTCCAATCCTGTACCCTCCGAGTTTCTGGGCTATTACCTGCAAGGCGCCTACACAGTGTGGCAGAACGGCGGCTATCGGCTGACGCCCTTCATGCGCTGGGAGCGCTATGACATGGGCCACGCCTATGAAGGGATTCCACAAGGATTCACCACGGTTCCCACCGGCCTTGCCTCCGACGGCCTGCCTTGGCCAAAGCCGAATGACCGGGTATGGACCTTCGGCGCAAGCTTTTATCTGAATCCGCATGTCGTCCTGAAGGCGGACTATCAGATCTTCCGCGTCAACACCGATTTTCAGCGGTTCGACCTGGGGCTGGGACTGGCCTTCTAAAAGGGATGCAATGAACGGCAGCTCGCGCATTCTGGTGATCCCGCTAGCGGCGGCCGCTATCAGCTCGCCGGCGTATGCGATCGTTTATCTGAGCGTAGAGCAGGCTCAACAATTGATGTTTGCAGGCCAGACTCTGACTCCGGTGCCCCTGAGGTTGAGCGCCGGGGACATCACTGCGATCGAGCGGGATTGCGGGGTGAAGGTCTATCCCGGCTCTCTGCGCGTGTGGCAAGCGGTCGACGGATACTTCTTCACCGACTCCGTCATCGGCAAACACGATCTGATCAACTACGCGGTCGCGGTGAGTGGCGATGGCAAGATCCGTCAGGTAGAGATTCTCGAGTATCGCGAAGCGTACGGTGGAGAGGTGCGAAACGCGCACTGGCGCTCGCAGTTTGTCGGACGTCACCACGGTGACCCAGTCAGGATCGGGCATGACATTCAGAACATCAGCGGTGCGACGCTCTCCAGTGAGCACCTCACCGATGGGATACGCCGCCTGTTGGCGACCTATGCAATTGCAATTGCGGGAAAGTAACGCCTGTGCCGACCTCGAAGTGAGGCGCGCCCGCCCCCTGCTCGGGACCGTGGTGGAGATTCGGGCTACAGCCCGAACGCCGCGGAAGCCAGATCCTGCGTTCGCTGAGCTGGAAATTGCCCGCCTGCACACTGCCATCGACACTGCATTCAATCAGGTCGAGCTCGTACACCAACTCATGAGCTACCAAGACCCTGACAGTGAGCTCTCTCGGCTCAACCGTTGCGAAGCTAACATTCCGCAAGGTGTAAATCCGCACACTTACCAGGTCTTGACGGCCGCTGTAGGTTTTGCGCGCCTGAGCGGCGGCGCTTTCGATCCTTGCGTCGCATCGCAGTTTGCAAGCTGGGAAGACATCGAATTACTCAGCGGCTATCGCGTGCGATTCAAACGTCGCCTACGCATAGATTTGGGAGGGATAGCAAAGGGGTATGCGGTAGACGTTGCAACACAGAAGATGCAGTCTGCAAATGTAGACGAGATCCTCATCAACGCGGGAGGCGACCTACGCGTCGCAGGGACACGCGTACACGAGATTTGCCTGCGTCATCCCCAAGCACCCACTGTCGGAGTCAATCCGCTGCAGCTGCGGAACGGTGCTCTTGCAAGCTCTGGTGCCTATTTCTCCCCGGCGTTGCTCGAACCGAGGACACAAGAGCCCTACACGGGAAGCGACGCCGTGAGCGTCCGTGCGGGAGACTGCATGACGGCGGATGCGCTTACCAAGGTCGTGTTGTTTGCTCCAACCTCGATCGCGGAGCGCGCGTTGGATGAATGTGGTGCGGAAGCGTTCGTACTGCGAGCACAGCCCTAACCGTTCAGGGGGCTATGTGAACCCGACTGGTTGCGTGGCGTGCCGCCAACCTTCTTTCCGCATCGCGACGCCTCAGCCGGGCCTGCTGCTTGCCGAGTGCGATGTGCAATCCGACCATTCCGATAGCTGCCAGCCCGACAGTCCAGTGAAGGACACTGACCCAGTCACGCAACTCATCGCTCACGATGTAGTACAGCCCGTAGCCCGTCAGCGCCAGGAAGACAATCGCGACCACTACCAGCAGGCCGCTGCTGCGGTTCAGTCCTTGGCGCCATCCATGCTTCACATGCACCGGCAGTAATGCGCCAAACACAACCAGGAACCCAACCATCGCGGCGCCATGCAGCCGCAGCCACCAGACCTCCAGTGGATGCGGGGCTGGCCCGGGCGCGCGCAACCAATAGTGGCAAACGAGCCAAGCCAAGCCCGAGAGCATCAGCACCATGCCAACGAGGTATAGCCAGAGCTCCTGTGGACGGCTAAGTCTTTGTTTCGGCTCGTGGTGGCGTTCGTGTCGATGGACCATCGACTAAATAGTAATGGGTCGCATTCGCGAATGCACGGCCGTCCCGTCCGACACCATTTCTTCCGCGTGCGGTTCGACTGAGCCACCCCCGCCGAGCGCGAGTACTGCCGTGCCCTCGCCGAACTTGGCGAAGGTACTCATCGCTCCGGCAAAGTTGCCGAGCCGCTCGGCAAAACCATCAGCCAGCTAACCCCCGTGCGCTCACTCTTTGACCAGTTTAAAGCGCACCATGCGCACGGCGTCGCAGGCCAAATGATCTCGCCGCTGACATCCCGCTGTCGTATAGGTGGATACGGTACCCGCACACACGTGGATTGAACCATTCGAACTTCGATAGCGTGATAGCGATATCGAGTCGCGCTTTATCGCTCCGGTAGCTACGTCTCGTAGCGAACGGCCAACACGCCCTCGACTCCGCCCTCAACTCACAGGAATCTGCAACAACCGCTCACCCTGCCACCGCAGTAAAGGGCCAAAACGTCGTAGAGATCGGCTAACGCAGGCGCATCGGGCCGCCGGCGTCGTAAGCCCTCGATATCCACTCAGTTGCATGTCACATGTAATGTGGGTGAGCTTCCGGGCGAGAAACACCGAGTCTCGATACTCGCGGAATACGCACGCTCGCTCAACGGCGTGCGCCGCGCAACTTCTTCAGCTCGATGACGCGGTCGAGATCCGCGTAGAATTCGTCGAGGGAGGCTTGAGTTGCGCGAGATCCTTGTCGCGCGTGATGAACGCCGAGCGCACGTCCTCCTCGCGCATGAGACAGCCGAGCGTGATGTCGTCGGCCTCGTACTCTGGACTCACGAAGGTCGCCAGAGCGAGATGTCGGCAGAGGTCCCTGGCGCGCGGCGGTTTGAATTGCGCTAAACTTCAAAATTTCCTGAGATCCGCTGCGGTGAGGGTGCCGCATAGCAGCAACCGTCCGTGCTCGAATAGGCACACGGTTACCGCCATTCAGACAAGAAGAGGAAATCTATCGGGTATGGCAGCGGACGTGAAAATAAAGGAATACTTGAACGCCAAGCACCTCAAAAAGGCCGCGACATATTTTCTTAGTTTGATTCCTGGCTCAGTCGTGATTGGCACGCTCGTCTATTTCTATGTCATCGATCAACGCTATCTGATTACTCACCGCGCTGCCTTTCTCCTTTTGGTGGCAGTCGGCGTATCGCTGTCGCTGCTCTTCAGCCTGCTCGAGTCCGCTTTGATGACGATCAATTCACTGCAGCACATCGCAGAGTTGCACGTGAGAACCAAGCAATTGGCGACCAACTTCCCGACGGCCGATCAGGATGCTCCCAGCGCCGAATATATCGAGCAGCGTTACGCGCTTGACGCTGAAAAAATACTTGTAGCGAAGGCCAGCGAAAGAAATGCGCCGATCGTTGTGCTGAACCATCTTTCAACGGTCTTGCTTGGAGCTGTGCTTCCCATATCGCTGGACGTCGTTCACAAACGTCCGATCAATATCGATGTTTGTTCCGATCTGCCTTGGCTCGGTTACGATCCCTGTCCGATCTCTATACTGGGGGTCGGAAGCGAGTCTCTGACATTCTTCTCAGTTTCCCTGCTTCTTATTGTTTTCGGGAAGATCGTGCCGGAGAAAATCGGTCGAAAGCACAACGCATGGATCATCCGCAATTTTCGCGGCCTGATCGACTCGATGTTCGTAGTGGCAGGATGGCTGGTAAAACCGATCCTTGCGATCGGAGACTTATTTCTTCTTATTCTCTGATGTCAGACAAACTTGGATTAATACTCGAGCACGGGGAGCTCGATTTCCGCCGCTTTCTGTCGGATGGCCTCGGCGATATCACTCGTGGCCTCCACTGTACCGACGTGCTCACGTTTTAAGGCGGCATTTGAAAAGGCGTTTTCTGGACTATGGTCGGTTCTGCCGACATAGACCTCAACGACGTTCCACTTTCCCTTCTCCAGGGAATGCATGAGCTCGATCGATTGAAGATCCCGGATGAGATAGCTGTTCGTGCCAATCACGAACCGGCCACCTTCCAACTCGACTGTTTCAATCGCCTCGGCGTGTTCGGCGATTGCCTTCGCGTTCCTCATGCGTACCGTTACCTTTGCCTATAGTTTCACTAACGATTATAAGCTCCATCGCTCGGGATTGCGCACCTTATGGCATGAGCCCTACGCCATATTGCGAGCCAGTCCTACAAAATCCAAGGTGTGGTCACAGGATGGATTTCCCAGTATTGCACCGGGGGATACATTTGGCGCTTGAAATCGGCGCAATGCAATAAATATCACGCTTATCCAAGCCACGCCCAATCCTTGGCCGAACAGATCCGCGTGTGGGGCTGGTGACTGAGTTGGCGCCGTTGCATCGATTTCTCAACTCGTCCGGGGATCATGTTGCCCCTCCATGCGCCGAACAGACATATTGAGCACAATTCACAGGAATCTGCGACAACCTCTCACTCTGCCGCCGCAGTAAAGGCCCAAAACCGAGCCGATCGTAGAGATCCGCTAACGCGGGTGTATCGGGTCGTCGGCGCCGCAGACCCTCGATGTCGACTCCGAGTTGCATGTCACACGTGATGTGGGTGAGCTTCCGGGCGAGAAACACCGAGTCGCGATGTTCGCGCAGCCGCTCGCTCAACGTACGTGCGCCGCGCAACTTCTTCAGCTCGATGACGCGGTCGAGATCCGCGTAAAGCTCGTCGAGGGAGGCGAACGCGAGCATCTTGAACTGCCTGGCGAACCCACTCCAGAAGCACTGCGCCAAATGGGCCCACCACCAGCGGAGGCCACACCTGAACAGGAGTAGCAACCATGGCGCAGCGTCGGCGCTCCCAACCGTCGCAACCGCTGCCGGCTATCGCCTCGTGTGGATGATGGTTATGTTCGATTTTCCGGTGGTCACCGCTAAGGAACGGAAGGCGGCAGCGGACTTTCGTGAAGATCTGAAAGACTTGGGATTTATGATGTACGAGCGCATCGTCCATTTTGAGCATCGAAAGCAGCTTGCTGCCCAGAGAAATCCAGAGCAATACCAGATGTTTTAGCTATGTTGAGCGCGATTTCTAATCATCCAACCGGCCACAAGCCATGTTCATACAAGGACTTGCAGCCGATTGGAAAATTAGCAGATCAAGAAACGCGCTCCAGCCGAAACGAATTCAACCGATACAACATTTAGATCGAGATTAGCAGATCAGGAAATGTGCTCCAGCCGAAACTTCTTCTCGTGGCTCTTTCACCGCTGGAGAGATTAGCAGATCAGAAAGTGCGCTCCAGCCGAAACAATCAATCCGTTCCGGTAGGTAGAGGAGATTAGCAGATCAGGAAATACGCGCCAGCCGGAACGAATTTCACCGCCGTGGAGATTATTTGATCCCTGCAAAACTAATGTCCGCCGCAGGCTTTCGCAAAAGGCTATTTCTACAGGTCCTTGCGCTATAGACGTAGGACATCAGGCATCAATAGTAGATCAGGAAATACGCACCAGCCGAAACGAGTTCAATCGATACAACATTCAGATCGAGATTAGCAGATCAGGGAAGGCGCTCCTGCCGAGACATGGGGTGTATTCGCTATGAAAGTCGGGGGGAAACCCCAGGGACAGCCCCAGCGGATAGCGGTACCGGGTCGTGCTCTACCGTTTACGTGGCGAACGGCCTAGATGAGCACGCCCTCGACCCCGCCCTCAACTCACGGGAATCTGAGGAAGAATGGTGCCGGGCTTGAGTTATTGGACGTTTGCGGAGTCTTTCTGCCTGCCTTGATCGATGAGCCATCGGGTCGTAACGTGAGGTTGTCCTTAGTCCGGAGTGGCACGGATGCTGCGACCTCCTCGTTTGCATATTCCCGGTGGCTGCTATCACGTCATGCTGCGGGGCAATCATCGTGAACCATTATTCGGCAGTGTCGCGGACCGCCTGGTGCTCAATGACATCGTCGTCGATGTACTCGGGTGCCTCGATACGCGCATTCACGCGCTCTGCTGGATGTCCAACCACCTGCACGCGCTACTGCAGATCACCAACTGCCCTCTCGGCAGCGTCATGCAGCGCATTCGCTACAAAGCTCCGATCGTCACATCATATGTCAAGCCCGGCACCTTGGACTCGGTGTTTCTCGCCAGGAAGCTCACCCACATCACATGCGACATGCAACTTGGAGTTGACATCGAGGGTTTGCGACACCGGCGGCCCGATGCGCCCGCGTTAGCCGATCTCTACGATCGGCTCGGTTTTTGGCCTTTACTGCGGCGGTCCTCCCAACATGAAACATCTTGCTCACTCATGTCCTTCAATAATGAGGCCACAGCTTTTCAGTCAGATAGCTTCAATGATGTCCTGGCTTTTTACCGCATGCAACGCCGGACTCCAGTTTCCGCTATCCCGCGTGCCAACCCTTCAATGAGACTGCGGCTTGCGTACAACAGCCGGAGACGTAATTGAGGGGTGGTCTTCCGATCTTGAGCGCGCGGTGCACACATTTAGTTAGAATGCCGTCTGCTTGTGTTGTACGCAGTGAAAAGCCGCGGCCTCATTGAAGGTCGCTCTGAATCTACCTTGGGGCTACGATCTCGCCGTTGTACGCGGTGAACGGCTTCATTGAAGGCAACGCAGTGGGTTAGTCGCGCGGTCGGTTGTCCGCAGCAGCACGCCGTGGCCTCATTGAAGGCGCGCGTCCTGCACCGATTTGATTGGCGGGTCGGGTGGGGTTGTACGCGGTGAAAAGCCACGGCCTCATTGAAGACGAAGGCTTGACGGAGGGCACAGTGCGTCGGTTATACGCGCCAAAAAGCCGCGGCCTCATTGAAGAGCGCTGAGATACGCCGGCTTCAGCTCAGAGGCGCCCGTTATATGCGGCGACAGCCTCATATCGTTCAGAGCCGTGGCGTTTTCACTATAGGAACCGCAGATCGAGCTGGATCGTTACCGGCCCCGCGGCGGCGCTGTTCACAGCGTCGCCCGACTCAACTCAACAGGTTTGCCGTGAGGAGTGTTCAGATAGGCGCTTCTCCAGGCTTCCTTGCGCTGGTGGAGGGATGCCGCGCTGGTCAGGCCTTTCTCAACGGCTAGCGCCTCGAGTGCCGCAAGCCAATGCTCGTAATAATGCGAGCCGTCGTCGGCCTTCCCACGACTGGCCACATTCTGCAACTCGCGAGCAAGCGCCATCGTCCATTCCTTTGGGGTGAAGTGTTCCCGCTCGGATAGCTTCAGCATCAGGGCGAAGGCACGCGCTTGCCAGGCCTCGGCAAACACCGGCTCAGGTGGCTGGGTCAAGGTAGCTCTCCCATAAGTCTATGTAGACAGCGTCCTTTGCCGACGCCTGCTCGCCCCACAGTTCGCGAGCGGCAAACCGTACCGAATACAGATGCTGCGGGTTCTCGCCCTGGAAGCCTGCGTTGGTATCTGGAAAGACAAACACTCCGTGAATGAGATCGATCGTGCCGCGCTTGGCCCTTGCATAGCGGGGTAGGCGTGTATGCCCTTCGGGATGCGTGTTGCGGGTCCTGACTGTGTTTCCTACTTGGAACCGAGGGGCTGTTTGCACCTCGCGATTGGCGGGAGAGCCTTTGCCCGTAAGTAGTATTACTTTGTCAGCCGTTAGCGCAGATTGTACTTTTGGCATTGTGGGCGATGCATGCCCGCTCTCAATTTCCTCGCGGGTGACCAGCCCTCGTTTGACCATCAGTTCGACGAGACCCGTGAGCCACTTCTCGTAGTAGCTCATTCGTAAATAATCCGCCGGCGGTATTAGCTCCCGTTGATAACGGGAAGCGTCGATGTTCCATTTACGCCAGGCTCCCATGGCTCGAACCATGGCGAAGACACGGCCCTCCCAAGGCTCGTGAAACACAGGCTCATCACACTCAGGCGCGATAGGGCCCATGCCATGCATGCCGCCCATGTCATGAACGCCATTCATGCTCTCTCCGGGTGTGGCTTCACCAGGGCAACACCGATCATTGCGTCCCGCGTGACGAGGGCAGCTAACTGTTCTTCGTTGAGATGTTCGGTTCCGGCCGGACGCTCGGGCACGACCAGGTAACGGATTTCAGCCGTGCTGTCCCAGACCCTGATGGCGGTCGCCGCGGGAAGCCGGAGTCCGAATTCCTCCAGCACTCCGCGCGGATCGAGCACTGCTCGCGATCGATAGGGGGCTGACTTGTACCAGACCGGCGGTAGCCCGAGGATGGGGAGCGGATAACACGAGCAGAGCGTGCACACCACCAGATTGTGTACTTGGGGTGTGTTTTCCACGGCGACCATGTGTTCGCCTTGCAGTCCTCCGAAGCCGAGCTCGGCAATGGCAGCGGTGGCGTCAGTCAGAAGTCGTGTCTTGTATCCTGCATCGAGCCACGCGCGTGCAACAACCTTAGCGCCATTGCGCGGCCCGATCCGATGTTCATAGGTGTCGATCAGGACATCCAGAGCAGCCTGGTCTACCAACCCTTTCTCGATGAGGAGAGATTCGAGTGCGGCAACCCGCAAGGCTAGGTCCGAAGGAGCAGCCTGGTGGTCGCCGTCATCGTGGTGGTCGTGATCGCCCATGCGGGCAAAGCTACCACTTGGCCCGCCGGTGTCAAAGGGCGATCAACCGGGAGCGAGAGGCCTCGTCTAGGGTGACGAAATCGGTTGCGGCCGCGCACTCCCAGTGCGCCTTCAGAAACGTGGACCAGCGTGTGCGCTTGCCGCGCTTAGGGGCTGGCTCGAGACCCTGTTCTAGCAGGATGTTGGCAATTGTCCCACGTCCGATTTCATAACCCAGATTGGCAAGTACACCTGGATACGCATGTAACTTCAACAATCGTGCGCCGGGTGTGCAGTCGTCCCGAACTGCGCCGATGGCTGTGCACGTACCCCGTTAGCCACGATACCGAAGAACGGCCTCCTCCATGGGGCGCTACAGATAGCATGCGGGCGGATGAAACATAAGCCTGCAGGAGCACTGCACCCTTCGACTCACCCACTCCCCACCCCCGCACCTCTTAGGCTATCCTCCTACCCAGCCTTGATGCACGCCCGCTGAAAGGGCACGCTTTCCTTCAGGAGTACCATCATGAAAATATCGATTATGTTTTCGTGGGCGCTACTGGCACTCACTGCGAATGCGCTTGCGCAAGGAATTTCCACACAGGATGGCGCCTCAGCGACATCAAACACGGATGTCTCGGCGAGTCGCGCCGGCGCTAGTGCCACGAACAGCAGCGCTGCCTCCGCGAACACCCAGCACGCGCAAGCCGATGCAGTCGGCAGTTCAGAGATGAGCGCGACGCTGTCGAAGCCAGTCGATGCACGCAAGGCCAAGCCTGGAGATACCGTCACAGCAACGAATGATAGAGATGTGAAGACCGCGGATGGCACTTCCATCAAACGCGGCTCAACACTGGTGGGCCACGTTACGCAGGCGAAGCCCCTGGGAGGGTCCACCTCCGGTAGTGCCGGTGCGAGTGGCGATTCAATGCTGTCGATCGTTTTCGACAAAGCTATTCTCAAGGACGGCCGCGAAGTCCCCTTGAACGCGACGATTCAAGCCCTGTCAGCCGCTGAGTCGGGCGCCTCGCTCGCCTCCGACACAGGCAGTGCCGGCATGTACGCGGTCGGTTCGGGCGCAGGCTCTGCGCGGGCCGGTGGCGGCGGACTCATCGGAGGCTCGGTGGGGGGCGGCTTGGGCGCTGCGGGCGCTATGAGCCATGGCGTCGGTGCAGGTGTCAACGGTGCAGTGGGCGGGATGTCGAGTTCTACCGTTCATTCGGCCGGTGCAGTTGGCGGGTTGAGCTCTAGCGGTATGTTGACCGCGGGCAGTAAAGGCGTGTTCGGGATCCAAAGTCTGGACATTGTCGCTTCTTCAGAGGGCTCCGCGATCATCTCATCCACGCGCAATGTGCGACTGGACAGCGGTGCCAAACTGTTGCTCTCCAACAGAGGTGACCACTCAGTGACGGTCTCCGGTGCAACTCGAGCGACCGGATCGGTCAGCCACGCCAACGCCGCTCAGGATTCTTCGGGTTCCGCAGCGGGCCATACGACACGCGAAGCGCACGACCACAACTAGGCTCAAAAGAGCGGACCGCTGCTTGTAGCGAGGGATCGAATAAGAGTAGTGCGCCTAATACGCGCACCCCTTTCGGATGGGTCGCGCCTATTGCGCTATCAGAGCTCGGCTGCTCAAGCGAGCCGAAACGGCAGATGCCTATGCTCGAAAAGCATGAACCGAAGCGCCGACGAAAGTCGCGAAAATCGCGGACCAGAAGAAAGTAATCTTCGAGACGGGTTGAAATCTATCTTCCCATTGGATCGGCTCTCGGCACACAAAACAAAAGCCGCCCGAAGGCGGCTTTCTCATTTGATGCATCTTTCCCCACGCGAGTGGGAATCTGCTTATTAGCGGAAAGAGCGCATTTCCTGATCTGCTAATATGGGTGAGAATGCCGTAGCGAGCGCAGGACGTCAAGAGGAACTTCACGGAGGAAGGACATGAAAATTGATTATCGACTTGCACTTGATCTGGGCACTAATTCTATCGGTTGGTGCGTATATAGGATCATTCGCAACGCCAACAACGACGATGTACGTTGGCGCATAAGTAGCATTCAGCGTATGGGCGTTCGGGTATTTTCCGATGGCCGAAATCCAATGGACTTGGCTTCTCTAGCGGCGTCCAGACGCATGGCCCGCCAAAACCGGCGACGGCGCGATCGCGCACTCAAACGAAAACAGCAGCTGATAAATCAACTAATCGAATACGGCTTGATGTCTCGTGATAGCGCCGAGCGAAAGGCTCTAACAAGCCTTGATCCTTACGAGCTTCGCGCCAAAGGACTGAATGAGCCGCTTCAACCGCATCACTTTGGGCGCGCCATATTTCATCTGGCACGAAAACGTGGTTTTCGGTCCGGACGAAAGGATCTTCAAACCGAAGAAAATGAAAAGGTATCGGGCAAGATTCTCAATGGCATCGATAGCCTTCGTGCCAAGATCAAAAACGCTCAGTGCAAAACGGTTGGCCAATATCTTTGGCGGCTGCACAAAAATCGCAAGCCGGTACTGACTCGCCGAAGCACCGACGGCAGCTACCCAATCTATCTCTCACGGGAGTTGGTTGCCGAGGAGTTCGATCAGTTGTGGAAGGTTCAGCAGGCCCATCATTCTGAGCTGCTGACTGCGCATGCGAGGGACGTTTTGCGAGACACGATCCTGTTTCAGCGCAAACGCAAACTCGTGAAACCCGGCAAGTGTCTGTTTGAGCGGGACCAGGATCGTGCTTTACTTGCCCATCCTTTGAGTCAACGATTTCGAATCCTGCAGGAATTGGCCAATCTACGGATTCGTTCTTCTCCTTCTCAGGAACGCGGTCTAACGCTTGAAGAACGTAACAAATTGTTGACCTTGCTCACCATGGGAGGCGCAGCAATATCAAAAGGCCTGCTTTCATGGTGGCAGATCAATACAGCACTTGGCTTGCCAAAATCCTCCCTGTTCAACCTCGATACCAATGGACGAAAAGGACTCAAAGCTGACACTGTATCCATCGGCCTTAGTGAAGGTGCGGCATTAGGTCGGGCTTGGCGGGCATGGCCTCCAGAAAAGCAGAATGATTTTCTTCATGCTATCCGCAGGGCTGACCATCGAGAAGAGCTCATTCCATGCTTAATGGAGAATGGTTTTCGTTTGGAAAATACGCAGATCGATGGCGTATTCAGAGTACTGGGGAAAATGTCAGATGAGTTTGGCAACATCAGCCTCGCAGCGCTTGAGAAAATCGTTCCTGCCCTGGAGTCAGCTGTCATCAGCTACAGCGATGCAGTCCAGATCGCGGGCTACAGCCATCATTCAATGCTTTACGATGGCGAGCAGATGAACGAATTACCCTACTATGGGCAGCGTCTACCAGGTTATGTGCAGCCACGGGACTTGCCCGGCGCCAGTGCTGAAGAGCGCGAGTACGGCAGAATTCCCAATCCTACAGTCCATGTAGGCCTGAATCAGTTACGCAAGGTAGTCAATGCAATTATCAAGCGCTATGGACATCCGAAGCAGATTATTATTGAGGTGGCTCGTGAGCTAGGGCTCTCCGGAGAGAATCGTCGCAAACTCGAGAAGAAGCAAAAGGAGCATCGCGAGCGCAATGAGAAATATGGCGAGGAGCTTGTCAAACGCGGCATCAAGAATTCACGCGAGAACCGGCAGCGCCTGCAACTCTTCGAAGAGATTGCCAATAACGATCCGCTGGGTGCGGTGTGTATTTATAGCGGCGAACGCATAAGCTCCACTAAACTCTTCTCGGACGAGATCGAGATTGATCATATTCTGCCGTTTTCACGTTCCCTAGATGACGGAATAGGGAACAAAGTTTTATGCGTACGCCGTGCGAATCGAGACAAAGGGAATCAAACACCATTTGAAGCATTTAACCAGCAAGGGAACTATGTCTGGGATGAAATCATCAAACGGGCTGAGCGCTTAGTACCACGCAAGGCAAAACGATTTCGTGAGAACGCCATGGAGGAGTTTCTCAAAAAAAAGGATTCTCTGGCCCGTCATTTAAACGACACGGCTTACTTTTCATGCGTTGCCCGTGAGTACCTGACTGCCATATGCCCACCAAACTGTGTCTGGGTTTCGACCGGAAAGCTCACTGCCATGCTTCGCGGCAAGTGGAATTTGAACCGTATCCTCTCTGACGCTGATAGAAAAGAGCGCACCGATCACCGCCACTATGCCGTGGATGCTGCCGTTATTGGGGCTTGCGACCGCTCACTTATCAAAGCAATGGCTAATGCAGCACGCCGTGCCGAAGAGCACGGTGAGAGTCGTTTCCTGAAGGAACTACCTCCACCATGGCCGACATTCTTCGACGATCTGAAATCGACGGTGGGAAAAATCGTCGTATCACACAAGCCTGATCACAGCCTTGCAGGTAAATTGCACGATTACGCCATCTATGGTTTAGCTGAAAAACCAGACGCTAAAGGTCGCTCGCTTGTTGTTCATCGCGTTTCGCTGGCATCCATTGCCAAACGTGCTGACTTGGCTGATGTCGTTGATCAATCACTACGTAATCAGCTTCTGGCTGAGACAGAAAACACGGATGGATACGCATTGAGAGAGTTGCTATCAAAGTTTAGTAAACGCACTGGAGTTCGCCGTGTTCGGGTATCGAAACGACTAAGCGTACAAGCTACTAGCAATCCAGGAAGAACCCAATCCAACTACGTTAGGACTTACCCAAATTATTGCTACGAGATTGTGCGGGACGCCAAAGGAAAATGGCAGGGATACGGCGTTTCTCTATTTGAGGCTAACCGCATCGGGCAATTCGATCAAGCAGTGGGCGTGCATGGTGATCCGCTCATTATGAGATTGCACGTCAATGACACCATTGCAACGGTTGGAAAGGGTAATCGAAGATTATTACGTGTCGTTGGAGTTAACGCCGACGAATACGTAACATTGGCGGAGCACTTTGAATCTGGAAACTTGCGAGCTCGCCATACCGATAAGCTGGACAGCTTCCGATACATTTTCCTCGGAGTATTTGCACTAAAATACATGCAAGCCCGCATTGCTCCGGTGGATGTATTGGGGTATGTCAACAATCCAGGGTTCCGAAAATGATCGGTCGCATCATCGAAATCACCAGCGACGGCCGCTAGCTTCACGCCGAGCGCGGCTTCAGCAACCGCTGTCCGGCTGTCGCCTCGTGTGGATGATGACTATGTTCGATTTTCCGGTGGTCACTGCTAAGGAACGGAAGGCGGCAGCGGTTTAGCTATGTTGAGCGCGATTTCTAATCATCCAACCGGCCATAAGCCATGTTCATATAAGGATTTGCGGCCGATTGGAGATTAGCAGATTAGGAAATACGCTCCAGCCGAAACGTCGGAGGCGTCGTCAACATCATCATCGGAGATTATCAGATCGGGAAATGTGCTCCAGCCGAAACCGATGCGATTGATAGTAATAAGTGGACCGGGAGATTAGCAGGTCAGGAGATGCGCTCCAGCCGAAACGTGGCAGGTGTCGTCAATATCATTATTCGGAGATTGGCAGGTCAGGGAATGCGCCCCAGCCGAAACATTGCAGGAGTGGTCAATATCATTATTCGGAGGTTAGCAGATCAGAAAATTCGCTCCAGCCGAAACATGGGGTGTATTCGCTATGAAATTCGGGGGGAAACCCCAGGGACACCCTGTCGAGCTGAACAACTTGTATGAGGAGATTAACAGATTAGGAAATACGTTCCAGCCGAAACTCGTCGTGCAGCACGAGGAATTGTGGACAAGAGATTAGCAGAGCAGGAAACACGCTCCAGCCGAAACTACGAGCACTACAGTGATGTCGGTGCAGAAGATTAGCAGACATACTTGAGATTAGCAGATCAGGGAATACGCTCCAGCCGAAACGCGACGGCATCCGAACCGTACATGGCGGAAGAGATTAACAGATCAGAAAATTCGCTCCAGCCGAAACATGGGGTGTATTCGCTATGAAATTCGGGGGAAACCCCAGGGACAGTCTCAGCTGATAGCGGCACCGGGTCATGCTCTACCGTGGCGAGCGGCCTAGATGAGCACGCCCTCGACCCCGCCCTCAACTGACAGGAATCTGCGACAACCTCTCACACTATCGCCGCAGTAAAGGGCCCAAAGCCGGGCCGATCGTAGAGATCGGCTAACGCGGGTGTATCGGGTCGTCGGCGTCGCAGACCTTCGATGTCGACTCCGAATTGCATGTCACACGTGATGTGGGTGAGCTTCCGGGTGAGAAACACTGAGTCGCGATATTCGCGCAGCCGCTCGCTCAACGCACGTGCGCCGCGCAACTTTTTCAGCTGGTGTGGATGATGATTATGTTCGATTTTCCGGTGTAGCTATGTTGAGCACGATTTCTAATCATCCAACCGGCCACAAGCCATGTTGATACAAGGGCTTGCGGCCGATCAGAGATTAGTAGATCAGGAAGTGCGCTCCAGCCGAAACTTTATATCTGTTCCATCTCACTCTGAGATTAGGAAATGCACTCCAGCCGAAACGGGATGCGACTTGCTATCTTCGAGACCATGAGAGAGTAAGATCAGGAAATGTGCTCCAGCCGAAACTGGTTCTACGCTCCGCATACCACGGACGGTGAGATTTGCAGGTCAGAAAATGCGCTCCAGCCGAAACAATCCACCTTTCCTAAGCAACTCGTATGAGGAGATTGACAGATCAGGAAATACGCTCGAGCCGAAACCATTCTCCTGGTCATAACCAAACCCAGCCAGATATTAGAAGATTGAGAAATGCGCTCCAGCCGAAACGTGGGGTGTATTCGCTATGAAATTCGGGGGAAAACTCCATGGACAGTCCCAGCTGATAGCGGTACCGGGTCGTGCTCTACCGTCTACGCGGCGAACGGCCTGGATGAGCACGCCCTCGCCCTCAACTCACAGGAATCTGCGACAACCGCTCACTCTGCCGCCGCAGTAAAGGCCCAAAACCGAGCCGGTCGTAGAGATCGGCTAACGCGGGCGTATCGGGTCGGCGGCGTCGCAGACCTTCGATGTCGACTCCGAGTTGCATGTCACATGTGATGTGGGTGAGCTTCCGGGCGAGAAACACCGAGTCGCGGTGTTCGCGCAGTCGCTTGCTCAACGTACGTGCGCCGCGCAACTTCTTCAGCTCGGTGATGCGACCGAGATCGGCGTAAAGCTCGTCGAGGGAGGCGAACGCTTTCATGAGCAAAGCTGCTGTCCTGGGTCCTACCCCCGGAACCCCGGGAATATTGTCGGAGTCATCGCCGGTGAGCGCGAGGTAATCGGCGAAACGCTCGGGCACGACCCCGAAATGACGCTCGACATCGTGATAGCCAAACTGAAACCCCGGCCCCAATCAGGGCGGCGATCCGGCGGGCGGTGCGCAGCTTCCGGGCGGCTTCCTGGATGTCAGCGGTCATCAGGCTCCGTCCCAGCTGCGGACAGCAGGTGACGCCATTTACTCAGCAGTCGCGAACTAAGGCGGCAACACGTGCCGAAAGGCCGCGTGATTACAGACTTTTTCGTAGCGCAAGTTACCGATTCCTGAGTAAATCAGGAGAAGAGAGCGTCAGCCGTAACCGTGTTGGTGATCAGGCCCAGTGAGTGGCTGTTGGGGGCCAGCCCCTGGGCTGAAATCAGAGTGATGAAGATCGCTTTCCGGGTACCGGTCTTAGTTCTGAACACGGATTCCTTATTCCTCAGATCCTTAGCATAGCTTGCGCTCACCGTGAAAGGGTCGTCAGTGAACTTGATCTCACACAGATTGATGACTCGATCTCTGCGGTCGATCAGAAGATCAATCTGTGCGCCAGGATCATTGGAGCCCGTGGAATTGTGCCGCCAGGAGGTTGATTCACTCAAGATACCGGAAATGCCAAGCGATTCTTTTATCTGTCGAACATGTTGCAAACACGTCATTTCAAAGGCGTAGCCGCTCCAGGCGTGCCATGCCGGAGTTGAATGCAGGGCCAGCCAGCGATCCGTGTCCAGGGGTCGGCTGTACCCTTCCATCCATGTCAGGTGGAACAGGGTGAAAGGATCGACCAGTTTGTAATTCATGCCCCGCTTATGGCCCGTGAAGGAGGGTATGCGCTGGATGAATCCGGCTTGTTCCAGTTCCTCCAGTGTTCTTGTCAGGCCACCACCCGCTGTCAATCTGGTGTGAGCGGCGATTTCCTTGGAGGTGTACCCGGATTGCCTCTGTTTCAGCAAGCGGATCACTTCCAGGTGTCTTTCATGATCGTCGAACAGCGAAGCGTAGAGGCTATTGAATTCCCCCGCTAACGGAGCCGTTTTGTCGAACGCAATGGCCTGTATGTTCTGAGCAGCTGAACGGCCGGCTCTGACATAGCCCAGGTAGTACGGAATGCCTCCCAAGGCCATGTATAGTTCCAGGATTAAGCGTCGATTTAAGCCCGGGGCTGTTTCGGCCAGAAAGGCTTCGGTTTCTTTGAGCGTGAAGGGAAGTACTTGCAGCCTCAGTGTTACTCGATCATGCAGGCCACCTCTGTCTTGCAGGACTTTACGGATCATCCAGGACGCAGCCGATCCGCAGATCACCACGATCAGGTTTTGCTGTCGAGTTCCCCAGCTGTTCCAGAAGTAGCTGAATGCCTCCAGAAAACCCGATTTGCGTGACGCCAGCCACGGAAGTTCATCCAGAAAAACCGCCTGCCTGTCGCCAGATGCAAGCTTGGGCGCCAGGTATTGCTGCAACAGCAGGAACGCGTCCGACCAGTCGGTCGGCACTCCAACGGCGTGTCCGCGGGCGAACAGGGCCTGGCTGAAGTTTTTCAGTTGCTGCCTGGAGGAAGTCTTGTTCGCGCCCACCAGCTCTAACACGATGCGAGAACCGAAGAACGTTCGCACGAGGTAGGTCTTGCCAACACGTCGCCGGCCGTAGACTGCGATCAACTGTGGTCCGGGGGCGGCCAGGGCGTGACGCAGCTGCTCTTGCTCCCGATCCCGGCCGATCAGTAAGGCTCGTGGCTGGCTCGTCGATTTCATAATATACTGAAAATGATGGATAAAAACGTTTACAGCCAAATATAAATGTCTATATATGGCTGCAAGCTATATTTTTACCAGGTTACGGCCAAATATCTAGCCTCATATTTGGCGATATCGCGAACCCTGGACGCGTTACAGCCAGATATCTAAATTTATATCTGGCCGTTAAAGGGCAGTGCAGACCTGTGTCCCGCCAGCGCCGGGAGGGTCTGGAGGCGCCGCGAGCGGTTGGCGAAGGGTGGACTTCAAAGGGGGAGCTCTCACGCTTGTCCCAGGACTCGAGGGACTCAGTGATTGGCTTATCCAGGTACTTTTTCGGGCTCTGCCAATGCCGAGCAGGGTCTTACAGCTATCTGACGCCCATGGTCACCTTAGCGCAGTACGTAAGTGCGTCCCCTCATCGTTCCAGCTCCGGGAGGTCGTGCAGTCACCATGGTCGGTGATCGGGCTCACGGCGCGCAGCGTAGGAGCAGGACCACCCTTTCGCAGCAGCGGAGTGGAATGGAGTCAGTTTGAACGGCTGGTCGGTGAGGCCTTTCGCCGGCAAGGGTATGACGTCGCCGAGACGGATACCGGTGGCGGCGACGGGAGCGTAGATCTCGTTGTCGAGAAGGACAACAGCCGTTTTCTCGTGCAGTGCAAACAATGGCGTACGCAGCGGGTGGGCGTTACAACCATTCGAGAGCTCAATGGCGTACGTAATTGCCGCCCGCAAAGCAGCGGGAGGATTCGCGTGACCTGCGGCGACTTCACTCATGAGGCTCAACGGTTTGCTCAGGAGTGCGGTATTGAACTGGTCAACGGCGATGCATTGGCATCGCTCATCCGTGCAGTAGGTCACCAACGGAATGAGAACGTCGCCTTGCCCACCAAGGCGGAGTTGCGACCGGCCAGTCTCGAAGTGCCGCCCCTTGACGACCAGTGCCCGAAGTGCGGATAGGCTATGACGCGTCGTACTGCGAGACGGGGTCCGCGTGCGGGGGAAGACTTCCTTGGATGTACACGGTACCCTGTTGCGAGCGTCTAGGTGTTATAAATGCGATACTCGCACCGCGCATGGATTGAACCATTCAAACTTCGATAGCGTGATAGCGATTCGAGTTGCGCTTTATCGCCCGGTGACCACGTCTACGTGGCAAACGGCCAGCACGCCTCGACTACCCTCAACTCACGGGAATCTGCGACAACCGCTCACTCTGTCGCCGCAGTAGAGGCCCAAAACCTAGCCGATCGTAGAGATCCGTTAATGCGGGCGCATCGGGATGCCGGCGTCGCAGACCCTCGATGTCGACTCCGAGTTGCATGTCACACGTGATGTGGGTGAGCTTCCTGGCGAGAAACACTGAGTCGCGATATTCGCGCAGCCGCTCGCTCAACGTACGTGCGCCGCGCAGGTTCCTCAGCTCGGTGACGCGGCCGAGATCTGCGTAGAGCTCGTCGAGGGAAGCGAACGCTTTCATGAGCAAAGCCGCTGTCCTGGGTCCTACCCCCGGAACCCCGGGAATGTTGTCGGAGTCATCGCCGGTGAGAGCAAGGTAATCGGCGAAACGCTCGGGCACGACCCCGAAGTGACGCTCAACATCGTGATAGCCAAACTGCTCCCGGAAGCCAAAATCCCAGTACAGATCCCCATTACGAACGAGTTGCGCGAGATCCTTGTCGCGCGTGATGAACGCCGAGCGCACGCCTTCCTCGCGCATGAGACAGCCGAGCGTGCCGATGATGTCGTCGGCCTCGTACTCTGGGCTCACGAAGGTCGCCAGACCGAGATGCCGGCAGAGTTCCCGACAGTGCTGAAACTGCACTACCAGGTCGGCCGGCGGCGGCTCGCGGTTCGCCTTGTAGAGAGGATAGATCCGATTCCGGTAGGAATTCGCGAGCCGCTGGTCGAACGCGACGGCAATGTAACGCGGACGCACCCGCTCGACGAGATCGCCAAGAAAGCGCGCGAAGCCGAACACGGCGTGCACCGGGTTACCGTCCCGATCCACCATCTCGGTCAGCATCGACTGATAGGCGTAGTAGGCGCGGAAGACGTAGAGTGATGCGTCGACGAGAAAGATCACGCCGGACTACGACAACCAGTCCTGAATCCGGGCGTGAAGCGGACTCGAGCGCGGAAAGTGCGCCAGGAGATATTCCATCTGGTCGGCGAGCACACGGCGCCCTTTGAGGAAAATGTACTCCGCATACGTCGGGGTGAACGGCACCGCGATGAGCTGCATTTTGGCCTGCTCCGGCGTACGCGAGGCCTTCTGGTTGTTGCAACGGCGACAGGCCGTCACGACATTCGTCCAGATATCGAGGCCACCCTGGCTGAACGGGCGGATGTGGTCGCGAGACAGCTCACGCGAGGGGAAACGCACAGCGCAATACATACAAAGATACGCATCACGCCGGAACAGCGTCTGGTTGTTCAAGGGCGGTACGTAGTCGTGTCGGGTGTTGCCGGGATTCCCGGTGTGACCGACCGTTGCCACAATCGAGTTGACTTCAAGGATGGTCCGGCGGCCGGTTCGCGCGTTCACGCCGCCATATAGCTTGTAGAGCATCGAGCCGCAGGTATAAGCCACCTGCTCCTGGTGGTAGAGTCGCGCGGCTTCCTTGTAGTCGATCCACTCGAGAGGCATACCCGCGACGTCCGTGCGGAGGACGAGCTGAGAGAGCCCGCGCGCCGCCGGAGTGGCGACGATCCGCAGGTCATCCTGGTCGCCGTGATCGGCGCGTTCGAGGTCAATACCTAGCATGACGGGTGTAAGATAAGGCAATTATATGCAAGAATTCAACATCGCAACGCCTTAATTCCATTAAACATTTCCTACAACGTGGCCGGTCGGCCACGGTGCTTTCCCGTGAGGGCCGTGCATGACAGTTACAATAGGTGTGCTCCGCGAGGGCTCGCCACAAGAAACACGTGTAAGTGTAGTTCCGGAGGTCGCCGGGAAGCTCGCCCAGAGCGGTGCCCGGATATTAGTCGAGCACGGTGCCGGTACTCGTGCGCAATTCCCTGATTCTGCGTACAAGAATGTCGCCTGGGCGGACTCCTCGAATGCAGTTCTGGAGCAGTCGGACATCGTGCTGACCGTACAGCCGCTCGCGGTCGAGCAGATACAGCGACTGAAGTCGGGGGCGGTTGTCATTGGGTTCATGCAGCCGCACGCGCGACGGGCGGAGGTCAAGGCGCTGCAGGAACGCGGAATCACGGGTTTCGCGATGGAGCTCGTCCCACGTATCTCACGGGCGCAATCCATGGACGCCCTGTCCTCGCAGGCGGCCATCGCCGGCTACAAGGCCGTGCTGATCGCCGCCAGCCACCTGCAGAAGTTCATGCCGATGCTCACGACCGCTGCTGGAACCATCCGGCCCTCACAGGTGCTCATCATCGGCGCGGGAGTCGCGGGACTGCAGGCGATCGCCACTGCTCGACGCCTCGGAGCTGTAGTCGAAGCCTACGATGTGCGCGGCGCTACCAAGGAGCAGGTGAAATCACTGGGTGCGAAGTTCGTCGACACGGGGGTGAGCGCCGAAGGTACGGGCGGGTACGCGCGCGAGCTGACGGACGAGGAAAAGAGAAAGCAACAGGAAGTGCTCGACTCACGCATCGCCGCTGCCGATGCCGTCGTCACGACTGCTTCGGTGCCAGGCCGTCCGGCACCCAAGATCATCTCCCGCGCGGCGGTGGAGCGTATGAGGCCCGGCTCCGTAGTCGTCGACATCGCCGCTGAGCAAGGTGGAAATTGCGAGCTCACCCGCACGGGTGAAATCGTCGAACACCAGGGCGTGAAGATCGTAGGTCCGGTGAACCTGCCCGGTGAGCTCGCCTACAACGCGAGCGAGATGTATGCGCGCAACCTGCTGAACTTCCTCAAGCCCGCCATCGACAAGGGCGAGCTGAAAATAGACTGGAACGACGAAGTATTCGCACAGTCGTGCCTCACGCACGCCGGACAGATCAAACACGAACCAACACGCAAGGCGCTGGAAGGGTAAGCGCGACGCTCACGCACGGGGGAAGAACATGACGGGTATGGTTGCGCTTTATATTTTCATGCTTGCGGCCTTCACCGGCTACGAGGTCATCTCGCGGGTGCCGGTGATCCTGCACACACCGCTGATGTCGGGATCGAACTTCGTGCACGGGATCGTGCTCGTCGGCGCCATGGTCGCGCTCGGCAATGCGCATACGCCGCTGGAGAAGACCATCGGTTTCATCGGCGTGCTGCTCGCCGCTGGCAACGCCGTCGGCGGCTATGTCGTCACCGAGCGGATGCTGGAGATGTTCAAGTCAAGTGGCGCCCGCAGCTCCACCAAAGGGACGCACTAACATGTCACTGTCCGTCGACTTGCTGATCCAGGCGAGTTATTTCGTCACGGCGGCGTTGTTCATCCTCGGGTTAAAGCGCATGAGCTCGCCGGTGACCGCCCGCAGTGGCATTACCTGGGCCGGCGCCGGCATGCTGGTCGCGACCGCCGTCACCTTCGCGTATCCCGGGATGTCGAACTACGAATGGATCATTCCGGCGATCCTAGTGGGGGGCGGCTTCGCGTGGTGGAGCGGCAAACGGGTTGCCATAACCGACATGCCGCAGATGATCGCGCTCTACAACGGCATGGGGGGCGGCGCCGCAGCAGCGATCGCCGCAGTCGAGCTCTACCGCGGCGAGACGAATGGTTACGCGGCCTCGGCGCTGGCGGTCGTCGGCGGGGTCATCGGCGCCGTCTCCTTTAGCGGCAGCGCCATTGCCTTCGGCAAGCTGCAGGGACTCATCAAGCGCAGTGTGCGCTTCCGCGGACTGCAGATCCTGAATCTGTTGCTGCTCCTTGCAGCGCTCACTCACGGTGTGCTGATCGCGCTCCACATTCACGACGCGCCGAGCGTCGTCACGTGGATGTTCGTACTCGCTCTGCTCCTCGGAATCACCATGACCCTGCCGATCGGTGGGGCGGACATGCCCGTCGTGATCTCGCTCTACAACGCGCTCACGGGATTGGCAGTGGGTTTCGAGGGGTTCGTGTTGAACAACGCCGCAATGATCATCGCCGGCACAGTGGTCGGCTCGGCCGGCACGCTGCTGACGCAGTTGATGGCGAAAGCGATGAACCGTTCGTTGGGCAACGTGCTGTTCTCGGGCTTCGGTGACACCGGGGGAACCACAACCGGCACGGTAACCGGAAGCCTCAAACCCATCGAAGCTTCCGATGTCGGCGTGATGATGGCGTTCGCGCAAAAGGTGATCGTCGTGCCGGGCTACGGCATGGCCGTTGCGCAGGCTCAGCATAAGATCTGGGAGCTTTGCCAGCTGCTCATCGATCGCGGCGTGACCGTGAAATTCGCGATTCACCCCGTGGCGGGGCGCATGCCGGGACACATGAACGTGCTGCTTGCTGAGGCCGGAGTACCGTACGATCTCATCGCGGATCTGGAGGAGATCAACGCGGAGTTCGAGATGGCGGATGTGGCTCTCATCATCGGCGCGAACGACGTGGTGAATCCAGTGGCCCGCACGGATAAATCCAGCCCGATTTACGGCATGCCCATTCTCAACGCCGACAAAGCGAAGAACGTCATCGTCATCAAGCGTGGCCAGGGAGCCGGGTTCTCGGGTATCGAGAATGCCCTGTTCTATCTGGACAACACGCGCATGCTGTATGGGGATGCGCAAAAAGCTGGAACGGAACTGATACAAGCCATCAAGGCCGCCGGTTGATGGCGAGGGTTGGCATCCAAATATGAGAAAGGTGAGCTTGAGCATCACGACCATGCGAACGCTTCGCCGGCTGATGGCAATGGTCGTGGCGACGGCCTGCGTATCCGCCGCGCGCGCCGCAGCGCCCGAGACGGAACAACCGCCGACGAAGAAACCGATGACCACTGCCGAGGTTCTCGCCGCCTCCACTCCCGCGGACTGGCGGACAATCGAGCCGCAAAACACGATTTACATGGAGCTTCCGACAGGAAGGGTGATCATCGAGCTCGCGCCGCAATTCGCTCCACACTATGTGGCGAATGTCACAGCCCTCGCACAGCAGGGTTATTTCAACGGACTCTGGGTCGAGCGCGTACAGGACAATTACGTGGCGCAGTGGGGAGAGTCGGATGGAAAAAAGAAGCCTGTCGGCAACGCGCAGCGTAAGGTGGCGGCGGAATTCGAGCGCACCTCGCGCGGCCTGCCATTCGTTCCGCTTGGCGAACCGGATACGTATGCGCCGGAAGTTGGGTTTTCGGACGGATTTCCGGTTGCTCTGGATCCGAAACTCGGCCGTGCGTGGCTGATTCATTGCTATGGCATGGTGGGCGCGGCGCGTGACAACGACGTCGATAGCGGTGGCGGCACGGAGCTCTACGCAGTCATAGGCCAGGCCCCCAGACACCTCGACCGCAACGTCACGCTGTTAGGTCGAGTCGTCCAGGGGATGGAGCTCCTCTCCTCGCTGCCGCGAGGAACCGGCACGCTCGGCTTTTATGAGAAGCCCGAACAGCGAATGCCGATTCTATCCTTCAAGGTAGCTTCAGAAGTGCCGGAGTCACAACGAACACCGTTGGAAGAGTTTCGCACTGACACGCAGATCTTCACGAGCTACGTCGAGGCGCGTCGTAACCGTCACGAAGAGTGGTTCAAGGTGCCCGCAGGTCATGTCGATATTTGCAACGTGCCGATACCGGTGCGACGTCATACGGGAGTGACGCCGGCCCATTGATCAGGCTGCGGGTCTAATCGCCTACGCGGATGACTATCGCGTCGACGTCAGCGGCCTGAAGTTGCTTGCGGAGCTTGTTGAGCTCATCGAGCTTTGTGATCGGACCGATACGGACGCGGTGCCAGACATCGGTATCGACGGCAACGCGTTGGACCTTGGCGTCGATGCCTACCTTCGAGAGTTTATCGCGTACCCGATCGGCATCGGACTCGTTGCGATAGGAGCCGACTTGCAGAACGTAGACCCCTGGGCGTTCGATCCTGGCGGTTGCCGGAAGATCGCGTTTGACGTCCTTTTCCTTCTCCGGCACCACCACTTCGAAGTTCGGCAGCATCTGGTAGAAGTCATATTTCTCCGAAGTCTGCCCTGCTCCAGCGCCTACTCCCCCGTCTATGTCTGCTGGCGCCGGGCGGTGGGAGTCGGGGTGTGGGACTTCCGCAGCCTCGTGAGTTGATCGCCGCTTGTCACTCATATAGATGAATACTGCGCTCGCCAGCACCACCCCGACCAGAGCGCCGAATCCAAACTGACGTAGTCGCCCGAGGTCCGCCGACCGGCGGTTGCTCGTCTTATAGTCGCGATGTGCTCTCATACTGCTGAAAAGGTCACATACTCTCTGGCGCCGAGACACCCAGTAACGTTAAGCCATTGCGCAAAACCTGCTGCACACCAAGCACCAACGCCAACCGTGCGTTGCGCAGCTTCGCATCACTCACGATGAACTGCTCCGCGTTGTAGTACGTATGAAGGGCGTTCGCAAGATCACGGAGGTAGTGAACCAGCGAGTGAGGCGCGCGATTTACAGCTGCCTGTTCGAGCACTTCCGGATAGCGTCCCAGGAGGTTGAGCGCGGCTTGTTCGTACTCGGTGCTGAGCAATTGCGCATTCGCCAGCCCTTCGTCACGGTCGAATGTCAGTCCACGGGTGGCAAGTTGTTTCATGACGCTGGCTACGCGTGCATGTGCGTACTGCACGTAATACACCGGATTTTCTTCGCTGCGCGAACGGGCAAGGTTGACGTCAAACACGAACTCGGAATCGGGTTTGCGGGACACCAGGAAAAAGCGTACTGCGTCGCGCCCGACCCAATCGATCAAATCACGCAAGGTCACGTACGAGCCGGCGCGCTTGGAGATTTTCACCTCCTCGCCGTCGCGCATCACCTTCACCATCTGGTGCAACACATACTCCGGATAGCCCGTCGGAATCCCCCTGTTCAAAGCTTGCAGGCCCGCCCGCACGCGCGCCATCGTGCCGTGGTGATCCGCGCCCTGTATGTTGATCGCGAGTTTGAAGCCTCGCTCCCATTTGGTGACGTGATACGCCACGTCGGGCACGAAGTAGGTGTAGCTACCGTCGG
>Ga0206967_1019_pt1 | contig 37673 bp, 35 predicted proteins | sample Alteio_BWOrgHeat_24_FD_153259 | JGI IMG/M metagenome (GOLD analysis project Ga0206967, IMG submission 153259) | Enriched cells from forest soil in Barre Woods Harvard Forest LTER site, Petersham, Massachusetts, United States -... | ecosystem: Environmental > Terrestrial > Soil > Temperate forest >...
TAAAAGCTGCCACGGAAATCTTGGATTGTTTGGTAAACGAAGATCTTACTAGATTAAAGGGTGTTTTGGAAAAACCTGGGCCACATAATAAAGGAGAATTAAAAAAAATCATTGATGAATTTAAACCAGTTGTCATTGATAATCATGAGGCCTCACTTGCAGAATTTACAGCAAAACGGGATCAATTTATTAGAAAATTTAATAGCTGGATTTCCAGCATGCCAACGAGAAGACAACAAATAGCAGCAACCTCTCCATTACTCGATTCGAAAGCGCCAAGTTCTACCGCTGCATTATTTCCTGCTGTCCCAAATTCATCTGCTGCCAATGCAGCAGCGAATGCAAATGCTTCAGCGAATGCAAATGCTTCAGCAAATGCGAATGCTCAAGTAACAACTCCCTCTACCAACGCTAAACCAAAGTAATAGCACTTGATAGGCTGTCATGCCAGCATGCTTTTAACTGACATCTAGTATGGGGGCTCGTCATTGCGAGCTGACGCGAAGCGTCATCGCGAGGCCGCGTAAGCGGCCGTGGCTGTCATTGCGAGCTTGCGAAGCAAGCGCGGCAATCCATACAACAACATAGATTGCTTCGTCGTTTCACTCCTCGCAATGACGAATTCTCGAGTAATATGTACTGGATACCGCGCCTTCGCGCGGTACGACGGATTAGAGATCAGTTTTGCTCGAGATGGGCTGAATTGTTAGCTAGCAACACTCACCTCCCCACACCTAAACTTTTGTTGATTCCCATACAAGTCAACCAACAATAACTCCCCTTGATCATTAATTCCTGTGACCACACCACTCACTTTGCTATCCACAATGATTTTTTTATCTAATAAAAAATCATGCTGCCGCCATTCAGGAAGAAAATGAGTTAACCCACTTTTTTGGTAAAGATTGATGTTTTCTAACAATTCATTTATCAACAATCCAGCTAACCGACTTCTATCTTGCTCAATTGGATAAATTTCACTGAGCGCTATCCAATGCTTGTCTGCCGTCTCAGGCAACACTATATTAATCCCAATACCTATCACTACATGCTGCCCTTTACGTTCCAACAAAATACCTGCCAGCTTTCGCCCGGAATACAAAACATCGTTAGGCCATTTCAATTGTATCCCTGTAGTCACTCCATATTTCTTTAAAGCGTTTTTTACGATGACACCAATTGCTAGACTTAATCCGGAAATATCTTGCGCAACCTCTCCAAAATGCCATAATAAAGAGCAATAAATATTGGCGCCAGGCGGGGAATACCAAGTTTTACCTTGACGGCCTCGACCATGAGTTTGCTGATTAGCCAAACATGCTAGGCCAGAAATTTGGCTATTTTGCACTTGATTAAGTAAATAGGTATTGGTAGAATCTATTGTTTCGAAAATATCAATCCCGTAAAAATACTGTAAATTATTTGTTTCGATAAAAGCTTTAATTTTGTCAGAATTTAACATAAAATACCCAAACTAAAATTCTATTAACTGCAGATCAGCTTTGTTTGAAATAGACTGAACCGTTATTCTTGTTTATTTTAACAAAAATGGTTTAATAGATATACTCAATCCACACACGATGAAAGGAACTCACGATGAACACTGCCTTGTTGTTAATCGACATTCAAAATGATTATTTCCCTGAAGGAAGAATGCCTCTAGAAAGAAGTATTGAAGCTAGCGTTAAAGCGCAAGAAATTTTACAATTTTATCGCTCTAAACAACTTCCTGTTATTCACGTTCAACATACTTCAACACGTCCGGATGCCGTTCATTTTCTACCTTGCACACGCGGCGTAGAATTTCATCCTAATGTACAACCCCTAAAAAATGAAACTATTATTAAAAAGCATTATCCTAATTGTTTCAAAGACACAACTCTCACTAACCACTTATTAAAAAATAAAATGACTCACCTCGTTATCGCCGGCATGATGACACATATGTGTATTGATGCCAGTGTAAGAGCTGCGTACGACCTTGGTTTTAGTTGCACTGTGTTACATGATGCTTGTGCAACGAGAAATTTAGAATTTAACAATACCATCATTCCAGCACAAACCGTGCATTATGCATTTTTAGCAGCTTTATACCCTACTTATGCTTCCGTGTTAAGTGTGAAAGAATTTTTGCAGAAAGCGACGACGAAGACTGTTACGACGGCTTAGGGTATAGATCATCCTGAGCGCATGTCATCCTGAGGAGTATGTCATCCTGAGCGAAGCGAAGGATCTCCTGCAAACGGCTGAGCGTATCCATGGAGATCCTTCGGCATAAAAAACATGCCTCAGGATGACATACTCCTAAGAATGACACGTCGCCTGAGTCTATCCTCGGCATTATTTAGTACCGTTTCTTAAGGATTCCTTAATAGTTCTTCTGTATAATGCATCAGATTATTTTTAACAGGAATATACCTATGCCATCTAAAACCCAATGGGTAAAGAATGCTTTTCGAACCCTCATTTCTCCCGCGACTCAAGTATTAATGAGCATAGGTATATTCCCTGCGCAAACACTAAGCTCTGCAAAAAAAACCCCTTTATTAGGATTTTTGATTCGAGCATTCCAAAAAGCAACAGGTTATGAACATAGAGATGCGAAAGAAGTATTTGATGATCTTAAAGGTAAAAAAAGCGATATTATACATGCTAACTCTTTAACAGATTGCAAAACAGACTTCGCTCGTACTGTAAAATTAGAAACCTTTCAATTTGAACATAAAGAATTTAACCGTAAAAACCCAGAAGAAAAATATTATCGAATCCATGCGCCAGGTAATAGCGGTAATTGCAGCCGCTTTTTCGATGAGCTAGAAACAGTAAGCGCAAGACATCCTGAATTAAAAACAATAACGTATAACCATCCAGGCGTAGAAGGCAGCGGCGGCGTCACGATGACGAAAGATGACTTAGTCAATGGCATGGTTGCCCAAACACTACATTTAATTAATGATGAGAAGGTACCTGCAAATCAAATTGAACTCTCAGGATTTTCAATAGGAGCAGCCACTGCAGCTCTCGCAGCAGAAAAATTAAAAGCCATGGGTCACGAAGTCAATCTTTTTTGTGATAGAACGTTTAGCACTATCCCTGATGTGATGACAGACAATATTCCTATTGTAAACACGATATTCAGAAAATTAAAAATCATTCCAGGCATTAAAGAATTAATTCATTATGTTGTACAACCTGCAATAAAATATCTGATTTTTAAACCATTAACATGGTTAATCAATTGGGATATGAATCCAGCACGAGCATACAAAAACATTGATGCCAAACGCAAAACACTTACCGTCGTTAAACCTAAACTAAAAGGCGGCTCAAGAGATTTAGCACGCCATACGGATTTCTTTAGAGAAGGTAATCCAGATACCCGAATAAGATTGGAAGCTTCACTATATGCAGGAACAACAGATCCAGCAGGTAAGCAAATCTGGAAAGAAGGAATCAAACATTTACCAACAGCATCATTAACTCCACTGAGATCTGCCTACGCAGCACCACATAGATTCACTAGCGAAACACTATTAACAGCATTAGAAAAAACTGCCGATAATGCGATTTCAGCAAATGCAATTCTTCAAATGAAAAAAGCAGGAGAACAGAAACATCCAGAAAGTAAAGGTAGCAACCTTACTATTACTGATCCTCTTCTTAACTTAGCCATTCTAGGAGATAAAGCAAAACGATTAAAAGGGACTGAGATGAGTAATGCGCATGATGCAACAGCAGATGAAGTAGAATGGCGGACACCAAAAGCATTTAATGAGGAGCCTGCATCTGGCTGTCTGACTGATATTAGAAGTGTAAATACATCATCTAGAAAATCAGCGCTTGAGGCGGCAGGGTTAGATGCAAAACTACCAACTAATGCTGTCACTTATTATTCACTTTTCCATCAAGCAATTAAAAGTACGAATAGAATGTTAGCTGAAAATAAAGCAAATGCTCCAGCGTCTGCTGTTACACCTGGATTTGAACATAAATCATGATACCCGCAAAAAAATTTCAAACACAAGTCTTAACTTGGTTTGATCAACACGGCCGTAAAGATTTGCCGTGGCAAAAAAGTAAAACGCCTTATCGAGTGTGGCTATCTGAAATCATGTTGCAGCAAACACAAGTGGCGACTGTCATTCCTTATTTTAAACGTTTCTTAAAAACATTTCCCACCATGAATGCATTAGCGAATGCGACACAAGATGAAGTTTTGCATTTATGGACAGGCTTAGGTTATTACTCTCGCGCGCGTAATTTACATCGCACAGCAAAAATGATAATGGAAAATTTTCATGGAAAAATGCCAGATAATCTTGAAGCTTTACAATCTTTACCTGGTATCGGCCAATCAACTGCAGGAGCCATTTTAGCGATTGCTTTTTCTCAACCTGCAACCATTTTAGATGGCAATGTGAAACGTGTTTTCACACGTTTTTGTGGTATCACCGAATGGCCGGGTGAAAAAGAAACTGAATTAACACTTTGGAAAATCGCGGCAGATTACACTCCTACTCAACGCATCGCTGACTATACACAAGCGATGATGGATTTAGGCGCAACCATTTGCACACGCGGCACCCCACTTTGTCATCAATGTCCTCTTATAAAAAATTGCGTGGCGCATAAATTAAATATAGCGAAAGAACTTCCCAAAACAAAACCTAAAAAAGAATTGCCTATACGTGAAACTCTATTTTTAATTTTACAACATCAACATCGAGTTTTATTAATGAAACGACCTGCTCCGGGTATTTGGGGTGGTTTATGGAGTTTTCCTGAATGCTCTGATATAATTGGAAAAAAGATTCGTGATTATTGCCGTCAACAATTTCAATTAGAAATAGACACTGTGGAATTTGATTCTTCATTTCGTCATACCTTCAGCCATTTTCATTTAAATATTACGCCTGCTTATATTTCGCTAAAGAAAGTTCCTACTAAAATCATGGATAGCGATCAGCAAATTTGGTATAACCTCAAACAATCGCCTAATATTGGTTTACCCTCACCCACCAAAAAAATATTAAAGGAGCTGGCAACGTGACTCGTATGATTCATTGCGAAAAATTAAAAAAATCTGCGGAAGGTTTAGACCGTCTTCCTTATCCAGGTGAATTAGGCCAAAAAATATATGATACAGTCTCGAAAGAAGCATGGCAGCTTTGGCTCAATCACCAAACCATGTTAATCAATGAATACCGTCTTAGCACCATAGACCCTAAAGCCCGAGAGTTTCTCAAACAAGAAATGGAAAAGTTTTTGTTTGGAGGTGGAAGTGAGAAACCGGCAGGGTATGTTCCAGAATGATCGCTTACAGAAATGCCCAGGATATGTCCAAAAAACGTCATTGCGAGCAGCGTAAGCAACGAAGCAATCCCACCGTCATTGCGAGGAGTGAAACGACGAAGCAATCCCGCCGTCATTGCGAGGAGTGAAACGACGAAGCAATCCATATTTATATCATGGATCGCCAATTTGTCATCCTGATGTGTGTTTTTTACACCGAAGGATCTCCTTCAAACGACTGAGCTTATCCAAGGAGATCCTTCGCTGCGCTCAGGATGACAGATACTACGCTCGCCGGCTGGCATGACAAAGAAAGACCTCCCCAGTGAGTACACGTTTTTACTTGACGAACCTTCTCTGTATCGGTTTAATACGCTCTTACCGTTGGCTGGCCAGATAGCTCAGTCGGTAGAGCAGAGGACTGAAAATCCTCGTGTCGGTGGTTCGATTCCACCTCTGGCCACCTGAAAATTTATCAATTAAATCAATAGGTTATAATAAAAATTCACGTGCCTTTTATCTGCTTCTGCTGCCTTTCTAAATAATTCTGTTTAGTAGTAATTTTCTTCCCTGATTGCGCTTCTAAATCCTTTCTTGCACTACCTGCTACTTTGCCTCCTAGGCACGCAGATAGTTTATTTTCATCAAAACCACGCGCGTCTTTTTCTCGTGCGATCTCTGTTGTTGCTGCCTCTCCTAACATGCTAAAAATCAATTCAAGATCCGTCATATGATCTCGTAAATTTTCACGATTCAATCCTTTAAGCTTCTTATATTCAGCAGGTGTTATACCAAACGTTGCTTTTGAAATTTCTGCTGTCAAAATGCCATATTCCTTACTGCCACCAACATCACGCTTTTTCCATTCATCTGTTAGCTCTCCACGTACTTGAATGCCACGCATTCTTTTTTCAATCCAAGCATCGTCATAGCCTTTCGCTTTATATAGCTCACGCGCGCGATGTGAAGCTAATTCTGGATCTTCAATCTCTTGAACACGTTCATACCCCACTTTTGCTAACCAGCGCTTAAATGGCTCTGCCTTAGGTGAAGGTATCGATTGGATAATACGAAATACGCCTTCTGTGCTAGCACAATTTAGTTTTTGCGCACCCCCTTCAGTCTCAATTAGCAAGGGTGTGACTATTTGTTTCCAGCTTTTAGATAATTCCATATCACGGCTTTTCATTCTTTTTACATATTGAGAAGCATCTGTTGTATCAGTCAATGCTGCGACAACGTCTGTGACAACAAACCACCAGGCTTCTTCATGAAAAACTCGGCGAATTTTTTGTTCTTTAAAAATTACAATATGATTTCCTGATTCCTTTTCTTTCTTCATTACTTGAACTCCTTTGCATTCAAATTGCTAATAAAGTATCAATAATTCAATTTGTTAAAAGGGGGGGTACAAATTGTACCCCCCCTTTGGTCAGCCATTACTTTGCTTCAAAAAGATGATCATTTTTTCGTTCAGTAGTCGCTTGAGAGCGTAGGTCGATATATTGAGACTTTCTGCTGTGGTAATAAACATTCTACGGAGATCATGGATGGTAAATTCAACACCCGATAACTTTATTACATTCAGCATTGCTTTACGTGGTTCCATAATGTGGCCAGTATCACTTTTTGCAGGAAAAACAAATTTTTGTTTTGAAGCATTCATACGACGAAGAAATAAATCAAAAATAAAATCCGTCATAGGCAATGTATGAGCATCCCTATTCTTTGTGTCATACACCGTAAATGTTCACGATCTAATCCCTTAAGTTGTTTATATTCTGTTGGTGTTATACCAAAAGTTGCTTTCGAAATTTCTGCTATGAGAATTGCATATTCTTTACTACCTCCCACATCGCGTTTTTTCCATTCATCTGTTAGCTCTCCACGTACTTGAATGCCGCGCATTCTCTTTTCAATCCATGCATCATCATAACCTTTTGCTTTGTATATTTCTCGAGCACGTTCAGATGCTAATTCTGGATCTTCAATTTCCCGCACTCTTTCATAGCCTACCTTAGCTAGCCAACGCTTGAATGGTTCTGCTTTTGATGATGGAATCGATTGAATAATGCGAAAAATACCTTCAGTATTGGCACAATTAAGTTTCTGAGAGCCACCAGCTGTATCAACCAAAAAAAAAGGGGGGGGTGGCAATTTGCCCCCACCCTTTGTTTAACTCTGGATCTCTACGCTTCATATCTTTGAGATATCCTGCAGGCTGAGAAGAATCAATTAATACCGCAATAATATCTACAATAACAAACCACCATGCTTCTTCATGAAAGACTCGGCGAATTTTAATATCATTAAATACAACAATGCGATTATTTGATAATATTTCTTTTTTCATAATAGCCACCAATAAAATTTATTGTAAAAATAAGAAGTAAATTATAAGAAAAATAAACTAAGATCAAGCGAATTTAATAAATAAAAAACTTATTTAAAGAAATTACCAACAAGCATTATCACCCGTATAAAAAAATCTTAATAATGCTTTATTGTCATGAAATACGAGTTGGTTAGTATTCGGTGTAAAAGAAAAATTTCCTACATCAACAAAATAAACATTTGTATTTTCTATCGCGTAATAAATCGTGCCGCGCCAATTTGCTAATTTAGAACCGTAAACACTATCACACGAATTTTCTGGAAATCCTGACCCGCGCGTTAAACAAGTTGCCGTTAACCCATCGTTGTTTATCATAATTTGATATTGTCTTTCCCTAGGTGCCAATTGAAAATTGGCACAATACTTGCCTGGCTTAAGCATATTAGTATCTGCTATTGCAGGTATTGTAATCAAACAAAGAAGAATACCTAAAATTTTCATCATCTTAAGATATTACCACCTGATATAAATATATTACAAATAATACTTATCCTATTCCTAAGATAATGTTATAATTTTGCCCAATATTTAACTAGGAGCAAGTTTATGCCAGCTTTGATCGCCCTTCTGGCCTTTGTTATTGGCGTAATGATAGGATTTTATTTCACACGACCTAATAAAAAGAAATTAATTGACGCGCAAACGCGCATTGCTGTGCTAGAAACTGAAAAATCCATTTTTAATGAGCAGCATAAAGAAGCACAAAAAAATCTTGAGATGCAATTTGAGAATTTAGCGAATAAAATTTTTGAAAATAAGAACCAGCAATCACAGCAGCATTTAAATCAAATTCTCACCCCCTTAAAAGAAAAAATTTCTGAATTTCAAAAGAAAGTGGAAGATTCTTTTGGAAAACAATCACAACAACATTCTGCTTTAAAAGCAGAGCTCGATATCATGATGCGTAATAATAAAGAATTATCTTCTCAAGCTGAAAATTTAACAAATGCTTTGAAAGGCAATAATAAAACTCAAGGCATGTGGGGAGAAATGTTATTAGAAAAAGTATTAGAATATTCCGGATTGCGTAAAGGCATTGAATATATTCGCGAAGGCAAAGACATGGAATTAACCATGGAAGAAGGTTCGCGGTTAAAGCCTGATGTGATTATTATGTTACCTGATGATAAACATATTATCATTGATGCGAAAATTTCCTTGATTGCGTATGAACGTTATCATGCTGAATATGATGATGAAGAAAAACGCGAAAAAAACATGAAAGATTTCTTATTTTCTATCAAAACCCAAATTCAGAAATTAGAAGAGTCAGGCTATCATTCTGCTGAAAAACTTAATACCCCTGATTTTGTCTTAATGTTCATGCCAATTGAAAGTGCTTATACACTTGCTATTCATCATGATCCTGATTTATTAAGTTATGCATGGGAAAGAAAGATTGCTTTAGTCTGTCCTTCTACTTTATTAGCTACACTCAAATTAATTAATTCTCTATGGACACTAGACAGACATAATAAAAATGCAGCAGCGATTGCACGGCAAGGTGCCTCTATGTATGAAAAAATCTTTGGGTTTATGGAAGATATGAAAAATCTAGGCGATAAATTATCAAAATCACAAGAAGCCTACGAAGATGCTATGAATAAATTAGCAGAAGGCAAAGGTAATTTATTAAATAAAGCCGAAAAAATGAAAGTATTAGGAGCGAAAACCACTAAGGATTTAACCAAGTTAATGCCAGAGGCATTTGATGAACAAATGAATGAGGAGGAATCAATATGAGCGCATCTCGACCGCCAGCTATGTATCGTATTATTTTAATAGGTTCAGCACAATCAGGGAAAACTGCACTGACGCAAAGATGGAAAGATGACACCTTTAGTGAGTCCTATACATATACTATGGGTATAGACACATCAAGAATCCCCATACTAGATGAAAAAAATAAAGATAGCTTATACATTGCAGATACATCAGGAGATACAAGATATCAATCTATAAAGAATCACTGTCTTAAAAATAAAGAGGTCATTGTTATTACTTTAGATAGCACTGATCATTATAGAAAACAATTGAATGAAATAAAAAGCTATGACTTTCCTACAAGTGCATCATCAGGTACAAGTTATATAGTAGTGAAAACTAAAATAGATGGTAAAGCCAATGCTTCTATTCCTACCGATGAAAAACAAATAATATCTGATTTAGAAAAAATTGGCATACCCAATGCAAAAATAATGAGTTGTTCTGCGAAAACAGGTGAAGGAGTCACTAAACTTAAAGAGGCTATTATTGCTGAATCAAAGAAGGTTGCGAGGCCTCAGGTACAAGAAAGTGCCGAAGAAACGTTAAGAAAAAATATTGTTGCATTTAAAAAAATATATGCTGCTATGAAAGCAGGGGAATCAGGGTGGGGATGGTTTAGAACTAACTTTTTAACGACTCTTGAGAATGAAGAAAAAAGACCAGGGAAATCCATTGCGGATATATCGCGTTTTATTAGTGACTATGCACAAGATAATGAAAATAGCAGGACTGCAAAAGCATGGGGCTTAGCTTGTCATCATGCTAACGATACGACCCCAAAAAATACTGCGTTATTTACTGAAATTTACAAATGGAGTTTTGCCAATAGTGCGTGGTATAAAACATCGAATGTGTCAGGAACATTTTTCATGAGCAGCAATAATTTCACGAGTCAAAAAGCTGAAAATGAAATAAAGATAACTGATAATATGAAGCAGCAAAACACTCGTTCAGGGAAAATCTATCGAGCGTTGGATATGTCATCCTCAACCTGAACGAATAATCCCCTTGTCATTGCAAGTTTGCGAAGCAAGCGCGGCAATCCATAATATAAACATAGATTGCTTCGTCGCTCGCGCTCCTCGCAATGACGAGCGGATTTTTCGCTCAGGATGACCCTTGCATTGAGCACAACACCACACGCTCATTCGAAATGCGTTGTCTATCACTTTTAATGTCTTCACAAGGCTTTACTAATTTCAATCCAAATTGTTGGCTTACTTTGATGAATGCATCTCGATAACTTTCTGCTGTTAATAAATAAAACTTACCTTTATAAGATTGAATCCTATTTATTATTTTCTCTCGATCTTTATTCGACACCATAAGATTATTTTTTAAAAATGGAATTCCAATAAATTGCCATTGTTTTGGAAAAAATGGGATTAAATACATTTGCGGCCTAGGGTCTCGATATTGTGAATACGCAGGATAGGCTGTTAATACCATGGCTTTATCCACTTTCTGCAATGCTTTTGGCATGACAACATTAAAATAATTTCCTTCATACCATCTTGCTCTGATCATTGATGTCGGTGTCATTGTGTAGGCTAAAGTATAAAATAAAATTGTTATTACGATCCATTGAGTTTTTGCATTTGTAAATAATTTTGTGACTAACAAATAAATGACTAGAGGAGATAGCATTTCTAACACGACTAAATAGCGCATGATTGAAAAATAATATTGCCAAATAATGTAGGAAAAAATGAAGAAGGCGAAGAGCCAATAACATCCTCCTCTCCCTGCCCTCTCCTCCCGCAAGCGGGAGGAGAGGATTAGGGAGAGGAGGGAAATATAAAAATGCTGACGCGGAAAGAGGACTTCCCAGCGTCGTCCCGCGCGAAGGCGCGGGATCCAGAGGGGTTGGTTGGATCCCGCGATCAAGTCGCGGGACGACGTCCTACTCGCGATCAAGTCGCGGAACGACCTCAAAAAAACCGTCAACAGCACAACAACAAACAATACATAAACCATCAAAAACCTAAAATCCCGAAACGGCACATCAGCGACTCGCCCATCCCACGAAAAATAAAATGGGTAAAATAAAGTTTGCCAAATACCCTGCGGAAGAAATCGATAATCCCGCCAATTCACTAAAGAAAAATCTGTTGAATGAAAGACAGCATTCAAAAAAGGAAAAACAGGATTATGATATTGCTGCCACAAAGTGAGCATCCAGTAGCCTGATGTGCACAGCCATCCTAGCAACATCATCAACCCTACTATCAAAATCCATTTACCTTTTTGCAACCAAGGCAGAGGTAATATGGCAGTCGCCAAAATAGCACCTATCCCATAAATAAGTGCAGTTAACTTAAGACCTATAGCAACTCCCAATAAAAAACTACCACTGAATAATCGTCTATATAAAAATAATAAAATAAATCCTAATACAAAAATACTCACTACATTATCATTTTGGAATGAACCTATGCCTGGCAAGACAGTGGGGCCGTACATGCCCAGGAGAGCGATAGTTACAGCAATCAGATTGCAGCATAAAACAGAGTCTGAGCTTCTGCCATGGCTAGAGCCCAGGGAATCTCTTTGGTTTTTGTGAGAAATAAAATAGAAAACAACCTGATACAACAACCAAAAATTAATTCCATGAATCGCACCTAATAAAAATGTGGTTAACACAGAAGATAAATGTGTAATGGAAAAATAAGTCAATAAATCCATGGTGGGAGATAAGTATTGTTGCAAAAACGAAGCTGGCCAAAAATCCCATCCCCAACGATGTTGTAACAAGGCATAGGGATTATAATAATGATAATTAGCAAGATCCCATGATAAATCTTTACCAAAATAAAGGGATATCAATCCGCATACCAGCATTGCAAGTAGGAGAATCATGATATTAATAAATATTTGTCTCATTTTGTAAAGAAACTTAATACGCTAGCAAAAAAACTTGAAAAAATAATTTGTATCCCTGAAATGATACTCGTAAATGCAGGAATCAAAATACGCATTTCATTTGTTGGTGAAAGAGGTCCAAATGCATGGTGCATCCATATAAAAAAAGCATCGATAGAACCCAAAAAACCCAATAACACTAACAGTATTCCTAAAAACAATCCACGCTCTAAGGTAAATAATTTATTATGTTTTAACATGACATAATTAGCAAAAATATAAAAAAACAAGGCTTGCACGCCCACGATAATAAATAAACTAGAAAACAATAATGTGTGAATATCAAAAATAGTATGGCCCATTTGTACTGGGCCACCTACTAATGCTAACATAATAGCTAATCCTGCTAATGCAAGAGCAACACCAGGATACAAAAATAACCATCGCGGGCTTAATAACAATAACAAACGCAAATGCCGCCAACCATCCCGCCATGGCCGCAAATGTGGTTTACGGCTGCGGCCATCAGGTGACAGCGTGGTGGGAACTTCGGCAATTTTTAATTTATGTAAAGTGGCTTTGACTACCATTTCACTGGCAAATTCCATACCGCCGCATTGCAATTTCAATTGTTGCATAGCATCACGTTTAAATCCGCGTAACCCGCAATGAAAATCCCCTATTGGGCTTTTAAAAAATAATTTACCAATGGCAGATAAAACAGGATTACCTAGGTATTTATTTAAAAACGGCATAGCACCTTGTGCGATACCCCCTTTAAAACGATTCCCCATGACTAAATCATAACCCTCACGTAATTTTTGCAAAAAAGGCGATAGATGACAGAAATCATAGCTTCCGTCTGCGTCTCCCATAATCACAAATCTACCTGCTGCTTGTTTGATTCCGTGAATTAATGCAGCACCATAACCACGTTCTGGAACATGAACGACTTTCGCACCACATTGTTCTGCAATTTGTTTGGAATGATCTAGGCTGCCATTATCGGCGATAAGAACTTCTCCGCGGATACATTGAGAGGCAAGAAAATATTTGGCCTTTTCTATACATCCTGCTAGCGTTTCAGCTTCGTTCAGGCAAGGCATTAAAATTGTGAGTTCTACATCTTCCATCTGGGTATCTCGTTATCAGTCATAGTAGCGTTGTTGCAAAAATCAAAGTGAATTTATGTCATGCGTCAGCTCGCAATGACAAAATAGCCTGGATGCCACCTCGCGAGCTACGCTCGCGGCTGGCATGACAGCTGATCAAGTCGCGAGGATTGACATTTTCTGAATTATGCAATAACGCCTCCATAGCCAGAGGATTACATAGCAAATAACCATCTGTCTACCAAAAAATAAGAACTTTTCCTCTTGTGTTTCATTTTGTAATCCCTAATATTAGCGTACACGTCAAAAATTATAGGAGTTAAAATGATTGAGTTATATGGCTCACCCACACCTAGTGCTTATACCGTAGCAATTATGTTAGAAGAAATCCAACATCATTATTCTGTTTTTCCCATCAACAAAAATAATACTGAACAATTGGAACTAGAATTTTTAAAAACGGCTCCTATTAATGTTTACCCTGTCATTCTCGATCGTGAAGGCCCACACAGCAAACCACTCGTCATTTTTGAACCTGGCGCTATTTTAATGTATCTTGCCGAAAAAAGTGGTAAATTTATGCCTGATAACAGTGCTGAACGCTTTGATGTATTACAATGGCTGTTATTCGAAAACTCTAAAATTGGACCTACCTTGGGCAACACCAAACATTTTATGTATCATGCACCCGAAGAAATTCCTTATGCAGTAAAACGCTTTAATAACGAAGCCAAACGCATCTTTTCTATTGTTGAAAATCAATTAGCAGAAAATGATTTTTTAGCAGGTGACTACTCTATTGCTGATATTGCAACTTTTCCCTGGCTGCGTGAGTACGAACGCTATGGCATCAATGCAGATCAAATTCCAGCAACATGCCAATGGATAGAACGTGTCAATGAAAGATCGGCTGTGAGTAAAGGGATGGAGGCATTGGAAAGTTTGGAGGCGTGAAAATCACCTCAGTAATAGAACGCATAGCTCAGTGAGTATCTTTGGATTTTGTGAACCAACGCTTAATGTCGTTGCTTGCAATTGCCGCGGCGTTTGATGAAGTAAAGCTAAGTGAATATCTATAGTTTTTATGAGCTAGCGTCCAGGGATAGATGACGCGGGAGGTACAGGGATGTACCAAGCGAATAAAAACTATAGATATTCACTTAGCTAAACTCTATCGATAGCGCCCAAAATCCCCCGCAAAATATTAATTTCCATACTATCTAATCTTGCTCGGTAAAATAATCTGCGCAGCCGCGTCATTAATTGTCTTGGCGCTTCTTTTTTTAAAAAATCTAATTCAATTAATACTTTTTCCAAATGCGCAAAAAAACTTTCCATTTGTTCTGCTGTCGCTAGCGGATAATCCCAAGATAATTCTTTGATGACATTAGTAGCAGTCACACGTAATTCATAAGCAATCACTTGTACAGCTGCTGCAAGATTTAACGTACCATACTCTGGATTACACGGGATATGTAAATGATAATGACAACGATGCAATTCTTCATTGGTTAAGCCAGACTGTTCTCGACCAAATACCACTGCTATTTTAGTTTCAACTGATTCTTGTTGGACTTTTTCAGCAAACTCTCTAGGCGTTAACATAGGCCAAGGAATCGCCCGCGAACGCACACTCGTTCCAACCACTAATTCACAATCTCCTATGGCTTGTTCTAATGTTTCAACGACAATGGCTTTTTCTAAAACATCAACCGCACCCGAAGCCATTTCGACTGCCTTATCATGAGGAAATTGCAAAGGCGAAACCAGATATAATTGCGACAATCCCATGGTTTTCATGGCTCTTGCTGCTGCTCCAATATTACCTGGATGAGAGGTGCTAATGAGGACAATACGAATTTGATTTAAGTGGGTCATATGTAACTTATTGAATAATATATAAATAAAAAATAACCTGACCATTTTAAAGTGCCAGTTTAATTTAGTCAATTTTGAGTAATTTTAGGTTGTACTGGCAAAGCATACTATTTAAGTGATATGATTCTCGCTCTTATGAAAAATCCACTCGTCAATATTGCCATTCAAGCTGCGCGTGCCGCGGGCAGCATCATTATGCGGGCAGCAGATCGTTTAGATACGATTAAAGTACAAGAAAAAGCACCTAATGACTTTGTCACTAATGTAGACCAACGTGTTGAACGGGAAATTATCGATATCATCCGTAAAGCCTACCCTAATCATGGCATCCAAGGTGAAGAAGGCGGTAATATCAAAGGTAACGAATATACCTGGATTATCGATCCTATTGACGGCACACGTAATTTTATTCATGGCTTTCCGCACTATGTCGTATCGATAGCGATTCGCTATAGAAATAATATTGAGCATGGTGTGATTTACGATCCTATACGCCAAGAATTATTTACGGGTAGCCGTGGCAAAGGCGCTCAATTAAATGATCATCGTATTCGTGTTAGCACACGGTCTAAACTAGAAGATTGTTTATTAAGCGGCGCTTTTTATCCGGAAACCTCTCAAGAATTATTCTTACAATATGGTGACAATATTCGCCGCGCAGGTGCTGCAGCTTTGGATTTAGCATATGTCGCTTGTGGTAGATTAGATGGTTTTTGGGAGCTAGGTTTAAAACCATGGGATATAGCAGCGGGCGCGTTATTTATTAAAGAAGCAGGTGGTTTAGTTTCCGATTTGGATGGTAGTGAAAATTATTTGCAAACAGGGAATATTGTTGCGGGGAATCCTAAGGTTCTTAAGTTATTATTGAAGGCGATGAAGTAGTTTGTTCAGATGGGCCCGTCATCGCCAGGCCGCATAAGCGGCCGTGGCTGTCATTGCTGCGAGCTGACGCGTAGCGTCATTGCGAGGAGTGTAAGCGACGAAGCAATCCATGAATGTAGATTGCTTCGTCGTTTCACTCCTCGCAATGACGGTTCTTTTATGGAGCTGTTAGATGAGAACACCATGGACCAACTTCATTATTCCCCTCTTCTGCCTCCTCTACTTCATCTTTGAATTATGTTACACACAATACGCAGCCATAGGACCCGACGAATTCTGGTTTGCACATCATATTTACCAATATCAACACTCTCTACCGTATCGTGATTTTTCTCCTTATAAAACAGTATTAGGTTATTATATTTTATTAATACCTATGTTGTTTTCTCACGCGCTACTCACACCTTTGCTTTATATAAAAAATACGATTGCTGCGATGAATGCAATAGGATTATTCGTGGCTTGTCTTTGGTTACGGCGATATTTTTCACTTAGCGCTATCATAATGGCCTTCCTACTCTTAGTTTTTTCACAATTATTTTTAGGTTATTCTACTGATATTCGTGTGGATTTACTGGCTTACTGGTGTTGTTTATTTTCCGCTTTATGTTTATTCGACAAAAGATTTATTTTCGCAGGCATTCTCATTGCGCTAGGATTTTTAATATCACAAAAAGCATTATGGTATATTGTGGCTAGCAACACAGCGCTATTATTTTCTCGACATCGATTAAAAGATATCATTAAATTTAATACAGCATTAATTATTGTTCTTAGCATTTATATCGCTGCATGGAGTATTGCTAGCAGCTTGCATACCGTGCTGAACAGTGTATTTCACGAAGCATTTTTAATGTACCAATTAGATGCCTATTCCATGTATCGCAGGATTTACTGGACAATCACAATCACCAATAATCCATTATTATTTTTATTATTCCCCTTAACAATAATAGCTTTATCGAAAGAAAGATTATTTATCTTTATTTACGCTTGGACTATTTTAGCTTTGCTAATCCTGTATAAACAAGTTTTTCCTTATTATATGATTGTAATATTTCCTGCATTCCTATTCTTGTACACGGAATTTTTTGATAAATTACTGCAACAACGATTTTCATTATCTGCCAGCAGCATGATAATTATTTTATTTTTTGCTTCATCTTATCTCATGAAATTACCCGCTAATAACAATCACTATCAAAAATCAATGTTGATGGTAACCAACAAGTTATTAAATGACAAATCCGATTATCTTGCAGGTATTGATTATTTTTATGATAGAAACCAACCTATTGCAGGTATGCAACTCTTAGATCTTCCCGCGTTAAATTATTTATATCATCCTACCCCTTCTTTACGTAACATGATGTTTGCTTCATTAAATCGCGCGCCTGATTTGACGATTGAAAAAGCCATAGAAAATATTAAACAATCTCACATTAAATTATATGTAAATAATTATCGTATTGAACAATTACCGCCTGCAATTAAACATTATTTATCTTCCGAATATGAACATTTCACAGGAAGTATTTATCTTTATGCTCCGACTATTTCATCTGTTTATACGCATATTAAGTTTACAGGAATATATCAAGTTGAAAGTACACAAGTAGTTTTCATGGATGGAAAAAAAATGAATCCGCATACTTTTATTCACTTAATCGCTGGCACGCATTTATCACAAAACCGCTTTCCTTATCGATTACGCTACATACCGCAAGATATTGTAATTCAAGGATATTTACCTGATTTGTGGCAGTATATGTAAAAAGAATGATATAATTAACATTATAACGTCGAATGAGGAATGCATTATGTCAATCGCACGACCACCACAATACAAAATAGTCTTAGTCGGGGCGCAAGGAGTAGGGAAAAGTGCTCTAGTGGAGCGTTTAGCTTTTGATTGGTTTACCGAGGGGTACAAGTCATCCACAACCACACAATGGGTAAGCGCTACACTAGACGAGAAAAATACCAACGAAACAAAAATATTCATATTAAACACACCAGGTAATGAGAAATATGCATCTTCATTAGTTAATGATTTGCGCAATGCAAATGGTATAGTTTTTTTGTTTGATGCTACAAAACCCTATAACGAACAAATAAAATATTTCAATCAATACGTAGCAGCAGAGATTATTCCTCAAGATACTAAATGTTACGTGGTTATTTCTAAAACTGACCTTCCTTCTGACAGTAAAAATGAAGAAGAAATAAATAACTTTAAACTAAGAAGAGGAATTACAACAGAAACTATTCGCTGCTCCGCAAAGAATGAAAATGATCTAGGAATAAAAAAACTGAAACAAACTCTTGCGGCTGATCTCTCTAAAGCTGCACAACTAAAGGATACGAAAACAATCTCTACGCCAGCAGCAACTAGAGGGATAAGCGCTGTAGTTGCGGCAGGAACGGTCACTACAAATAAAGATCCAACCAGGTTTATTCCTACGTCGGATATATCCAAAGAAACTGCAACCCAAATTCTTACTGCTTTCATGAAAATATACAAAGCCATGCGCGATGGAGAATCGAGCTGGTTTAGAAAAACGAATTATTTAGATTCAATTAATCCAAATGATGCAAAAGATAATCCCGACAAGGTATTGAATACAATTATACAATATGCGGCCGCGAACCCTAAAAGCAGAACCGCTACAGCATTGCAGTTAGCACAAGTACATCTTGCGGATCCATCACCAAATAATGGAGAATTATTTCAAGCCATTTATAGATGGAGTTTTGATCATAGCGGTTGGATTAAAAAATCAAATCTGACAGGCGAAAGTATTTTTACAACAAGTAGTCTTGATAAAAAATTTCGTGAGTCAACACGTATGGGAATATCTCCACCAAAAGAAAACGATAACACGCGTTCAGCAAAAATTTATAGGGCGTTGAAAGGTGGGGATGATAAGCAAGGATGAGGCTGCTCGTCATTGCGAGGAGTGAAACGACGAAGGATGACGCTGCTCGTCATTGTGAGGAGTGAAACGACGAAGGATGACGCTGCTCGTCATTGCGAGGAGTGAAACGACGAAGGATGACGCTGCTCGTCATTGCGAGGAGTGAAACGACGAAGGATGACGCTGCTCGTCATTGTGAGGAGTGAAACGACGAAGGATGACGCTGCTCGTCATTGCGAGGAGTGAAACGACGAAGGATTACGCTGCTCGTCATTGCGAGGAGTGAAACGACGAAGCAATCCATGTTTATATTATGGATCGCCACGGCCGCTTACGCGGCCTCGCGATGACGGACAGGGAGATCCTTCGCACAAAGAGCGTGCTCAGGATGACAGATACTACGCTTGCGGCTGGCATGACAAAAGACCCGCTTTTCCCGGACCTTATACGCATCAAAATGATTTATGGTATAATGAAAGTATATTAAATGTGGAGGGAGCATCTCATGTCATCACCACGACCATATAAAATAGCCGTCGTAGGAAAAGAAAGCGCAGGAAAAACTTCTCTATGCCGTCGTTTAGTTAAAGACGAATTTTCTGAGTCTGAAAGCGGAACTATAGGAGCAGCTTATTCTTATTTCAGTCTAATGGATAAAAAAGATGAGAAACATGATGTCAAACTGGATATCTGCGACACAGCAGGCCACGAGAGATATGCACGTTTACTACCGGGGCATACTAGAGGAGCAAACTGTGTGCTGTTTGTGTTTGATCAAACAAAACCCTATAACGAACAAATAGAATATTTCAATACGCGCCTTCAAAAAGATCGAGATCTTGATCCTCAAGACGCCAAATGCTACGTACTCATTACTAAAAGCGATATAACCCCTCACGATAAAAATGACGAAAAACAAATAAATCAATTTAAAGAACATAGAGGAATTAAAACAGAAACTATTGTCTGCTCTGCAAAAAATAAAGATGATCCCGGAATAAAAAAATTGAAAGAGACTCTTATTGCTGACTCTCATCCAAAGCAAAAATTAGACATGAAAAACGATCAACCAAAGGTATTAGATTTATCTAAGGCACCCCCGTTATTGTTGCTTTCATGAAAATATACAAAGCCATGCGCGATGGAGAATCGGGTTGGTTTAGAAAAACCAATTTTCTAGATTCAATCAATCAACAAGAATTAGATAACGGAATGTTAGCTGGTAGAATTAAGGAAGATATAGCGAAAAACGCAAATAGTAGAACTGCTGAAGCATGGCGGTTGGCGCTAACACACCATCAAGACACCTCTCCTAACAACATCCAATTATTTAAAGCCATTTACAAATGGAGTTTTGAGCACAGTGGATTATTTAAAAAATCAAACGTGATTCCAGGAACTTTTTTCTCACGCAGCGCTTCTCCTGGGCCGCGTTCAAATGAAATGAACATAGATGAAGAAAAATTAAAAAATGCTGACACCCGTTCAGGCAAAATTTATAGGGCATTGAAAGGCGGCAACAATAAGTAATAAAAATAAGGGGTCAAAATAAGGGGTCAAGTGCCACTTATCATCACTGAGATGACGATAAGTGGCACTTGACCCCATTTCCCTGCTATAATAGAGTTAAATAGTATTAAATGAGGAACCATCTCATGTCATCACCACGATCATATAAAATAACTGTTGTAGGAAGAGAAAGCGCTGGAAAAACTTCTCTATGCTATCGTTTAATTAACAAGGAATTTTTTGAGCATCAAGAACACACTATAGGAGGACAATATTTCAACCTACAAGATGAGAAACATATCCATAAAGATGTTAAATTGGCGATATGGGACACAGCAGGCTCTGAGAGATATGCATCTTTACTAGCGTGGTATAATAGAGGAGCAAACTGTGTGCTGTTTGTGTTTGACCCAACAGAACCCTACGATAAACAAATACAATATTTCGATACGCACCTTCAAAAAGATCGAGATCTTTATCCTCAAGACGCCAAATGCTATGCACTCATTACTAAAAGCGATAAAACCCCTGACGATAAAAATGACGAAAAACAAATAAATAAATTTAAAGAAGATAGAGGAATCAAAACAGAAACTATTGTCTGCTCTGCAAAAAATAAAGATGATCCCGGAATAAGAAAACTGAAAGACACTCTTATTGCTGACTCTCACCCACATAAAAAATTAGAAATTAAAAATAATCAACCAGATCTATTGGATTTACCTAAAGCAACACCCGTTATTGCTGCTTTCATGAAAATATACAAAGCCATGCGTGATGGGGAATCGAGTTGGTTTAGAAAAACCAATTTCCTAGATTCAATCGATCAAAAAGAATTAAATGACTCCGGAAAGTTATATAATAGAATTAATGAATATGCAGAGAAAAATACAAATAGTAGAACTGCCAAAGCTTGGGCGTTAGCACTAAAACATAATAACGATACCTCCCCTAACAACACCGAATTATTTAAAGAAATTTACAAATGGAGTTTTGAGCACAGTGGCTTATTTAAAAAATCAAACGTGGTTCCAGGAACTTTTTTCTTACGCAGCGCTTCTCTTGAGCCACGCTTAAAGGACATGGAAATAGATGAAAAAAAATTAGAAAATGCTGGCACGCGTTCAGGAAAAATTTATAGGGCGTTGAAAGGCAATAATTAAGTAATACTTCACCCCCCGGATGCCGCAACAAGTGCGGCATGACAGATTCATGCTACCATCCCACAAATCGACGTTTTTTGTCGTCCCGCACAATTTCTCATGAAATGCCATAAATCTTTTCTAATACATAGGATGAGAAATTTGCGGGATGACATCACCCCAGAGATACCCTACATAACTCAATCAACCCGCTCGGCAACAACCCAAACACTAAAGCACCAATACCATTCACTGTAATCGCAGCCATGATGCCAGGCGCGATGGCTAAGCGGGTTCCTACGTAAGGTTCATAAGGCTCTTCGAAATACATTAACATGACGACACGTAAATAATAATAAGCGCCAATGATAGCAAAGAGTAAGGCGAGTACTGCTAACCAAACATAATGCGCTTCCACTAAGGCTTCTAATAATCCTAATTTTGCAAAAAAGCCGACGGTAGGTGGTACACCTGCCATAGAAAACATTAACAATAACATTAAAAATGCCAACCACGGATTACGTGCATTTAACCCACGAAAATCATCTAATTTATCAAATTCACTGTCTTTTTGACTCAATAAAGCAATAATCGCAAACGCACCTGCGGCGACTAATACATAGGTAGTGATATAAAACATCGCAGCAGAATAACCTTGATTAGAGCCAGGACCTGCGATAATACCTAACACCATATAACCAATATGCGCAATCGAGGAATACGCTAACATACGTTTCAAATTAGTTTGCGCAATCGCTAATACATTTCCCAAAAACATCGATAAAATAGCAACGACAATTAAAATATGTTCCCACTGTATTCCTAAACTTGGAAAAGCTTCGACTAATACACGCATGATGACTACAAATGCTGCAATCTTAGGAGCACTCGCAATAAATAACGTCACACTGGTTGGCGCACCATGATATACATCTGGCACCCACATATGAAATGGTACAGCGCCAAACTTAAAAATTAAACCCGATAAAACAAAAACTAATCCTAATAAAACGACTATTTCCTGGTTATGTGAAAAAGTATTTAAAATAGCAGGAAATGCTGCAATTTCTATGGTACCCGTCGCACCGTAAATCATAGAAATCCCGTATAGCATCAAACCTGACGCTAATGCGCCCGTGATGAAATATTTCATGGCTGCTTCGACTGCAAAAATAGATTCTCTTTGCAGAGCCACCATGGAATATAAAGAAAGCGATAATAATTCTAATCCTAAATAAATTGTTAAAAAACTATAAGCTGACGCCATCACTTGCATGCCTAATAATGCAAATAATCCTAATGTATAATATTCGCCTCGCGCGATATGGCGATAATGAATATATTGTCTGCCGTAGGAAAAAGCAAAAAGACAAGTTATTAATATAAATAATTTCACAATGAGCGCGAGTTTATCTAACACATAATGACCGCTAAATGTCACAATGGCAGCATGACAATGCGTATATTGCTGTAAGGTCAATAAAAACGTGATGATAACCGTTAATTGCGTTGCATGATAAGTCACAACGCTACGTTGTTTTCCTAACGAAACATCAAGCAATAAAACAAAGCATGCCATACATAATACAAAGATTTCTGGTATGGCGGCAGAGAAGATTGGCATGGTCATAAGTCTACCTATTATATATTTCGTCATTGCGAGCTGACGCGAAGCGTCATCGCGAGGCCGCGTAAGCGGCCGTGGCGATCCATAATATACATGGATTGCTTCGTCGTTTCACTCCTCGCAATGACGAGGAATTTCACACATACTACACTCGCAGCTGGCACGACATCATTATTTAAAGGGCAAAGAAATCGTTAACAAATGCCCCACCGTCGCATGCAACACATTTAAAATCGGAGCAGGATATAATCCCACCCAAAATACACCTATTGCTAATAAAATATAGTTCACTAATTCAATCCAATGTAAATCTTGAAATGCTGCAACATGTTCATTTTGAATAGGACCAAAGAATACACGTTTATACATCCATAAGGTATAAGCTGATGCAAGTATTAATGTTAATGCTGCAATCAATGCTACCCAGAAATGGGCTTGGAATGCACTCATGATTACCATAAATTCACCTACAAATCCGGCGGTTCCTGGCAATCCTACATTTGACATCGCAAATAACATGAAAAATGCTGCAAAAATCGGCATGCGCGTTGCTACACCACCATAATCACGAATATAACGACTATGATTATAAAAACGATCTGCTAACATCCCCACACCTAAGAACATAGCACCTGACCCAAATGCATGCGCAATCATTTGAATGACAGCGCCTTCTAAACTCATGTAAGCATCTTGATTATTAGCGGTATGATAAATAATGTCATACACCATAAAACAACCTAAGGTCGCAAACCCCATATGGGCAATCGATGAATAGGCAATCAGTTTTTTCATATCCGCTTGCACAATTGCAACCAAACCAATATAAACAATTGCAATAAGCGATAATACAATCATCACCCAAGCTAGCTGTGAGCAAGCTCCAGGAACAATAGGCATACTAAATCGCAAGAATCCATAAATGCCTAGTTTTAACATCAATGCTGCTAATACAACAGAACCGCCCGAAGGTGCTTCTGTGTGCGCATCTGGCAACCAAGTATGCACTGGCCACATAGGCACTTTGACAGCAAAAGCAAGTAAAAATGCGAAAAATAATAATTCTTGAATGTGTGGACTTAAGTTTAAACCATAAAATTTTTGGATAGCAAAAACACCTGTTTGATTGTAAAGATACAATAATGCAATCAACATTAAGATGGAACCTAAAAAGGTATACAAGAAAAATTTAATAGATGCATAAGAACGATTAGCACTACCCCACATACCAATACTTAAATACATAGGAATCAACATTCCTTCCCAAAATACATAAAATAAAATAGCATCGGTTGCAGCAAATACGCCTATCATCATGCCTTGCATAATTAAAAATGCTGCAAGGTATTGAGCAATACGCACTTTGATAGCGCGACATCCGGCTAAAATCACTAATAAACCCGTGAAATTCGTTAAAATAATCATTGCTAAGGAAATGCCGTCGACACCTAAGCTATAATAAATTTGATAAGCGGTAATCCATAATTTGTTTTCAACAAATTGCATCGCATAACTACTGCTATCAAATCCTAAATAAAGTGGAATGCATAATAAAAGATTGATAATAGCGACCGCACAAGCAATCGAACAAGCATAAACAGGATGTTTACTATTGACAGCTAATACTAATACTGCGCCAATCACAGGCAACCAAATAAGCACGCTTAATAATGATAAATGCAAAAACATAAAAACACCCTCTTAACATTTCGCTAGGTTGAGCCAGAAAGTAGAAATGTCAAACCTAGAAAAAACATAAGTCCTATCATCATGGCTAAGGCATAATGATAAAGATACCCTGTTTGCATGCGTCGCCCGACACGCGCCAACCAACGAATCACACGACCTGAACCATTGACTATCCAACCATCAATGATTTTTAAATCACTCACATAATAAAAGAAATCACCTAATTTACGGCTGCCACGCACAAATACCATTTGATTAAATTCATCAAATCCATATTTGTTAACAAAAATATAATATAAAATCGCAAACCGCTTTTTTCCCCATGCGGCTAATATTGGATATTCTAAATTAAATAGCCAAGCAACCACGATACCTAATAATGCTAGCCAAAAAGGTAATGAATAAGTCACGGATAATGCCATTTGTGTGGCGCCATGATAATCATGCGCTAACTGCAATAACATATTATGTGACGGTAACACAAAAATACTATCGCCTAATATAGGTTGCGGTGCAAACAACATAGGGCCAATTAATATACCTCCTGCAATAATACTAGGAACAGCTAAGGCAATTAAAGGAATTAATACTACCCATGGCGATTCATGTGGTTCATGCTCAACATGAGATTTACCATGAAACGTTAAAAACATAGCACGAAAAATATAGAGCGGCGTAATAAATGCGCCTGCTAATGCACAAAAATAAGCATAATGCGCACCAGGAATTTTACATAAATGGACAGCTTCAATAATAATATCTTTAGAATAAAATCCTGAAAACGGTGGAATAGCCGCAACTGCAAAAGCACCAATTGCAAATGTCGCATAAGTAATCGGCATATAAGCAGCGAGGCCACCCATTTTTCGCATATCTTGTTCGTGATGCAAAGCAATAATCACGGAACCTGCTGCTAAGAATAATAATGCTTTAAAGAAAGCGTGAGTCAATAAATGAAAAATCGCCGCATCATAAGCTGATGCGCCTAAAGCGATAGCCATATAACCTAATTGTGAGATAGTAGAATAAGCAATAACACGTTTAATATCATGATGAAACACAGCTAAAATTCCCATAAACAAGCATGTTGTTGCACCCAAAATTAATATTACAGTTAATGCGGTTTGTGAATATTCAAATAAAGGCGACATACGCGCCACCATATAAATACCTGCAGTCACCATAGTTGCAGCATGAATCAATGCTGAGATAGGCGTTGGACCTTCCATAGACTCTGGTAACCACACATGTAATGGAACTTGCGCTGATTTCGCCATCGCACCAATAAATAATAAGAGACAAATCACTGTCACGACAGAGACTGATACCCCCGGAAAAATTACCATAGATTTGCCAATAATATTTTGGGTATGAGCAAAGACATAGTGATAATTAAGATCACCAAAATACATAAGTACAGCAGCAATACCTAATACAAATCCAACATCTCCCACACGATTCACGATAAATGCTTTTAAACTACCAATAACAGCTGATTCTCTTTTAAACCAAAAGCCGATTAATAAATAAGAAACTAAACCAACACCTTCCCATCCAAAAAATAATAAAAGAAAATTATTGGCTAACACCAATGTCAACATGGCAAAAGTAAATAAAGAAACGTAACTGAAAAAGCGCTGATATCCTGGATCCTCTGCCATATATCCTATTGTGTATATATGCACAGCTAAAGAAATAAATGTGACAATCACAGCCATGGTCACGCTGAGTCTATCGATTAATAACGCCACATCAAAATGAAATGCGCCGGATGCGACCCAATGATAAAGACTTCCTTCAACCGCTGGCACACCTTCTAACACTAGTAATTTAAATAAATAACAAGATAATACAAATGCAATACCCACTAAAGAAATGGTAACACTGTGCGTGGCTCGTCTGCCTATCACATGCCCCAGCAATCCAGCAATAAGAGAACCTAGCAATGGCAATGCCATAATAGTTCCCGCTATAAATAATATTGATTGCTCCACTGATTTATCCTTTTAATCTATCGAGTTGTTCTACTTCAATCGTTTTACGTTGCCGGTAAAATAGTACCATAATGGCTAATCCAATGGCGGCTTCTGCTGCGGCCACGGTCAAAATAAAAAATACGAATACTTCGCCAACGTTATTTCCTAAAAAATAAGAAAAAGCGATAAAATTAGTGTTGACTGCTAATAGCATTAATTCGATTGACATAAGTAATGTAATAATATTCTTTCGATTAATAATAATACCCGCTACCCCTAATCCAAATAACATGGCAGCAACAGCAAGAACTTCAATGAGTGATAACATATAATTCGCCTATTTGACCAATCGCACTCTATCGCTACGTTTAATATTGATTTGACGATCGGGGTTTTGATTTTTTCTAGCCGTTGGTCTTCGATAAGCAAGACTAATCGAAGCTACAATAGCTGTTAATAACAACACACCTGCAATTTCAAAAGGATAGGCATATTGCGTATACAATACCGCCCCCAATTTCGCTGTATTACTTGCTGATGCAGGCAATGCTGCAGGCGTAGGGAATGGCACTAAACCTAATGATCCAATCGCAACATAAATTAACGCCATAATCATCACAACAATTGCAATAGCAAAGGGTAAGTAGCGCACAAAGCCTTCACGTAATGGGTCGGTATTAATATTTAACATCATCACGACAAATAAAAATAAAGTCATGACGGCGCCTACGTAAACTAAAATTAAAATCAGCGCTAAAAATTCTGCTTGTAATAAAATCCACACACTGGCCATGGCAAAGAAGGTAAGCACTAAAAACAATACGGAATGCACAGGGTTACGTGCAATAACGACCATCAATGCTGAAATGACAGCAATGCCGGAAAATAAATAAAAAATGATGTGTAGTGGTGTCATCTTAATCTCACGATTATTTTCAGAGGCCTATTATGACCGAAAATATGTATAAATTCTATGGTAAAAAAAAGAACAAAATTAACTAGGAATTATGTTATAATAAATAAAAGGAGGCTTGATACTATATGCTTACTCAGAGAGAGACAGAATTTAACTTTGGAAACAGAGAGGCTGAAAACAACTTTAAGCGCATAGGCTTTTGTCCGCTACGTGTGCTTTCCAGAGCAATTAACTTTAATGGCAATGAGCAAGGCTCTCCTTTTTGCTACGACTTCTCCAAGCCTCAGAGCCACCAGACATCCCGCGCTTTAATTGTTTTGCAATTTTACTATCTTGAGCTGATGCTTAAACAATATCCAGAGCTTCAAGAAGCGATACAAACATTCTTAAAGACAAATGGCCATAAAAGTTTCCTACAACGTATGCAGGCTGCAAATGAGGAGCCTTTAAATTTTCTCTTAATTGAATTAGAAAAATATTTACCTAATGCTAATAATGTGCGCACCACTAAGCCTGATGAAAAAATACCCACACCATCAACTCCTGATACTGATACAAAAACATCAACATCATCCACTAATCATGTAGACAAACTCGCATTAACAATTATTGATCCAAACGCATCAACCTCATTAACTCCTTTTGTGCAAACTAACGTAGAAGATCGTATCGAGTTTGTTTTAAGAGTGATTAATAATCTTAAACTACTCAGAGACGACCATGATGATGACGATGAAAATTTATTAAAAAAACTCACTCTTTTAAATGATATTAAAGCAGTCAGAGAAAAACTAAACCGCAATCGAAATGATAATTTATATAAATTAATTACCAACCTGATAGAATCCGAAAAAACATTAGAAGATAAAATACAGGATACGTATGGCAAACTGAATAGTAAGGCAGAACTTTTTCTACAAATCACTTGCGCTGTTACAAAAAAAAGCGATCCTTATTATAACGGAATGAAAGGCATAACATATCCTACATGTTATGAGCATAAAGATATTGAGAGTACATCTCTCGACAATAAGGAGGATGCAAAGAAAGGGGCCACTATTCAGAAAATGCATGGATATATCAGTACGCATTTTGGCCATTTTGAGAATTTCAAACGTGACATAGAAGAATTAAACACTATACTCGATACAATATTAAATGCGCCGCCTAATTCACCATTAAAAAGTCAGCTTACTACCTTACTTGGCATAAAAACGCTTGACGAGCTTTTTGAGTCTGCAGCAAATATAGTAGAGGAAAAACACTCAGCAGCTGCCTCATCCGGAGCAGAACAAAGCCAATCGTCTGCTGCTGCCGATACCAAATCATCGCCCCCCCTAAAGAGGAAAAAGATCAATTTGCACTCACAACTATATCAGACTCTGCAGCACTTCAACCTTATAAAGAATTTAGCACTGCTATTCAACGTTATACTCAAACCCAATATACGCTTGAAAAGAAAAAAGCCCTCGTGCTCCACAAATTAAAACCTTTTTTAGAAAGCCATTATAATATAATAATGAAAAATTTGAAACATTTTCAGGAATGGGTAACTGAGAATAAAACACAAATAGAAGAAGGCTTTACTATAAGAAAAGCAGAACTCTCCCAACATGACGTTCGCGATGATGGCAGCGTAGAAAGATCCCGTGAAGATTTTTTTGTAAAACTACCTCAATATATAAAAGATTATGATGAGTTTAATAAAATAAAAATAAGAACAAAAATAAATAAACAAAACCAGTCGACCCCAGAAAATGTTGCAAATGCATTAAAAATACTGGAAATAAACAAAGATAAGTTACATGAACTCACTAATGTAGAAGACATATATACGCAGGCCAAAAAATTGTTTCGAACTAGAGTCCTCATGTTTCACCCTGACAAAATTGCAAAAATAAAAGATGAAAAAGATATTCCTTTAACTATAGCTACAGAAATTGAGAAACGAGCATCACTAGACGAAAAAACAAATAAGAAAATGCTTACTCTTGACCAAAAGAAAGAAATAGCTTTAAAAATATTTACAGAAAAAACAATAGCCCTTACTGAAAGTATTGAGCTTATTAAAAAGTGGGAGAAGGAATATGCTTCTTCTAAAGATAAAGGAGCTAGCCAAGTACTCTTAGTAAAAAAACATTTCTATTCTCCTCAAGGTAATGTGACGTTAGTAAGCGATCAAACGGAAGAAGATCCATCTTATACGTTCATAAAAAATATAAAACGTTCGGTAGATGATTTTGTTAACAAAAATGAACAGAAAGAATTAACTACATTATTATCTGAAAAATTCAGACCAAAATCGCTTAATGACGAACCTGACAATTATGCATTAATCCTGTTAGCTTTAGAAGAAAGTTATCGCAATATTCAGAATCACCCTGTATTCCAATCCAATTCACAGTATTCTCAATTTCTTCAAAAACAATATATGCAAGCATTAGAATGTTACTGTAATTACTACCAGACAAATCTAAGTCGTCGTGACGAAAATAGGATAACAACAATTGTAATTCCTGTAATAAACAGTAACTTATTAAAAGATCACGGCACTAATCATGAAGCGAAAGTCATAGAATTGCTTAGTCGTATTTACCCTAAAGAAAATATTCGTACAAAATTTATAGAAAAATATAAAGAGGATGAGAAACTATCACCCCCTGCTTCTAGCGACAAGGTATCAACATCTACTGCGACTCTATTTGCTCAACCATCATCAGATTCTAAATCACAACCAGTGAGAATAAGCAAAGAAGAAGGTCGTATTCAAGATCAGATTGCCTTACTAGACAAAGAAATCAATTCGTATTGGCCTTATCCTAATAAGGATAGAAAAAAAATAAAAAAATTCGTCTTGCAGAAAATTTTAGAAGAACATAAAACGTATGATTGGAAACAAAGTATAGAAAATGTGAAAACCAAATATATGACATCATGGAAAGAAGCCCTGCTAGGTACGTTAAGTAAACGAACTGCAGCGTTGATTCAACATCTTGAAACGCTCGATGAAAAACGGGAACCGGATGAAGCAACTCACTTATTAGAAGGACAATCTACAAGAGTAGTGCCTGTTGCTGTTTCTGAGGAAAAATCAGAAGATACAACACCTAAACCTAAAGCACCTGGCCTAACATCCAGTGGCGCAGATGGAGTTGATTAATATATCGATTTGTCGTCATTGCGAGGAGTGAAACGACGAAGCAATCCACATATGTCATGCCAGCGAAAGCTGGCATCTAGTAAGTGTCAATCCTGAGGTGTATGTCATCCTGAGGAGTGCTCTTTACGACGAAGGATCTCCATGGATAGACTCAGTCGTTTGAAGGAGATCCTTCGTCGCTACGCTCCTCAGGATGACAGAAACTACGCTCGCGGCTGGCCTTTTTGCGTAAATTCACCTAGCCCGTGAACGCTTACATACTACATGCATAGATTGCTTCGTCGTTTCACTCCTCGCAATGACGGTTCGCGCCACTATCGATACTTCGCATCTTCCGTCCTATCGGCCGCAATTTGTTCTTCGTATTGATTTCCAATGGCTAGCAATTTTTCTTTTGTTAAAATATTTTCACCACGATTTTCAAAGTGATAATCATGATTTTTTGTTAATACAATCGCATCTACCGGACAGGCTTCTTCGCATAAACCACAGTAAACACATTTAAATAAATCAATTTCATATAATGTTGTTCTGCGAGATCCATCCGCGCGGGGTTCAGCATCAATGGTAATTGCTAATGCAGGACAAACTGCTTCACATAATTTACATGCGATACAACGTTCTTCGCCATTGGCATAACGACGCAAAGCGTGAATACCACGAAAACGTGGTGAAAGCGGTGTTTTTTCTTCAGGATATTGTATAGTGACTTTGCGCGCAAAGAAATAACGCCCGGTTAATTTGAGCCCTTGCAACAAATCCCAGAATGAAAAACTTTTTATATATTGTAATAGTTTACCCAAACCATGGTCCCACCTTAAAATAAATTAAAAACGCAATAAACACAATCCATACCAAAGTCACAGGAATTAATACTTTCCACCCTAACCGCATAATTTGATCATAACGATAGCGTGGAAAAGTGGCTCTGACCCATAAATAACAAAATACAAAAAAGCTTAATTTTGCACATAACCAAATAATGCCAGGCACCCAAGAAAACCACGATTCTAAATAAGGAATATGTTGGAAAGGCGATAACCAGCCACCTAAAAATAAAATAGAAATTAATGTCGAAATTAAAATGATATTGGCATATTCTGCTAAGAAAAATAAGGCGAATAAAGTACCCGATGATTCCACATGAAATCCTGCCACAATTTCAGATTCTCCTTCTGCGACATCAAAAGGTGCACGATTCGTTTCAGCAACTCCAGAAATCCAATACACCATAAATAAAGGAAAGAGCGGCAACCAATACCAATGCCAAAAACCACCTGCTTGCGCATTGACAATGGTTTGCAAATTAAGGGAGCCTGCTGCCATCATCACACCTACTAATGCAAAACCCATCGCAATTTCATAAGAAATAGATTGCGCTGCAGCACGTAATGCACCAAACAAAGCATATTTTGAATTGGCTGCCCAGCCTGCAATTAAGACACCATAGACTCCTAACGATGAAAGTGAAAGAGCATATAATACCCCTGCATTGATATTCGCTAACACAATACCTTGATCAAAAGGAATAATAGCCCACGCAGCAAGTGCTGTACCTATACTAATCATAGGTGCTAATACAAATAAAAATGCATTTGATGCGGAGGGAATAATAATTTCTTTATTTAATAATTTAATGACATCCGCAAAAGGTTGCGCTAATCCTAATGGGCCTACGCGATTCGGTCCAATGCGGTTTTGGATATAACCAATCACTTTGCGTTCAACTAATGTTAAATATGCAACAGCGCCTATCAATATCAAAACAATGATAGCGATTTTTAATAGGATTGCTGTTACTACTAATATTGAGTTTAACAAAATTATTACCTTCTATGTATTTCTATCATTCTTCCCCCTCTCCCTGTCTCTCCCTAGCCACAAGCAGAAGGAGAGAAAGATGTCATGCCAGCCGCGAGCGTAGCTCGCGAGGTGGCATCCAGAGGTTATTCTGCTAGATGCCAGCTGAAGTTTACCCCTGCGAAAGCAGGGGCTGGCATGACATGCTATCACACCTCTTCTCGGTTGGGCCGACGTGCGAAGCACAGCGGGGGGATTCTCAACATGGATTGCTTCGGAGCTGGACGCTCCTCGCAATGACGACCACAGCATCCTCAGGATGACAACATTATCTCCACTTCCCCAAACATCCCACCTAACTCCGCTGTTTCTTTCACTCCAGCAAAAATCAATACCGCATCTTGCGGCACACGATTATCAATCATGACTATCAAGCGCAACTCGTGTTGATTTTGCTTTATTGTCACCCAAACACCCTCTCGAAATTGCAGCATTTCTGCTGTCTTACTATGCATACGCACTGCAGCAAGATCGCCTTCAACTATTGCTTGCGTTGCTTGTAATGCACTCGCCCTACGAACAATACTATCTATTCGATAAGATGGCACACAAACAATACGACTTAATCCTTGTTTTTTATGCGGATGATGAGATTCTACCGCATAAGAATAAGCTGGAAGCTGTGCTAAAGGTAATGATTTAAATTCACGATACACTTCTTCGGATGATTGATAATCAAATCCTTCTAAACGCAATAAATTTCCTAACACACGCAATACTTTCCATGCTGGACGTGTCTCACCTAATGGCACTGTTACCCCTTGAAACGTTTGTGGTGTTCCTGCAGCATTGATAAATGTACCCGATGTTTCAGTAAAAGGTGCAATTGGCAAAATGACATCTGCATATTCTTCTATGACAGGATCATGAAAAATAGAAAAAGCTAAAATAAATTCCGCTTGTTTGAATGCATGAATCATAGCAGCAGGATTCGCACAATCGTATTCTGGTTCAACATTGAATAAAATATAAGATTTTCTGGGCTGTTGTAACATCGCCTCTGCATGAAGTCCGCAAGTTTTTGTGATACCTGCTGCGTCACGATGTGGAATAGCGCCTGCTAACCAAGCGCCTGCTGCATTTGCACCTTCAGTAAGAAATCCAATGGCAGCACCAATTTTATTTGCAATTTTGTGTGATAGGGAACGTATGACTGAAGCATGGTGATGATTAAACGCTTCTGCGCCTAACAATAAACAAACTTTTTTTCCAGCTTGTAATTGCTGCATAATAGGATGCGAATTATTTTTTAAAATATCATCAAGTGCTGCAGTCATTAAATGCGGCGCAGTTATCACTTTTTCAGCTACCTCAAAATGAAATGGATAATCCACCATATTTACAGCCATGATTTTTGCACCGCGCAAAAATGCCTTACGTAAACGTAAAGATAAAATAGGTTGTTCTTTTTGAATATAAGATCCGATCAATAAAACGGTATCGCATTCTTCAAGCGCTGTAATAGAATCAGGCAACCCTGGAAAAATCGGCATAAATTCTTGGTCAGTAAAATCCACTTGGCGTAGACGATGATCGATGTTATGACAACCCAGATGACGCATTAATTTTTGCAACAAATAACATTCTTCTACGGTTACGCTCGGATGAATAAAAGCGCCTAATTGATCCGCTCCAGATTTAATTAATTCCGCTTGTAATTTTTCCGCAGCAAAAGTGAGAGCTGTCTGCCAATCCACTTCTTCTAGTTTTCCTCGAATACGAATACGCGGCTTGGTTAACCTATCTGCATGATTTAATCCTTCGTAGCTATAACGATCACGGTCAGAAATCCACATTTGATTGACAGAATCATTTTCTTTCGGCACAACTCGCATCACTTTTTGAGTACGAATATGCGTATGTACATTAATGTGTGAGCCTACACAATCATGTGCTGCAATAGAAGGATATTGTCGCAAATCCCAAGGTCTGGCAGTAAATCGAAAAGGTTTAGAGGTTAATGCTCCCACGGGACAAAGATCAATCACATTCCCTGAAATTTCAGAATGAATAGTGCGTTCAACATAAGTTGATATTTCTAAATTTTCACCGCGATTCACTGCACCTAATTCACGTAAGCCTGCGACTTCATCACCAAAACGCACACAACGCGTACACTGTATGCAGCGCGTCATTTCTGTTGCGATCAAAGGGCCAATATCTTGATCTTTCACGGAACGTTTTTTTTCTTCATAATGAGAATCAGCATCACCATATCCCATACTTAAATCTTGCAATTCACATTCACCCCCTTGATCGCAGATGGGACAATCGAGCGGATGATTAATTAATAAAAATTCCATCACCGCACGCTGTGCAGCTAACGCTTTAGGTGAACGTGTCAATACTTTCATACCTGGCATAACAGGAGTGGCACATGCGGGTAACACTTTAGGTGATTTTTCTACTTCCACTAAACACATACGGCAATTTGCGGCAACTGACAAATGTGGATGATAGCAAAAACGAGGAATATAAATTCCTTCTGCATCTGCCACTTGAATCACCATTGCATTTGCTTTGGCTTGACATTTTTTTCCATCGATTTCAATTTCAATGTCAGACATTGCACGCTCCTACCAAACACTTTTTATGTGTGACATGATAAACAAATTCATCATAAAAATATTTTAAAAATCCTGCGACTGGCCAAGCCGCTGCTTCACCAAACGCACAAATAGTTCGGCCTTCAATATTTTTTGCTGCACGCCGCAATGTTTCAATATCATCGAGACTCGCCTTGCCATGACGAATACGATGCACTAGACGATACAACCACCCCGTACCTTCGCGACAAGGTGTACACTGCCCACAAGATTCATGCATATAAAATTTTGATAATCTTTCTAATGCGGCCACCATACAAACGGTTTCATCCATCACAATGACAGCACCTGAACCTAACCCTGAACCTACTTTTTGTAAGGAATCAAAATCCATATCCAGTGCCATCATGACTTCTGCAGATAATACTGGCATAGAAGAACCGCCGGGAATCACTGCTTTTAAGCGATGTCCATGACGCACTCCGCCTGCTAAGGCTAATAAATCTTTGAAAGGTGTGCCTAATGGAATTTCATAATTACCAGGTTTATTGACATGCCCTGTCACGCTGAAAATTTTGCAGCCGCCGTTATTCGGTTTGCCTAACTTTAAAAACCATTCAGCTCCTTTTTCTAAAATCACCGGAACCGATGCATAGGTTTCTGTATTGTTAATGGTGGTTGGACGTCCATATAAACCATGTGCAGCAGGAAATGGCGGCTTGAATCGCGGCATGCCTGTTTTGCCTTCTAATGAATTCATTAATGCAGTTTCTTCACCACAAATATAAGCGCCCGCACCTAAATGCGTAAATAAATCAAAATCGACACCTGAACCTAAAATATTTTTACCTAATAATCCTGCTTGACGGGCTTCCGCTAAGGCTACTTCAAAACGTTCATACGGTTCACAAAATTCACCGCGTATATAATTGTAACCTACCGTTGCCCCCATGGCATAACCGCCAATCGCTATTCCTTCAATCACTTGATGTGGATTAAAACGCAACAAATCTCTATCTTTGCAAGTACCAGGCTCACCTTCATCCGAGTTACACAATACATATTTTTGTCCTGGAATATCATGACGAATAAAACTCCATTTTAATCCCGTAGGGAATCCAGCACCGCCGCGACCGCGTAATGCAGATAATTTTAAGGCTTCGACAATTTGTGCTGGCGGAATTTTTTCTTTTAAAATTTTTCGCCATTGCTCATAGCCGTCAGCACTTTGATAAGTTGCTAACTTCCAAGGTTGATCAAGATGCAATGTGCGAAAACAAATTTCGTTAGCCACTGACTACTCCAATTTCTCTAAAATCTCATCCACTTTTTCTGGCGTGAGATTTTCATAATATTTTTTACCGATTTGAAACATAGGGGCAGCAGCACATGCAGCTAAACATTCTGCTTCACGTAACGTAAACTTACCATCTGCTGTTGTTGCATTGATATCAATTTGCAAACGTTTTTTTAAATGCTGCAGAATTTTTTCTGAACCCAACAACATACAAGAAATATTGGTACAAACATCAATAATGTGTTTACCTACCGGTTCTAAGTTATACATAGAATAAAAAGTCGCAACTTCATAGACAGAAACATTTGGTATATCTAAATGCGCTGCCACGGCATCCATTAATTCTGTTGTCAAAAAACCCTGATTTGCTTCTTGTACATAATGCAATGCTTGCATGACAGCGGAACGTTTTTCTTCTTCTGGATAACGCTGCAACCATTCATCAATTTTAGTGCGCGTGGCTTCAGATAATAAAGTCATTAGCGATCAATCTCCCCAAATACAATATCTAAACTCGACAAAATCGCTACCACATCGGCAATCATATGGCCTTTTGATAATTCTTCTAGTCCCGCTAAATGTGGAAATCCTGCAGCACGAATTTTTAATCGATAGGGTTTATTTGCACCATCTGAAACTAAATACACACCAAATTCACCTTTAGGATGTTCAATAGCAGCGTAACTCTCACCCACTGGCAAACAATACCCTTCTGTCATTAATTTAAAATGATGGATTAATGCTTCCATATCATTTTTCATATTCATGCGTGAGGGGGGAACCACTTTATGATTATCTATCATCACTGGACCGGGATTGTTACGTAGCCATTGTATACATTGGCG
>Ga0206967_1020_pt1 | contig 36920 bp, 34 predicted proteins | sample Alteio_BWOrgHeat_24_FD_153259 | JGI IMG/M metagenome (GOLD analysis project Ga0206967, IMG submission 153259) | Enriched cells from forest soil in Barre Woods Harvard Forest LTER site, Petersham, Massachusetts, United States -... | ecosystem: Environmental > Terrestrial > Soil > Temperate forest >...
CAGTCGACGCTTGAGGAAGTGACCTTCTCGGACTTTGTCATGCATGTGGTGGATCTCTCGAATCCGGCTTGGGAGGTTCAGCGAGACGCGGTTCTGGCGACCTTGGAAACTTTGGGCGCGCAGGACAAACCGATGCTGACGCTCTTCAATAAGATCGACATCGTTGCCGACAAGATCGAACTCCGCCACGTTGTTGCCGAGTGGCCTAACTCTGTCGCAATCTCCGCCGTCACCGGCGAAGGGATGAACGATCTGCAATCCGCAATCAAGCGGATGGTGCAAGAACTGCTCGGCAGCGTAAGGGTGCTGATTCCATACGCCCACCAGTCGATGCTGCAGGAGTGCTACGACTACGGGAGAGTACTGAAAGAAGAGTATCGCGAAGACGGGATCTACGTTGAGGCCGAGTTGGTCGACGAAATGCGGCAAAAGCTGGCCCAGTTTTCGATTGACTAAGCCCGCGGTAGCCCATGACTGTCAAAGACTGGGTTTTAGAGGCCAAATTGAGGCTAGCCGATGCCGGCATCGAAGCGGCCGGCTTGGAGGCGCAGCTCTTGGCGGCGCACGTTCTTCTTGTCGACCGCACTTGGCTGATCGCACATTCAGCAGATCCGTTTCCGGAGCTTGCAGGCGAGTCACTGCTACAGCGACGGCTTGGTCATGAGCCATTGGCTTACATTTTGGGTTACCGCGAGTTTTTCGGCCGGCGATTTGTGGTCAGACCTGGCGTGTTGATTCCCCGCCAGGAAACGGAAGTTCTTATCGAGGCCACGATCAAGGCCGTTCAAAACAAAAAAGCAGAAATCCTGGACCTTGGCACGGGTTCCGGATGTATTGCGATTACCCTCAAACTGGAAGAACCATCATGGACTGTAAGGGCTACGGACATTTCGAGCAGAGCCCTCGACATTGCCAAGGAGAACGCGGGCGACTTAGGCGCTCAGGTTGAGTTCGCAGAAGCAGACGGATTTGATGGATTCTCTGAAAGAGTATTCGATGCGATCGTTACGAACCCGCCATACATCGGACTCGAGGAATCGCTAAGCGACGAAGTCCAGCGATTCGAACCGAGGGAGGCGTTGTTTAGCGGCCTGACGGGCATGGAGTTTTATGAACGTTTGGCGAAAGAAGCGAAGGCTAACCTCAAACGGGGCGGACATATAGTCATGGAGGTCGGTTACAAGCAAGCCAAGGCAGTCGCTCTTCTGTTTGAAAACGAAGGTTGGAACGTGTTGGATACGGTGCGGGATCTCGCCGGAATCCCGCGTGTCGTGATCTGTACGACTTAGAATCGGCGGCGGGGAACTAAAGCGCCTACCGAGGTTACATAATCGGTGGAATGCAAATCGTCGTTCCAGACGAATACCGGTATCTATATGTGCAAAACCGGGAGCGCCCGGTGGTTAAGATTCCCGCGGAGGTGCTCCGGCAGGTTGCACCCGAGGTCGGCAAGATCACCAAGAAAACCTTACTGCTGATCGACGACATGATGCGCATCATGCGCAGGGCAAACGGAGTGGGGCTTGCGGCGCCACAAGTAGGCATACTTCAACGAATCATCGTGATTCATCCGGAGGGTATGAAGCCCACCGCCCTAATCAATCCGAAGATCGTCAAAGCAGAAGGGGAGCAGACCGGCCAGGAAGGTTGTCTCAGCATCCCCGGACTCTATGGAGACGTCAAACGTGCCGCCTACGTCGAGGTTGAGGCTTTGGATAAGCGTGGCCGCGAGTTGGTGTTTGAACTTGAGGGTATGCCGGCGAGGATCGCTCAGCACGAAATCGACCACCTCGACGGAGTGCTGTTTATCGACAAAGTGATCGCCGAAACCCTTCACTGGATGAATCCGGAAACCGTGGACGATCCGACAGAATAGTCGGCCGGCAAAATCGATGTCACTGATCTACTTCGGTACGGGTCCGTTCGCATTGCCTGCCTTGAGGGCGCTCGCGGATTCGGTGTCGCTGGTCGTGACCCAACCGGACCGTCCCAGCGGCAGGGGCATGCGGCTCCAACCGTCGCCGGTGAAATTGCTGGCCATAGAGTTGGGAATCGCCTTCGAAACGCCGGAAAAGAGCCGAGCACCGGAGTTTGTCGAGCGACTGCAGGCAGAAACGGCCGACGCTTTGGTTGTCGCCAGCTATGGACAGATTCTCTCTCAACGCGTCCTTGATTCTGCCAGGATGGGCGGAATTAACCTGCACGGATCAATCCTTCCCAAGTATCGGGGCGCCGCGCCGATCCAGCGGTGCATATTGGCTGGGGAGGCAGAAACCGGTGTGACGCTCATGCAGATGGATAAAGGTATGGATACCGGCGACGTCATCGAAGTGGCCCGGTTGGCTATCGGTGCGGACGAAACATACGGCGAACTCCAAGACCGTCTGGCCTTGGTCGCAGCGGAATTGGCACTCGATTGGATGCCGAAAATCCTCAGCGGCACGTATCCGCGAACACCTCAAGACGGCGACCAAGCCACCGTCGCCCCGAAGATTGAGAAGGCGGAGGCCGAGCTTTCTGTCGAGCGCGACGCGTCCGGGGAATACAACCGTTTTCGGGCCTTTACTCCCGCGCCCGGCGCATTTATCAACAGCTCCTATGGGATTCTCCGCATTTCTTCGGCGAGGCTTTCGCCGCTTATAGGTGGGCCAGGCGAGGTGCTCAAGGCGTCTCCCCTGACGATTGGGTTCCAAGATGGCGCGTTAGAGCTTCTCGAGGTCCAGCCAGAAGGTAAAAAGAGGATGTCCGGGAAGGATTTTGCAAACGGGGCACGGTTACGCCCTGGATCGTGTTTAGTTTGATCAGATTCCAATGAGTACCCTGAAATGAAGTCGTCCTCTGTCCTGCCTAAGATTTCCAGGAACCTTGCTTACCGCACTCTCGCTCTCGTGATCGTCGTTGGGAGCCTTGTTTACGGCCTGGAGTGGTTTTTGAAGGTCCGCTCCGACCTTGGAGGGCTTGAGAGCTCGAACACGGTAGGTTGGATCTCCGCTGTTCAATACGGGAAGGACGGTCGCCAGCAGGCCGTGCTTATCTCTCCGGACGGAACGATCCATAAGGACCCCGGCCACACCCCGGAGTCGACCGACCGGGACGTGACCTGGTCGCCGAACGGCAACTTCCTTTACTTCGTCAGCGACCGGGCTGAGCACAACTACAACCTGTACCGCTGGAATCCCGGTTCGGGTAAAGCGGCCGAACAGCGGACGATCGGCACCCGCGCGCGGGGCAATCTGCGGTTCCCGGCGCAGTCGACCAACGAAGCGGACAGTGTGGCCAAGGGGCTGCTAACGACCGGAGGCGTCGTTCAAGAGTTTGATCCGAGCAACATGTCGACGGCACAAGTTCTGCCTCCGACACAGAAAGAGATTACGGTTGCGAAGGGAGACGATTCCGGAACCGAAGGGCAATTCGAGGGCGTTTATGGAAGCCTTGGTACAAGTTTCCGCGAGGCTCAGTGGTGTGGAAACCATAAATTCATTGTTGCTGTGATGCCGCGCGAATCAGGCGAGACGTTGGTGCTGCAAGAGATGGAGGCAGTCGACGGCAAATTCCCACAACCGAGGCAGCTTATGACCGGCGAGCACATCGAGTTTACGGTGAACCCTAAGGACGGAAGCGTTGTCTACTGCGTTCAAGGTTTTCAGTGGCCAGAAGGCGCGCCTCCCGCGGACAAAGACGGTCAGCCGCGAAAAAAGCCGTTCATCAATGGGCTCGGCGTATTTGACATCACTAACGGCAAACCGATTCTACTTGCCGCCAACCAGGGGGACCTTATTTACAGCGCGCCGACGATAAACCCATCTGGCTCGGTTGTCGCCGTTGTGCTTGAGAAAGTGATCAAGGGTGAAGTGAAGACGGACAGTTTGACGACTTACCCCACTACGGCGGACGCAAATTTCAAGCCGTTAAGGATCCAGGCTGATATCCATGAACCGAGTTGGAGCGCAGACGGGATTCACATGCTTGTTGCCGTCCGGCTTCCGGGCAAGCATCGCGCGATTTACGAGATCGCGACTGACGGATCCGCCCCCCCACGCAACATCACCGGAGAAGACGCCGACTTCGGATTCCCCCACTACAGCCCGCAACAGAAGTCAGGTTAGGGAGAGAGCGGTCGCGAGATGCTCGCTACCTAGTGTTTGATCGTGTGCAGGTAGATGGTTAAGATCGCCATTAACAGCCATGCCGGCCCGAAGATCCAAGGGGATGTTTGGGCGAAAAGCAGGTTCCGGTCGTGAATGACTCTCAACTCCTCCTCTGCGATCGGAGCGTAATCGTCCAGGCCACGGGCGAGTTGGAACAGGTCCGCCTCGCGGTTGTGCCAGCGAGCGATTATATTGCAGGCGGCGCCGATGCCGGGTTGGGCCCGAATCGAAAGCAGGATCGCCACGAAACTCAGCAGCAGAGGGAACGTGAGGTTAAACAGGTCGCCCCAGGCGAGATTCATGTTGCCCATCGAGATGGCGTAGGCTGAAACCAAGAACGCTTGAGACGTGATGTACGAGTTCAAACGGTTCGAAAGAACATCATATTCGTGGTGCAGTTCGGCCCGGCAGACTTGAAAGGCCTGCATAATCTGCACATCGCTTAACTGAGACCCTTTGTCCATCTAAGCTAGATTGTAGTTTAGATTGGGATTGGAACTCTCAAACAGTATTTCGGTCGAACGTGTACCGCCCGGTTATCGTTGCATTACTGGGATAAAACCGATGGTCGACTCAGAAACTGAATCTTTGCCTCGCCGGGCGGTGTTGCTCGTTAACACGAAGTCCCGTCGAGGCTCTGAATGGTTCGAGGAAGTCCGGCTGCGTCTTTCTGACGGAGGAATGGAGCTTGAGGCGGCGTTGGCGTTTCGCAATCCGCGAGAACTACCGCGAGCTGCCGCGCGCTACGTGAAGTCGGGGACGCCGCTGGTGATCGTCGGCGGAGGCGATGGAACATTTAGCGCCATCGCTCATATTTTTGCGCGCCAGGAGGCAATCCTGGGCGTATTGCCCCTCGGAACAGGAAACGCCTTTGCTCGAGACTTGGGAATTCCAGTCTCCGTCGAGGGTGCGTGCGATGCGATTCTCAATGGCAAGAGAGCAAAGGTCGATATGGGAATCGTGGGGAACCGGGAGTTTTTGAACGTTGCGACAGTAGGGTTGTCGACCAGGATCGCGGACGGCCTCGACGACAGGTCCAAGAAAATCCTTGGGAGGGGTGTCTATCTGGCGTCGATCTTAAAGGCTGTTGCTACAGTTTCGCCTTTTCACGTCCGGTTGGAACTCCCCGACAGCGTCCACGAATTCGAGTCACTTCAACTGGTAATCGGCAATGGGCGGTTTCATGCCGGCCCATTTCCGGTTGCTCCCGATGCCAGCATTACTGGGGGCTGGCTTTCGATCTATGCGCTGGCGAGTCCCGAAAAAAGCGCACTCCTCAAGATGGCGGTACATATTTTGGCGGGCGGATACCTCAAGCAGGCCGATGTGAAGGTCTTCCGAACTCAGTCGGGGAAGCTGAGCACCGTCGGTCCGAAGCGAGTGACGGTAGATGGAGAGGTATGCATGATGACCCCTATCGAATTCGGCATCGCGCCTAGGGTGCTGAATGTTGCTGTGCCACAGGGGTTCGAGGGGTAATGGCATCATGAAAAGACTGATCGTGTTTGACTTGGATGGAACGCTTGCCGAAAGTAAAGCGCCCTTAGATTCAGAAATGGCAGCATTGCTTGTCAACCTTCTGTCCGTGGTTCAGGTCGCCGTCATTTCGGGCGGCGATTGGCCTCAGTTTGAAAAGCAACTCTTGTCCAATTTGCCGCAGAGTCCGTTACTGGCTGGACTTTCGATCCTTCCGACCTGCGGCACGAAGTTTTACCGGTACCAAAAACAGTGGCTGAAGCTTTACGCCGAAGATTTCAACGCCCAGGAAAAGCACAAAATTGTGAGGTGCTTACAAAAAGCAATCAGCGCGGCCGGATACAAAGCCGAGAAAACCTGGGGAGAAGTCATCGAGGACCGCGGCAGCCAGATTACGTTTTCGGCTTTGGGCCAGGAAGCGCCACTTGAGGCAAAGAAGACATGGGATCCGGATTTCTTGAAACGTAAACGTATCAAGGAGATCCTAGACCCCCTCCTTCCAGAATTCTCAATTCATATGGGCGGATCGACTTCGATCGATGTCACAAAGCCTGGGATCGATAAGGGGTATGGCATTCGGAAGCTTCGAGACGTCCTAAACATTCCGATCGCCGAGATGATTTTCATTGGCGATGCGCTCTTTCCGGGCGGGAACGATTATCCTGCCCAGCAAGCCGGCGCAGATTCAATCAAAGTCAGAGACCCCGAAGACACAAAGGGGGTTGTCCGCGCGGTTGCACTTTGCCTAGGTTCTTCATAAGATGTCTATTGCTGAATTCAAAATGCTGCGCATCGGTCTCATCATGGAGCCCGAACCCGGCAACCCGCAAGAAGTTGAAGGGACTCTGAATCCAGCAACCGCGAGGGGAAGGGACGGGAATCTGTACCTCTTTCCAAGGTTGGTAGCGAAGGGCAACTATTCTCGGATTGGGATCGCGCGCGTTCTGTTTAACGGCGAGGGTGACCCGATCGGTGTTGAGCGGATGGGTATTGCACTTGAGCCTGAAGAAGAGTACGAGAAGCGACCAGGCGGTGGGGGCTGTGAAGACCCCCGAATATCCTTTGTAGAACCACTGGGCTGCTATTTGATGTCGTACACCGCACTTTCGGAGCAGGGCCCGCGAGTGGCACTTGCCGAATCACAGGACCTTCTCCACTGGAAGAAACTTGGCCTCGCTCGCTTTACCTCCTATCAAAAGGTGGATCTCGACGATGTCGACAACAAGGATTCTTGTCTTTTTCCAGTGGCTATCAAGAGCCCAAGTGGAAAAGAGGAGTTGGCGATACTTCATCGCCCCCTCTTTCCTGGTCGGCGACCCGAGCAGTTGGCAAGGCATCAAAAGCCACACGAGATCGATCGCGATCGCGAAAGCATTTGGATCTCATACGGCCTTTTGCCTCACGTTCCCGGGGAGCCGCATCGTTTGCGGGAATTCGCTTCAAGTCACCGTCTGGCGCATCCGTCTCTGCCTTGGGAGCGGCTAAAGATCGGGATTGGGCCCCCGCCTGTCTTGACGAAGCACGGGTGGCTTTTGGTCTATCACGGTGTCTGCGAATCCAACAAGGCTAGTCGCAGCGGAAGAAAACTCACGTATTCGGCAGGGGTCATGATTCTGTCTGAGGCAGATCCGCGCCGGATCCTGTATCGGTCGCCGGGTCCTCTCTTGATCCCGGAAACCGAATACGAAACGCAGGGCGTCGTTGCCGACGTGGTATTCCCGACCGGAATCGACAGACGCGACGATATTGGTCTGCCCGATCGATTCGATGTGTACTACGGAATGGCAGACGACCGGATCGGAGTTGCAAGGCTAGACCTCCCTTCCCGCCTTTCGGTACCGTTGGGAGACCAGTCAACCTAACCGGCCCAAAGGCCGCCAAGCGATTTCTGGAACATCCGCCCTATCTTTGGCAGTCAAGCCTCCAGATCGGTATCGATACGTCGAGACCGATATCAAGAGATAGGAGAGTGTTATGGACAAAGATCGAGTAAAGGGCAAGGTTAAGGAGCTAGAGGGCAAGGCCCAAGTAGCCAAGGGAAAACTGACCGGTTCCGATTCCGACAAAGTAAAAGGAACGGTTAAGAAGGTTGAGGGTGCAATTCAGCACGAGTTCGGAAAGGCGAAGGACGCCGTTCGCAATGCAACCAAGGGGAATTCACATGAAACGAAATAGCCTCATTGCCGGAGCTTTAGCGATCGTTTTTGGGAGTGCCCTGATTGGGTGCCAGCCTGCGCCGAACGTCGAAGTGGACACGCCTCCGAACAAGACGACAGTGATTCATGATAAGACGACGAGCAGTCCGCCGATTATCGTGAACCCGCCGGCCAATCCGCCCGCGTCGTCGTCAACGACTACTACGCACACGGATTCGACCGACCCCGACAATCCGGCGACCACTCACACGAGTACGACGACCACCCATTCGACAGGCGGTTAGTAGTTCGAATCGTCCCGGACACGAGCTAATCATCGGTGTCGTCGAGAATACTAATATCCAATGGCTCAGTCTCATTCGGATGCATTAGTAGTATTTGGCGTCACCGGTGATCTTGCTCACAAGCAGATTTTCCCTGCGCTTTACGCACTTGTAAAGAAGGGTGCATTGAAGGTCCCGATCATCGGCGTCGCATCGCCTAAGTGGACTCGCGAAGAACTGTGCGGGCATGTAACGGACAGCATCAAGGAAGCCGGAATCACGGGACCGAAGCATGTCTTGGCCAAGCTCCATTCGCTCATCGAGTTCGTGAGCGGCGATTACCGTGACCCGACTACGTTTACTGCGATCAAAGCCGCTCTTAAGGGCGCGAAGGCTCCGGCATTCTATCTAGCGATTCCACCGGCGCTTTTTCCTACGGTTATCTTGGGGTTGGGTACCGCCGGGCTGGCGGAGAACGGTCGCGTGATCGTCGAAAAGCCTTTCGGCAGGGACCTCGCTTCGGCCAAGGAGCTTAACAGCGTTGCCAGGTCGGTTTTCCCGGAAGATTCCATTTTTCGAATCGACCACTACCTTGGGAAGGAGGCGATTATGAACATCCTCTACTTCCGGTTCGCCAATTCGTTCCTTGAGCCGATTTGGAATCGCAATTACATCGACAACATTCAGATTACGATGGCGGAGAACTTCGGCGTAGCCAATCGCGGCGCCTTTTATGAGTCCGCCGGCTGCCTGCGTGACGTGGTTCAGAACCACCTATTTCAGATCGTCGCCCTTCTCGCAATGGAGCCGCCGAGTGGGCAGCATTTCGTGGCAGTCCATACAGAGAAAGCCAAGATTTTCGAGGCCATGCGTCCGCTCCACCGAAATGACTTGATCCGTGGGCAGTATTCCGGCTACCGAAAGGAACCGGATGTCGCCCCAGATTCAGATGTAGAGACATTTTGCGCCCTGAAGCTACTCGTCGACTCTTGGCGATGGGAGGGTGTACCGTTTTACCTGCGAGCGGGTAAGTATCTGCCCATGACCGCAACCGAAGTACTTGTCGAACTGAAACAACCGCCGCAGAAGCTGTTCGATGACGCCGTGTTGCCAAACGAGCGCTCCAACTACTTGCGTTTTCGTCTATCGCCGAAATCGGCAATCGCAATTGCCGCGCGCGTCAAGCGAGGCGGGGAAGAGTTCGTCGGCGACCAGCGGGAGCTTTTCTTGAATGAAGAGCAGCCAGGCGACGAGCCCCCGTATGAGCGACTGCTCGGCAACGCGATGCTTGGTGAAGGCGCCCTCTTCACGCGCGAAGACGCCGTCGAAGCCGCTTGGGCGGTAGTCGATCCGGTGCTGGTGAAGCACAAGAAAGTGCAAACATACGAGCGAGGGAGTTGGGGGCCGAAGGAAGCGGATGCCCTTACCTGCTGGCATAACCCGGCTAGAGATTAAGGCGAAGCAGGCGAGTTCCAGCCTCCAGGGCCTCGCCCCACTCCGGCAATCGAACGACGTCCGCCAAACAAATAGGGGTTGTTGGCTTCGAGGGCGGTTCAATCAAAGTTGCCTGCCACCAGCCTACGTCGTGCCAGGCGCCGAGTTTGTAGCCGACGTTGCGGTAGGCACCGACGGGTACAAATCCCATCGCCTCGTGGATTCCCACGCTTCCTGGGTTTGGCAACGTGATGCCGGCGTAAGCGGAGACATAGCCTTGAAGGGGGATGACGGCTAAAAGAGCCGTATATAAGGCACGAGCAATCCCCTGTCGCCGAAAAGACCCGTGAACGTAGACGGTGACGTCGACCGACCATTGGTAATGAAAGCGGACGCGATGCTGGCTCGCGTAGGCATAGCCGGCAACAATTCCGTCGGAGTCGCAGACGAGCCATGGATAACGCTGCAAAACGTCTTCGATCCGGCGAGCCATCTCGTCGGCGTCGGGTGCCGTGGACTCAAATGATATCGGCGTATTCAGCACGAAGTGCGAATAGATCTCGGCGATCGGAGCCGCGTCGTCTGTGTCTGCGAGTCGGATCGTCCTCATCGTTGCTGATCATTTTAATACCGAATTCAGGCATGTTTTAGCCCAGATTTCTAACAATTGCCGTTGCAGAGTTCGGAAGATCGAATGAGACCACCCCGTGTTGCTCTGGCTTGGTTTGGATGATCTGACCGTCGATCGAGACCTCTACAGCATGGCCGGTTCGGAGGCGCACGGGACCGGAACGGCCGGTCTTCCGGCAAAGCGTGGCCGTCACAAGCTTGCCCTCCGACCAGTCGATGTCGACCTCCACGCCGCCGCGGGCACGTAACCCCTTGACACTTCCGGAATTCCATTTCGAAGGAAGGGCCGGTAGAAGACTAAGGGTGAATAGTTCGTCGGGTCGCTCTCGATGGCTTTGCAGGAGCATCTCGGTAATTCCGGCGGTCGCGCCAAAATTGCCGTCAATTTGAAATGGAGGGTGAGCGTCGAACAAATTTGGATAGGTTCCTCCCCCATTCGACATGTTGTATCCAGTGGCGCCCGTTGGCTTGAGCAGGCGGTGAAGTAGAGACTCCGCATGGTCACCATCACCCAAGCGGGCCCAGAAGCAGATCTTCCAGGCCATGCTCCAGCCCGTGCTTTCATCGCCTCGGGTAAGCAATGTCTGCCTGGCGGCTTCGGCAAGTTTCGGGGTGCCGTAGCGTGTGATGTCGTCGCCGGGGAACAGACCGTACAGGTGAGAGGTGTGGCGATGGTGTATTTCAACCTCTCTGTAAGGCTCCAACCACTCTTGAAGCCTGCCGTCCGGCCCGATCTGGTTGGGGGCAAGACGCTTTCTGGCGTCATCCAGGGAAGCAGCGAATTCGGCGTCCTCTCCAAGTACTCTTGCCGCCGACGCCGTATTGTAAAACAGTTCGCGCAGAATCTGCTGGTCTATGGTTGGACCGAGGCACGTGTGAGCAACGCGCCCGTCAGGAAGCTTAAAGGCGTTCTCTGGTGAATTCGAGGGACCGGTAACAAGCCATCCATGCTTGGGCTCAACCACCAGCATCGAGACAAAGCACTGGGCGGCGCCCTTCAAAATAGGATAGACGCGTCTCAGATACGCCTTATCGTTCGAGTACAGCCAGTGTTCCCACAGATGCTCGCAGAGCCAGCCTGATCCGGTGCAGGTGCTGCCCCAAGAGGCGCTTTCACCTGGCGCGGTAAACGCCCATGGGTTCGTAATAACATGCGCAATCCATCCGGGGGCGTCATAGTACGCCTTGGCCGTTCGCCCGCCTGGCTCGACCAGCGATTCGATCAGGCTGGTTAGGGGAAGATGGCACTCGGAAAGGTTGGTGCTCTCGGCAAGCCAGTAGTTCATCTGAACGTTGATGTCCAGGTGATAGTCGCCGTTCCATGGAGTTTGGATTTCCTCAGCCCAAAGGCCTTGAAGGTTGGCAGGCAGTCCTCCTTCTCGAGAGGAACTAATGAGCAGATAGCGCCCGAACTGCATGTATAAGGCCTCCAGGCCAGTGTCATTCGGGTTTTTCCAAAACTCTTCCAACCGCTTCGGAGTCGGCAGATCGTCGCGACTGGTGCCGTCCAAGCGGAGCGAAACGCGATTGAACAGCCGTTGATAGTCCCTCGTGTGAGCCGCCAAAAGCTTCGGCCAAGTCCTCTTAGACGCGGTCTCGATCTGCTTGCGCGTGATCTCGCGATAGGCCACCCCCATGTGATTTCCGGGAATCGGGCCCGAATAATCAGTCCCTGCCGCCACTAAAATAAGCGCCTCGTTGGCCTCGGCGATGCGCAACCGGTCGCCATCGACCTTCACTGAGCCACCGTGCGGAAGCACGACGCGCAGGCGCGCGATGTAGGAGAGCCCATCGCCTCCCGCTCCGTCGCTCAGGCGTCCAGACATTGTCAGGCCGTTGTTTCCATCGGGCTCAACGACAGCGCGTTCGGATCTTGTAAGTCGAACGTCCAGGTTCAAACCGGCGCCGGCGTTCGATTTAAGACGATAAGCCAGCACCTGGTCCGGTTCTGAGGCGAGCAACTCGCGTGTTTGACCATCCCGCCCGGAGCCGAGCGTGAGCTTCGCAACGGCGTCGTTTAGGTTTAGCTCGCGGCGATAGCCCGACGATACACTTGGGGCGTCCTTAAAGTCTAGATGAAGCTCGCCAAGGACCTGGTAACAGCCGTAAGGTCCGCCAGCTTGGCTTCCAGGGCCATCGCATGTGAACGTCGAGTTCATAAGCGCTTCGGCTTCGACGTTCTTGCCCTGTTTGAGTAGGTCGACAATGTGGGCACGACTCTTCCATGCAGCCACCCTGTTCTGATCATCCGGATGCCCGGACCACATCGAGATTTCGTTTAGGACGATCTTATCCGAGGCCGAATCGCCGAATAGCATTCCGCCAAGGCGCCCATTTCCAACGGGAAGCGAAGATTGGAAGCTGCCTGCCGGTTTATCAAACCAAAGAGAGAGCGGCACGGTCGATCCTACCGCGAAGGCGACCGATGCCAATAGTGGGAGCATGTGGGATTATGGCCACACCCTTCAAGGGAACAAGGCGCTCGGCCCTTGTTCCCTTGATGTTGGCGCTCTACTTGTGCGCGGCCGGTGTCGGCAGGATTTGTCCGCCTTTGATGACCATCGGACGTCCCATATTTCTTGGCGCGGAAGCCGATGCCACGACAGGAACTGGAATGATTGGCAACGCGAATTGAGCAGGGGTGCTCGCGGTGACATTGTCGGTGATCCCGACGATTTGAATTTCGTTGCTAGAAGCGGTGGTGCCGATCGTGACGGTCGGTTCATCGATCAGGACGTTTTGAGTACCGGCCGTTTTGAACTGAACGTCGTATGTGCCCGGCGCCAAGTTGGCGATCTCCTGGCCGGAGTTAAACGGCGTAATCGAAGTAAGCGATGCAACGCCCTGGGTGGCCCCAGTGAGAGTGATGTAGATATCGACCGAGGGCTGCAGGACCGAAGCGTTTACGAATATGAGTTTGCCTGTATTCGCTGTCGGGGCAGAAACGTCCGTCGGGTAGATCACGACAAAATTGTTTTGGGTGTTGCCGAGCGCGTAGGCCGTGTAGTAGTCGCCATCTGTAAAATTCGTTGTTCCCGACGCGATTTGAGTGCTTGACGAATTGGTGAGAAAGACTGGCGCCTGCGTGCCGGCGTTTGTGGCAACGAATGTAGACGAACTCGAGCCAAAGCCGGCATCGCTCATGACCAGAGTTCCGTTTGCCGTAATCGACACGGCGCCGATGTTGGGCAGTGCATTAACTCCGTATACAAAACAGGTGCCGGAGCTGCCGCCACTGCCGCCGCATCCAATCAAGATCATGGCCAGAATCGAGCCTGCGAGAATCCTCTTTATCATGTTTTTGTTATGTCCTGTTTCTCAGCTTGGGACTCAGCGGAATCAAAAAAAGGTCCCATGCTGGCACTATTTTAACCGATAGAAATCAATTTCACTGCGGGGGCCTAATTGCGGTGCCCTTGGGCAGTTTTGCACTTTGGACATACGCCCAAACGGGCATTGTAAGTTTCGCCGCAACCCATACAATGCACGCTATCGTACTCAAGCGGCTCTTCCAGTTCGATCTGTCTGAGCTCTTCGCGCTCATGAACTTTCAGCAGGGCGCCCAGGTCGTATTTAGACTCTCGTTTGGCCTTGATCATTCCCGGCACGGCAAGGATTGCTGCTAGCAAACAAACGCCTCCCAAAACTGCCAATGCGTCGGAGAGAACGCGCCATGGAAGAGTTGCGAGGGCCGCAAGGGCGAAGACCATTGTTAGCCCGACGTACATTAGGAACCAAGTGCGGGGGGAGCGATCGATTGTTAATTACACCTACTTCAGCCGTATACCGTGGTAGCTGATTTCGATCTTGCCTTCCTTCATCAAGCCGCCGATCAGCTTTTTGAAGGAGCCTTTACTCATGCCGAAGACTGCGCGGATCGTTTCTGGGCTGGTGTTGTCGCTATAAGGTAGAAAGCCGCCGTTTTTCTTCAGCATGCTTAGGACTCCCGGCGCCTCGGCGGCTACCGCCTCATAGCCTTGGGGGCTTAAGGAGAGGCTGATGCGGCCGTCTTCGCGGATCTTTTTTACGTACGCCGTACGTCGTTCTCCGATTCTCAGCTTGTGGAAGATCTCGTCGGGGAAGATCGCGGCTGGGTATTTGCCGTCGATGATTGCCATTGTGCCGTCGTCGGTATGCTGGGTGAAAAGCGCATCGACCCTTTGGCCGTCCTTAAGGCTCGACGTATCGGAAGAGAGAAACTTACTGAGCTTGGTGCTACCGATGACTCTGTTCGAAAGTATGTCCAGGAGCACTCGGACCACATAGGAGCGCTCTTCCTTGAGCGGATATCGCTGCTCCGAGTGCGGGACCAGCAGGTCCTTCTCCAGTCCCCAATCGACGAAGGCGCCAAAGGCGCTAATGCTGACGACACGCATGAGCGCGAACTCTCCCGCTACGGCATGCGGCTTGAGCATCGTCGCGATGATTCGGTCTTCAGAATCGGTGTAAACGAAGACATTGAGCCGATCCCCTTGTTTCGCTCGAGGGGGAACCTGCCGAAGCGGCAGCAGCACATCCGTTTCGCCGTCCGAAAGGTAAACCCCGAAGTCCACCTTTCGAACGATCTCGATCTCGTTATAGCTGCCGATGGTCACCATGGGCGCTAGGCGATGGTGACTTCAGAGTTCAAATACACGTCTTGAATCGCTTGCAGCAGCGCGATCCCTTCATCCATCGGCTTCTGGAACGCCTTGCGTCCGCTAATGAGACCGGTACCGCCTGCGCGCTTGTTTATGACAGCGGTCTTGATGGCTTCGGCCAAGTCGTTTGCGCCGGACGCTCCGCCGCTGTTGATGAGTCCGATCCGTCCCATGTAGCCGTTAGCAACTTGATATCGGCATAGGTCGATCGGATTATCTGTGCAAAGTTTCGTGTACATGCGCTCATCGAACTTTCCGTAGTCACCCATGGCGGCAGCCTTCAACGCCTTGTACCCGCCATTGTTTTCGGGCAGTTTCTGCTTGAGGATGTCGGCCTCGATGGTTGCGCCGAGGTGGTTGGCTTGGCCGGTGAGGTCGGCGGATACGTGGTAGTCCTTGTCGCTCTTAAAGGCCGGATTGCGCAGGTAGCACCACAAGATGGTTGCCATGCCAAGTTCGTGGGCGTGGGAAAAAGCTTGGGAGACTTCCTGGATCTGGCGAGTGCTCTCTTCGCTGCCGAAATAAATCGTCGCGCCGACGGCGACTGCGCCCATATCCCAGGCCTGATCCACGCTTGCGAACATGATCTGGTCAAACTTATTTGGGTAAGTGAGCAGTTCGTTGTGGTTGATCTTTACGATGAACGGGATCTTGTGTGCGTACTTCCGGCTGACGGCGCCCAAAACGCCCAGGGTCGATGCGACCGCGTTGCATCCGCCTTCGATGGCCAACTTCACGATGCTTTCCGGGTCGAAATAAATCGGATTTGCAGCGAAACTTGCACCCGCACTGTGCTCGATGCCTTGATCGACAGGAAGGATGCTCAGGTAACCGGTGTTCGCCAGACGCCCGTGGCTATAGATCGATCGAAGCGATCGGAGGACCTGAGTGTTGCGGTCCATGGGTTGAAAAATTCGCTCGATGAAATCTGGGCCTGGTAAATGAAGTGTTTCTTTCGGAATCGCGGTTGCGACGTGTGTGAGGAGCGATTCTTCGTTGGCGAGTAGCTGTTGGATTTTTGCCGTAGTCAATGCGCTGGTTTCTCCCTTAAGCCTACAGGGTACCCCCTGGGCTCATTTTGCCTCAGCCATTTCGGTGGGGATAACCCGTCATAGATAGCATGGTTAAGATCTCTGTAGTTGCATCCATGCTGTTGTGTGCCTTGAGTTGTGCCCTCTTTGGTTGTGGCGGGTCGGGTTCAAGCCCGGCAGCGGTGCAGCCGCCCACTCCCACTATTACGAGCGTGAGTCCGAACACAATCTCACCCGGTCAAGTGTTTGCCATTTCGGGAACAAACCTAGCTGGATCCAGCACATATCTGAATTTCGAAGCAAACGGCAATGAGACCGCAGGGCCCGCTGTTTCGGGAAATTCAACCAAGGTTACGGGGGAAATACCTGTTGTTCTGCCGGCGGGGACCTACAACATGTTCGTAATCACACGCAACGGTTCTCAGGAATCTCAACCGAGTAATACCGTGAGCGTCACGATTCAATGAGTCCCTCTCATTGACCCGAATATTAGGCTTCCGAACAATTTCTAAAATTGCTGGATACGCCTGGCTGAGTTGCGCGTCCTTACGCTGATTACATGCCCCAAGCGTCCATGAGTGGGCGTGCAGTCGAGGGGAAAATGACAACTCTGCAACCATGTCTTGCGCTGGCTTTGGCCGTGCTTTGTGCTCTCATATCCGGCATTCCGCCGGATGGCAAAAGGTTTCGTTGGCCCAGTTTATGGGCGGTTGCGGCGTATCTAGCGTTCCTCTGCGCCTCGACTTTTTGCGCGATCAAACTTGGTCATTTGGACGATCAGCGGGCAGTGCTGGCCAGCATTGCCGCCGGAGCGTTGGTGGCCATTTCAGCTGCAGTTTTCAGCGACCTAACGGTTGGCGTGAGTATCGCCTTGGCCGCGGCGGGAGCATGCGTGTCCCACCTGGTTCGAGCCGACAGTTTTCCAGCGGTTAGCCTCGTGTTTGCGTTTTCCGTTTCTATCGGCGCCGTGTTTTTCGGCGGACGGCCGGGTTCCGTTGCGGCGGGGTTAACCGGTGGTTTGATTACCATGACGGACTATCTCGGTAAGGCGGGGGATCAGATCACGAATCGTGCCCTGATCGGGGTCGCGATGGCAATCGCACTAAGCGTTGCAGCGGTTGTTTTTCTGGCTGTAAAGAGGGCAGCGCCAAGAGCCTTGGGCAGACTCGAGCCGGCTCTCGTCGCAGTCCTTGCTGCCGCCGGAGGGTATGCAGTTTCGAAGTGGTCGGTCGGAGGCGACCTGTGGATCATCTTGGGTATCGCGTCGATGTCCGCTCTCGTGGTCAATTGGCTGCTACCGGCGGAAGGCGACCCGGCGCCGCTAAGGGTCGGCATTGCAAGCGTGATCTGGCTTGCGCTTGGAACGGTCGGATTTTCGATGCTCCGTGGGTTTGGGATGGCATCCGCGGTTCTCGAAGGGATCATCGTGTTGTTGCTTTTCGGGAATTGGCGTGCCTTATTATCGATGGGTCCGATTCTCGGGCTCGTAATCTACCGCGTGCTTCGGGACGCTTCGCCCGACTCTTCTCGGGCGCTAGACCTTGGGCAACACTACGGCGTAACCGGGATCGCCGTAGGCACGGCAATGCCAGTGTTATTTGCAGACTGGTTTGAGCGGAAAGGCGACTTGATACCCGTCCGGTCCGCGATAGCCAACCTTCTCTGGGCTTTCATCCTGGTTTGTCTGCCGGTCCTTGCAATCGTCGTACTTGGCGCCAAGGGCGCGTCCGGCATCGTTGTTGGGCTTGGGTTCAGCGGGTTCTTGCTTGCGTATCGTAAGTTCGCCGGCTCTCCTGCCGTAGCCGTCATCGTTGCGGCCGGGGCAGCGAACGCAGTGGCAGTCGATTGGATCGGCGATGCCATGGACTTGACACGCCAAGAGAAGCTCCACTCGTTTGGATGGTGGACTCTGGCCATGGTTATTGCGGCGCTTGGAATACTTGCCGTATCAAATCGAAAGGCTGAGAAGGTGGCTTCGTGAACCGAATCCGTTCGTCCTCCGCTTGGGCCGGGTCCGCCGGCCTGGTTGTCGGTATTTTGTTCTGCGTACTCCTGTTCGGGTATGGCGTCACCCAAGAAGTTCCCATCGGCCAGCTCGAAGGAACAGTGATTCTTGCCGAAAACGGAAAGCCGCTTCCGGGCGCCGACGTAACGCTGACCGTTCCGGATGACGACACCGTTCGCGATCGAACCGTGGAAACCGATTCCAAAGGGCATTTCCGGTTCCGAAATGTTAAAGTCGGGGAATACAACCTTCAGATTTATGCCGAGGAACACACCGCCAAGGCAACCCGGGTAACGATCAAGGAAGGCTCGGCCACGCACTTTGACCTGAAGCTCACACCGAACGAGCCTTATCTCAAGATCTACGCGAGTCAACGCGTCTGGACGACAGGCGACGATCCACAAGTTGAACTGCACGGCTTTCGCGCCGGCGACGTCGTCAATGTTGAAGTAGACCGCGTTCGGTTTCAAAGCCTGCTGGAGGCCGGAAACTTTACCAAAGCAGTTGCAGCATTGAGGACTCGGGAGGGGTTCACCGTCCCGGAGTCGCTCGAAAAGTATTCCAGCAAAGAGGTCGAGTTCCGGCACAAAGTGAAGAACAAAGATTCGGAAGGTGCGTTCGTGGAACCCCTCACGCTCAGCAGCCTTCCAGAAGGCTTTTATTGGGTGAAGTGCAGCGGAAACGGTACAAAGGCCGCTGCCTATATCAATGTCACAAATATCGCCCTGGTCACGAAAACAGCGCGGGGTCAAGCACTTGCTTACGTGACTGACCTTGTAACCGGCGTGCCGGTCGAAGGCGCGAGAATCTGGTCTCAGGCAACGTCGAAGAGAATCGGTTCAGTGGTTACCGATGCGAGTGGGTTGGCCCAGACCACGTACGCGTCGGTACCCGACCAGGAGGATGCTCGAGCATGCATTATCGCCGTACACGGAAAATCGACCGGCTTGGTGGGTGTTTACACTTCGGAAGATTCTGAAAACTCAGGAGGAGCCAAGTTCGTGCTGTATACGGAAAGGCCGATTTATCGCCCCGGTGACGAGGTCCAGTTCAAGGGAATCGTACGGCGACGGGCAGGTATGAGCTATCTGCGGCCGGCTTCAGGAACCGTGAATATCCAAATCAACGATACCGACGACGAGCCGATCGCCAAGTTCCCGGTCAAAGTTTCCGATCACGGCTCTTTCAATGGTCACTTTACGACAAGCAAGGAGGCCGGACCTGGCCTTTACCGGATTGTGGCCACCGGCTTCGGTGGCCGCGGATCGCACTTCGTAGACATGGTCGCTTATCGGAAGCCGGAGATGTCGATTCAGGTCAAGCCAGTCAAGCCCTACTACTTTATCGGCGACCAGGCCGGGGTGTCTGTGAAATGCGCCTACTACTTTGGTGGCCCGGTAGTGGGCGCGAAGCTGAGCATTCAGGTCTCCAAGTCCCCAGAACTCGACTTGGATCCGGACGACGATCCAAGCGACCGCAGCCGTTATGGCGGCGGAGAATTCATCAAGACCATCGAGGCCCAAACTGACACCAAGGGAGAGGCGATCGTTCAATTCGACACGCGACAGCCCGACGACAAGACCATTCCACTGACAGACCTGGATTTCACGGTGAACGTCGACGCTACGGATGCCTCGAAAAAGTACGTCAATGGAAGCGGAACGGTTCATGCCGTGCGCGGCGCGTACACCTTGTCGGCCATATCGCAGAACTACCTCGTGTCTCTCGGCGATACGATCGACCTTCTCGTGAGGACCCGCTCGAACGATGCCGGCCTGGGTCCCGTGGCCGGGCGAGCGGTGACGGTTCAGGTCAGCACAGAGGAGTGGAAAAACAACGAGATGAAGCTCATCCCGGGAGCCACTCTCACGGCAGTGACCGGCGCGGACGGAATTGCCCATGTGCCGGTTAAGGCCGTCGGCAAAGGCTCCATTCGATTCAAAGTGTCTTCTCACGACGATGCCGGCCGGCTGATTCTGGCTGAGGACCACTCTTACGTGATGGGAGGGCGGTGGGAGGCGGCGGCGGACCAATCGAGGATCGAGGTAGTGCTCAACAAACGGCGCTACAGAATCGGTGAGAACGCAAAACTGATGGTGCGTACAGTCGCGCCTGGTGGGTCCGCGCTGATAACCGTCCAAAGTGATCGCATCCTTTGGAAGAAGGTAGTTCCACTTGCCGAAGGCGCTACGTATTTGGATTTGCCAGTTACTCCGGAGTTCTTGCCTAACTGCTTCGTAAACGTTGCTTACGTTCATAAGAAGAAATTCTTCGAGGGCGAGGCGCGTTTGATGGTTGACCCGGGTTCCAAGAAGCTTCAAGTCTCTATCGAGAGCGATAAACCTGAGTTTGAACCTGGTTCGGAGGCACATCTCACTGTTCACACCGCTATGGCAGATGGCACACCCACGCCGGCAGACGTGTCCCTTGGGGTCGTCGACGAATCGATCTATGCGATCAAGGAGGACACCTTCGACGTCTTCGAGTCGTTCTATCCGAGACGAACCAACGCCGTCACAACCAGCTATTCCTTCGCTGAGGTGTATCTTGACGGAGGGGACAAGGGTGGGGCAAACGTTGTGATCCGGCGAAGGTTTCTGGACACCGCTGCTTGGATTCCGAGCGTGCAGACAGATAAGACGGGCACGGCCAGAGTGACCATCAATTTGCCGGACAACTTAACGGAATGGAGGGCGACGGCAGTCGGGGTAAACGACGACACGGTTGTCGGTAAAACGTCGATCAAGTTCAAGGCGCGCAAGAAGCTGATGGTGCGTCTGGAGATGCCGGAGTTTCTGGTCCAGCAAGACAACCGCCAAATGACCGTGATGGTGACCAATGATACCGGTGCCGATCGAGACGTCCATGTGTCGCTTGCAGCCCAAGGAGTAACGATAAGCGGTGAGCTTCGGCAAACCGTCCGGGTCGCTGCCGACCGGCCATCAGCATTAGCGTTTAATATCAAGACAGGGGATCCCGGTCGCGCCGTGCTTACGGCAAAGGCCTGGATCGATGGCGGCGCAAGCGATGGCGTTGAGCAAGGTTTCCCGGTATTGGCCCACGGCACGCCATTCCGGCAGGTGTGGGCGGACGAAATATCGGACGCCAAGGATTACGAAATCAAAGTGGACCGCACGATGGACCGTTCGACTGGCCGGATAAAAGTCAGCCTGAGCGGCAGCCTCGCCGGGAATATCGTCAGTTCTCTCGACGGGCTCATCGGATTTCCTTACGGGTGCGTCGAGCAGACCATGAGCCGATTCATGCCTAGCATTCTGGTCTCCAAAACGGTTCGCGATCTTGGAATTCCGCATCCGAAACTTGAGAAGCAGATTCCTAAAATCGCCGCAGATTCAATGATTCGGCTGGCGAGGATGCAGCACGAAGATGGCGGCTGGGGGTGGTGGCAGAATGACAAATCAGACCCATTCATGACAGCCCTGGTGCTGGACGGCCTGGATCGGTGCAAGAAGGCCGGGTATCCCCTCCGCAAGGTTGATACGGACAAGGCGGTCGCGTGGTGCGCGAAGCGGACACGGGACGAGGAGTGGGTGAAAGACGAAATGCGGAGCAAGGCCTATGTCATTTACGTTCTCGCGCGATATGGAAAGGTTGAAGCCGCAAAAGTTGCCTACAATGGCCTTCGAACGAAACTGGCTTCGCCAGCAGATCGAGCGACGCTAGTGCTGGCAGCAAACGAACTCGGAGAAGGATTCAAAGCCGAGCGAGACCGAATGCTGGACCGACTTACGCAGCTTGCCCACCAGGGGCCACTAGGCGCCTACTGGGATTCCTCCGACTACGATTGGGGCTCGGAAAGCACCGCTTTGGCTCTAACCGCGTTCATGACGGTGCGCCCTAACGATCCGATCGTGCCGCGAATCGTGCGGTACCTGATGCTCAAGCGGAAGGGGGACATGTGGGATTCGACACGGGACACTTCCTATTCTTTGGTAGGGCTGACCCTCTATTTGGCAAAAACTCACGACCTGCTTGCGGATTTCGACGCCAAAGTCATGGTCGAAGGCAGAACCATCAAGACGGTTCATATAGACGCTAAGAACCCCGACCGGCAATCAGCGACAATTGAGGTCGAGTTGCCGTCTCTGCATCCCGGTCCGAATACCTTGAGAGTCGAGAAGGTTGGCAAAGGAACTTGCTACGCCAGCATCGACTTACAAGCCACCGAGATCCAGCCAACCATCGTAGCGTCACAGCCGATTCCGGGGCTCAAGGTCGAGCGCAAATACTATCGAATGGAGGCAAGGAAGCTTGAGGACGGCACCATGATGCTGCTTCCAACCAAGCGGCCGGTCACTTGGGCCGAAAGCGGCGATACGATACGGGTCGAACTTACGATTCAATCGAGCAAGCCTAGAAGCTTTATCATGGTCGAGGATCCGACGCCAAGTAACTGCCGGGTTACGGACCGGGAAGATCTCGACGAGGGAGAAGAGTGGTCGTTCTGGTGGGACCGGCTAGTGATCCGGGACGATAAAGTCGCCTTCTTCATCCACAACCTTTCGGAGGGTAAGCAAACATTAACGTACACCATGCGCGCGGAGGGGTTAGGGGTTGCCCATGCTTTGCCGACCTTCCTATCGAACATGTACGACCAGTCGCAACGCGCCTCGGGCGCCGAGTCGCTTTTGGAGGTGAAATGAGGATTCTCATTGCACTTTGTGCCGGCGTGGCCGCGATCCTCTTGGGAACCTTGGCATTCTCGAATCTACCGAAGGACCATACGCTGGCGTCATTTGGCACGCCGCTTAACGGCCGGAGCCACTCCCAGCGTCATAATTCGCTGCTTGCCTTGGCTCGGCTGAAAGGCGCGGTCGTCAAGCCTGGCGCGGTTTTCTCGTTCAATCGGCGAGTCGGAACCTTTTCTCAGGACCAGGGGTATCGCAGGGCGCCGGTCAGCTATAACGGCCAGTTGATTTCGGATTGGGGTGGCGGCGTGTGCCAGACTTCGACGACCTTATACAATGCGGCGCTCGTCGCAGGAATGAAAATTGTCGAGCGGCATCGGCACCGGTTTGCGCCGGGATACATTCAACCGGGAAGAGACGCTGCCGTCGCGTACAGCAACATCGACTTGAGATTTCAGAATCCTTACTCTTTTCCGGTCAGGATTCAAGGTTCGGTCGAAGGGGATCTGCTGGTGATATCGCTGATTGGCCACCATGAACTGCCGGTAAAGCATCAAATCGTATCCCAGATTCGGCAGACGCAAGACTATCAGACATTTCGGATTGGGAAACCCACGGGCGAATCCAAGGTGCGCAACACAGGCAAGGAAGGCTGCGAAGTCGCCGTCTACCGGTTCACCGGAGACCGAAGGGAGCTTATCTCAATGGATACCTACCCGGCCATGAACCGGGTAGTTCAGTATCGGTGAGTTACCTGGACGAAAACAGCCGCGCAATAATCCAGAAGATCAGCATGAAGATGCAGATCGCTAGGAAAAGCCTGAAGAAGCTGAATCCGCCGGGCTCGTAGTAACCGTTGGCGTAAACCGGCGCTCCGTAGAAGAAGGCCGGGTGGAACGGCATCCAGTAATACCATGCGGGGTGGAACCAATAGCTGCCGTAGCCTCCGCCGTAGTACCGCACCGGATAGTTGTTATAGTAGTAACCGCCGCCGAACGAGTGGAAGCCGGCGCCACCGTAGGATCCGCCCCTGGGCGCGAACGGAGAACCGCCGCGCGACTGGGTGAACGTGGACCCTCTTGGCGAGCCGAACGAAGAGCCGCCTCGGCTAAACGTGCCGGTGGATCTGCGAGCACCACCTGACCCACCCCCGCTTATTCCGCCGAACGATCGGCTTCCGCCGCCAAAAGAACCTCCGCTGGATGACCGGCTGCCGCCGGAAAATCCGCCGAAGGACCGGCTGCCTCCCCCAAACGAGCCTCGGCGCTGGGCGAACGACTCAATGGGAATCAGCAAAACCGCGATCATAAGGATCGCGGCAAGAAGGCGAGCGAAATTGGGCTTTCGATGCATTACGATATCTCCACGTTCAGAGCAGGGTAAAGGTTTCAGCGTTGCCGCTTCCGAAGCCGTGGCCTTGGAAGAGGCTCATGTAGCATTGCACGATGTTCTGGTCGGAATCGATCTCCAGGTAGAACTCCGCAACGCTCATTGTAACCTCAATCTCCTGATAGTAAATCTGCAAGCTCTCAAAAGCGAAATGGGGGTCACGATTCACAAAGAGGACGTTGTGTCGTGGCACCTGAATTTCAATTGAGCCGGGGAAGATGCCGATTTCATTGTCCGGGTCGTCCTGAAGACACACGTAGGCTTCGAGGTCGCCCCCTTGGTCGCCTCCTAGCCATCCGCGGGCACGACGGAGGTTCACAAAGAGGCGGCAGGCAAAAACCTCTTCGGCATTGTTCAAAAGTGTGGTGGTATCCCACGATCCCTGTGTCGAGAAAACGAGGCTGTTCATCATCGTAAGAGTAATCGTAGCTGAGAGAAACCAGGTTGCGCTGGGTAATTCGCCCGCATGTCACGCATCTCCAACTTCAACAAGGTAAATTAAGTTAAGGACGGTTAAGCGATGCAGCTTAAGCCGAGCGTTGGGACGTTAACGTTTGGCTCGCGCCGCCTGGTAAAAGCATGGTCATATCGATAGAAGGGAAGGTGCGTAGACGCACTAAGGTGGGGCGCGGATTCTTTCGAGTCGATAAGTGGCACGATTGCCCGTTCAAAGTCGAGCTTAGCCAAAGCATGATCAATTCGAGCGAGGTAGTCGAAGCTTCCGAGCACCTTGAAATCCACTGTGAGCAAAGCGACGTCCGGGTGTTTGTTCATGCCGCGGTTAACAGGAAGCACTTTGTGTTGGGTGAACTCGAGCTTGACCGACCCAAGGTGTTCAGATTCTCAGTTCTTTCGGTGGCCGGTTACGAGGTCGTCGGCAAAGTCAGTTCAAAGACCGGGTAGCTTGTAACTCGTGATTGACATCCACTGCCATATCATTCCCGGCGTGGACGACGGGGTGCCCACCGTTGATGAGGCGATAGCCCTCATCCGCAAGGAAGTGAATGGCGGCACCGAGGCCTTTATTGCCACGCCACATTTTATCGACCGCCGGGACTATGACCGATTAAAGAATATCCATGAGCTCGTCGCCCAACTGACCCAAGCGGTGACGGAAGCAGGCATCCGCGTTGAAATCTATCAAGGCGGAGAAATTTATCCGACCATGGCGGCAGTGAAGGCGTATGACGCCGGCACACCAATGACGCTGGCAGGCAAGCAAAAACACATGCTTGTAGATTTGCCGATGGGAACTCTGCCAAACGATTTCGATTTGATCCTGTATGAGCTTCAGGTTAGGGGAATAAGTCCCATACTGGCCCATCCGGAGCGGAATGGACATTTTCAAGACAAGCTGAGCCACTTGCGAGAATATCTCGATCGAGGCATTGCCTGCCAGGTCAATGCCGGCAGCCTGGCGGGCAAATACGGAACTCGAGCCGGTGAGGTTGCCAGGATCATCTTGCGAAGAAGGTGGGCACATTTTCTTTCGTCCGACGCCCACCGTGCGGGTGGCTCCGCGATTATGGGTTCTGCTCGCGCCGCATTAAAGAAGGAACTCGACGACAGTTACCTCGACATAATCACGCAGGGCAGTGCCGAGGCGGTCATACGTGGAGACACCTTGCCGCAGCTTCCAGAGGCGCCACCTGAGCCTGAAGCAAAAGGCTGGCTTTCATCCATCTTCCGCAAGAAGTAAGAGCGGCATAACAAAGAGGAGCGTGGGTCCGTCTTTGGAACCACGCTCCTCTTTGTTGTGAGGATTGATTGGGACGGGCTTAGTCGGTGCCGCTGCCCTTCTTGCTCTTCCTCTTTCTCTTGTTGTCCTGAGCAGGAGCGTCTTCCTCGTAAGCGCTATAGCCGTAGTAGCCGTAGTAGCCGTAGTAACCGTAATAGCCGTAGTAGCCCTTGTTCGAGTGCTTCATTCGATTTAGAACCATTCCGATCATCGGAGCATTGGCCTGCCGAAGCAGCCTCATGGTCGCATGGATCATCGGCCTGGCGGTGGAGTCGAGCGAAACCACGACGACAACACCGTCAACCATCGTGCTGATGACCTGCATGTCGCTCAATCCGGTACAAGGCGGAGCGTCGACGATTACGATATCGAACTCCTCTCGGAACCTTGCAAACATGTCCCTGCTCCTTTGAGAGTTCAAGAACTCGGTAGGGTCAGGGGGGAGAGCGCCGGAAGGCAGAATCTCAAGGCCTTCCCACTGAGTCTTTTGGACGCCGTCTACCAACGATACGATTCCACGGGTAACCGATGTAAGTCCCGGCTCGTTTGTGGTGTTCGCCCACTTGTGAATGGTCGGACGTCTCAAGTCAGCGTCGACAAGGAGAACCCTCTTTCCGTCCATCGCCATGGCGATAGCCAGGTTAAACGAAACCGTCGATTTTCCTTCACCCTTGCCGGCGCTCGTAATAGCGATCATACGCATTTCACGGTCGGGCACCGCAAACGAGATGTTGTTTCGCAGTAGACGGAAGCTCTCGATAAACGAGTGGCTCGGCTGTGCCTCACCGATCAGCAACCGGTCAGATGGAGAGCTCGCTTCCGGAATAAACGTCAGAGCGGGAAGATTGGTCGTTCGCTCAGCGTCTTCAGGCTGGTGCAGCTTGGTGTCTAGCTTTTCGAGCAAGAAGGCCAAGCCGAGGCCGCAAGCGCAAGCAAACAGCAGTCCGAATGCAAGGCTCAGGGTTACGCGGGGCGAAGCCGCTTTCTTCTCAGGCCGGGCGTAGGCTGCCACAAATCCGTTCGGCAAGCTGGACTGTTCTTCGATAGCTAGCTCGGAGTATTTGTCCGAAAGCATGTTGTAGGTTCGATCCAGCAGGTCGACCTGCTGTTGCAGTTCGGCAAACTTTCGCTCTTGCTGAGGATATTTCTTCAGCAAGCCTTGGTTCTTGTCGAGGGCGGCCTGGATGGACTGCGTTTTGACCGAAGCCATGATCTCCTCGGCGTTTTCATCGGCGTAGTCCTCGGCGAGCTTCTCAAGCAACGGGTTGCTTTCCTTGATCTGCTCAGTTACGACCCTCTTGGTGAGCTTCTTAACCTGAGCTCTCATTGAGTCTAACTGTTGATTGACGTTCTTAACTTCTGGCGAGTTATTCGTGTACTCGGCCAAAAGATCGGTCAACTTGCCTTCTAACTCAACGATTTGAGATCGGACGAGCGTTAGTTCCGGATTCTCAGCGGTCGTCTCTTGGAAATCGATCTCAGGATTGAGCGACTTGATCTTTTGTTGGGTGACACTGAGCTGCTCTTTGGCTGCAATCGCGTCCGATTGCGCAGTGTCCAGCGAACTCTCAAGTTCGATCTCGACGTGCGCCAATTCGCTTACCTGTTGTTCGGGCGCTACAAGTCCGGACTTCTCTTTGAAAGCGGCAAGGTCGGCCGATGCTTGAGCCAACTGCTTCTGAGTGGTCTCTTTCGACTGGCCTACGTACTGACGCGCCAACTGCGTGGCCTTACTGTTACGGTCTTTGTCGTCTTCGAGGTAGGTATTCGCGATAAGGTTGGCAAAGGTCGCTGCGATGTTCTTGTTGTATGCGCGCGCCGTGACCATGATCACGTCCGTATCTGGACGGCTTTTAATATCGAACGACCAATACGGGGCAATGTGGAGCTTCTCTGAAGATGTCGAATCCGACATCATGTTGTCCAACAGGTTCTTCGATTGGAACCCTTCCTTTCGGTCGTGCAGGGACAACTGCTGGAAGGCCTTATCGAGAAGGTCTTGGCTATTGATGATCTCGACCTGAGTTTCGACCGTCCTTCCTTGCTTCAACGAGGCCAAACTTGAGAGAATCGTGTCATCGCTGCCACTGCTCATCGATCCGGTCTTCGTGACCACCACGAGCTTGGCGACCGCCTCGTAGACCTTCATCTGCGTCAGCGTGAAGGTGGCGATCGCGGAAAACACGATCAGCGCCGTTACAAGAATCGTCCCCGCTCGTCGGCGAATGATGCTGGTATAGGTTTGAAAACCTATATCCGCGCCATCGCTCGACGAAAAGGAGTCGTTCGGTTGAAGAAGTAGATCTTCACTTGGTTTTTGGGTATTCATGATTTATGAACAGATTCGACTACTGCTTCGAATAGTAGTAAGTGATCGCGCCTGCGGTCAAGCCGCCAAAGATCGTTTGCAGGTCGGCTTTATTGGTTTCCGGAACGAAGACCACGTCCCCTGGGGCCATGACCGGATTCTGAGTGATATCGCCCTTGACGAAGAATTTACCTAGATCGTAAACCTTTTTGGTTTGCTGGCCATTAACGATTCGCAGCACGCCAACCCGCGAGAATCTAGCTCTAGGAGCTTGTCCGCCGGCCAGACCGACTGCGTCGCTGAGGGTAAACGTTTGACCATCCGGAATCGGGAAGTATCCGGGCTTGGCGACGTATCCGAGAACGACGATCTTCTCAAGCAGCACCGGTACGACGATCATGTCGCCGGATCGGAGAGTTGGGAGCTTGGACGAGTCGCCATGGACGATAGCGGGGACCAGGTTGGCCACCTCTTCCTTTCCGTCGGCGTGGATGATTCGAACGTTTTTGATCGAGCCGTCGTCCGTGGTTCCTCCCGCCTGAGCGATCGCGGCAAGAAGGCCGGTCGAGTCGACGCGCATCCGGAACACGCCGGGATTCTTTACCTTTCCGGTGATGTAAACCGGGAAAGTGAAGACGGATTCGATTCTGAGTACGTCACCGGATTGGATTTTCAAGGAAGGGTCACTCGACTTAAGGAGCGCCTGGTCCAAAGTCATCGTTACCTTTTCGCCGGTAGAGACATGCTCGAGCGTGACTTGCGTGTCCTGCTGCTGGATATCGGGGTTGAGACCGCCTGCCGCACTAAGACCCTCGGCGACTCCCCAGCCCGGCTTCAAGTCGAAGATGCCTGAAAGCTTCACGTCTCCAACGACATAAAACCGCTGAATCCGCATCGATCTAACGGTGACCGATACTTCCGGCTTAAGAAGCCGAGCTTTCAACAGGTTTGTTATTTCGGTCGAGATATCTGAAACCGTCTTTCCCGCTACCTTGATGCTTCCACCAAAAGGCATATCGAGGGAACCATTTGGCGGGACGACATAGTCAGAAGAAAACTCCGAGTGCCGCAGGACCGTGACTGTAATCACATCTTCTGGTCCGAGTAAATAAGTTGACGGTGCAGTTGACGGCTGTGTCTGCTGTTGCGTGCTCAACAAGATCATGCATGCGAGATGTGCGAATACGCTCATATAATCGGGGGGCTCCGTTAGATCGCCAGACAACGCTGGAAGATCGTCCATTATACCGCGGATACCTGGATTTTATACCTATAGGCCCTATGGACCCCTCGTTGACTTGCTAGGCCCGTTAGAGTAAAATCCCGGCTTGTTATATGCCTGAACTGAAAGGAATCGCGAGCAATTTGGTGGTTCTCTCCGGTGACCACAACGGCGTCGAGCTTAAGCGCCTGGCGAAGGAAAATCTCCAAAAATGGGGACTCCATTGCATCGACATAGGCCCCTATTCGTCTGAGCACAAAGTCGACTACGTTGACTATGCGACGACGCTCGGCAAAATCGTCGATTCAGGCGATGCAGCCTGGGGCGTGCTTATCTGCGGTACCGGAATCGGAGTTAGCATTGCCGCCAACCGGTTTGAGAATGTCCGCGCATCCGTCGTGCACAGTCTCGATTGCGCTGAAAAAACTCGAGATCACAACGACTCTAATGTGATCTGTCTCGGTAGTTGGGTGAACTCGGCCGAAGACAATATGGAGATACTGCGAACGTGGGTTGGACAGCCGTTTGGCGAGCTTAGACACGTAAAGCGCGTTGAAAAACTCAAAAGGCAAGATAAAGATAAAGTTGTCTTTACGAATGGGATTTTCGACCTACTTCACGCAGGACACATTAACCTTTTGACATTTGCCAAATCTTTAGGCGGTCGTCTTGTTGTAGGAATTAACTCCGATAGAGCGACGAAAATGTTGAAAGGACAAGATCGCCCTATCAATAACGAAATTGACCGCAAAGCGATTCTTGAGACGCTTACCTGCGTTGACGAAGTAATCATTTTTGATGATGTAACGCCCCATGCACTGGTGGAAGCTCTACACCCCGACGTATTGGTTAAGGGCGCCGAATGGACTGCCGACGAAGTTCGCCGAAGAGACAACGTTCCCGAAGACATCGAAATCAAGGTGTTTCCGCTGATCTACAGGGGTCCCGGCGCCAAATACTCGACGACGCATTTGGTTGAGAAGGCCCGGGAGACTTCCGCCTAGTTTCACCGATCCATGAGATCTGAAAAGAAAGCTTCGGCCCAAAGCGGCTCATCGGTGGGTGCGCCCGCGCGCCTGCGCCTGGAAAAGGCTCGGGTCAAGGAACTCGTCGAATCGTTCGGTTCGACCAAAGTCTTGATGATCGGCGACGTCATCCTCGACGAATACCGTTGGGGCACGGCACTCGGCCTATCTGCCGAAACTCCGACCATCGTTGCCCGGGACGACACCACGTCCGTCTCAATCGGCGGGGCCGGACTGTTTTGCCGGAATATGCTTGCGCTCGGTGGCAAGGTGAAGTTCATCTCCCTTCTCGGAGGAGACGAGTTTAGGCGCTTTGCGAACAACTTTCGCCATAAAAACTTGACCAAAGCGTTCATCGAAGACAAGACTCGCAAGACCACTGTGAAAAGCCGCTTTTGGGTTAGCGGCTACAAACTCCTCCAATGGGATCAATTGGACAACCGCTTTATCTCGCCGGAGATTGAGGATCGGATCGTTTCCATGATCGTCTCGGACCTGCCCTCGTTTGACAGGCTTGTAGTGTCCGACTATCGGCACGGTCTGATCACGGAGAGCCTTGCCGCCAAGCTGGTGGAACTTGCCAAGCAGTTTAGCAAGCCGATCTACGTTGACTCGCAGGTTTCCCAACGGGCCGGGAATCACCGGTGGTACACCGGCGCCGATCTGTTTTGCGTGAACGAACGGGAAGCCCTAACCGTTGACGCCGAGTTTGCCGCACGTCCGATAGATACTTCGCTTTCGGTACTGGCCGAATCGTTGAAAGCAAATACCGTCGTCGTAAAACTGGGCGAACACGGCTGCTCGGTTTTGTTGGACTCGAAGCTGGTTTCCGTGGCTCCGCCCCCAACGGTCGTGAAGGACACGTCGGGAGCCGGAGACGCATTTTTTGCGGTGCTCTCGCTTGCGCCTAGCCAACTGTGCGAAGATCACTTGGCGATGGCCAATACGTGGGCGGCGCTATCTACTACACTGAAAGGGGCCCAGCCCCCGACTTTGTCTTTGCTCTACGAGTCGCTTCGTAAGCCTGCCCTTTAAAACTGTTATGCATCAATACGGCCTTGAAATAGACAAACTGCAAACACTTGTCGGCGAGCCCAGTTCGTCGTCGTCGGACTTCGGCTCTCATGCAATTCTGTCGGCAACCGGTGACTACAAGCTTGAGCAGTTTGTCGTCGACGCCGGCAAATCGCTCGTCGTCGATGTTCCTGCGGGCGAGGAAATCACGATGTTTGTGGAGGAGGGCCTTATCTCAATCGAAGGGGAGCAGGTCGCAAAGCACCGGCAGGTGACGCTCGCACCGGGCAGCAGTTCCGTGCTCAAGGCGGTAGAGGCTTCGACCTTGTACGGATTTAGTGGCGCTGCAGATGAATCCAGCTTGGCTTCGGGATTCAAAATCGGTGCCCCAGACGATTACCGCGACAAATATTGGGGAAGCATTCAGACCATGGTAAATGCCGAGTACACGGGCAAGCGTCTGTTTTTCGGCAAGGGCCAGCACAGCAGTCTGCATTTTCACTGCAATAAGCTGGAGACCTACTACATTCACTCCGGCAAGCTGCTCGTTCGTTTAAGGGCAGGGCGCGGCGAAGACCGGCTATTTACCCTTGAGAAAGGCGACACGCTACTGATTCCCCCCGGTCTGATGCATCAGGATGGCGGTCTCGAAGACACCGTGATCATTGAAGTGTCGACACACGACGTAGATAGTGATTCCTTCATTGTCGAAGACGGAGCCACGACCGACATGCCCGGATTCCCCTCATGAGTCGTAACATCGTTTTCGACTTGGACGGCACGCTCTGTACGCAATCGAATCCTGACTACGAAAACGCGCAGCCTATCGCAGAAGCAATCGAAGTAGTCAACAGACTCTACGACGATGGCTACACAATCTTGATCTATACGGCCCGCTTCATGGGTCGCAACGCCAATGACATCCATAAGGCGTACCACGATGGTTATGAGCTGACTAAGCGTCAGCTCGAGGGCTGGGGCGTTCGCCACCATCGCTTGCTTTTGGGCAAACCGCCTGCCGATGCTGTAGTAGACGACCTTGCAGTTTTCTTCAATCCGGACTGGCAAGAGATCGAACGAAAGATACGGGACAAGGTGAAATAATAGACTATGAAACTGTACTTGGACACGGCGAATATCGCGGATATCGAGCAGGCGCTCGACTTAGGATTGATTGAAGGGGTTACAACAAATCCTTCGCTTTTTGCAAAAGAACCAAAGTCGGACTATATCGATCACTTGAAGAAGATCGTCGACCTCTGCAATAAGTATGGCGGCCGGTATTCCCTCAGCGTCGAGGTATTTAGCAACGATCCCAAGGAGATGCTTATCCAAGGGGAGAAATTTGTCAAAGAGCTAAACTACAAGCATCTTAGGGTCAAGGTGCAGGTTGCCTATCAGGGAACCTGCTATCTGAACGTTGTAAGGGAGTTTTCTCAGCGCGGCGTTCCCGTCAACTGCACGGCGCTGATGACTCCGATGCAGGCGGTTCTGGCCGCAGCTGCAGGCGCGAAGTATGTCAGCCTGTTTTACAACCGGATTCGCGATGGGAAATCGGGCGCATTTGAAGAGGAACGCAAACAGATGCTCGAGACCGGAGCGATCGACCAGGGTGATTTCGACCCGGACAAGGTGGTGAGGGAGACGCGACAATTGCTCGAGCACTACCCAAACGCCGAAATCATCGCTGGAAGCATCCGCACCGTTTTGGATGTGAAGTATGCCGGTCTTGCCGGAGCACACATTGTAACTGCGGGTCCGAAGATCCTTCTTAAGTCCCTTCAGCACTATAAGACCGATGAAGCGGTTGGACAGTTTATGTCGGACTTTTCGAAGTGGCTGTCGGACGACTAGCCTTCAATATTCGTCTGAATGACTTGACCGGGAATCCGTATGCCGCGAAAGCAGAGAGTGTTAGTGCACCATATTGGGAGCTTGGGCGACACCATTGTCACAATGCCCGGCCTTCGCATGGTTCGCCGCAAATATGGCGATACCGCCGTCATTACTCTGCTTAGCAATCTTGCGCCGGCGGAGATCGTCAAGTCTTCCGACGTTTTGGAAGGCAGTGGCCTGGTCGACGACTACCTTGAATATCGGCTGGACAGCGGCAAACTTCCGATGCTAAAGTCGATCGCCAAACTATGGCTGATGCTTGTCGCGCGGCGATTCGATACCGTCGTCTACTTGATGGAAAGTGAGCGAACGGCCAAGAACGTGAAACGCGACGAGTCCTTCTACAAGCTCTGCGGCATTCGAGAGAGACTCGGCTTTGAGGCATTTCCCAGGGAGTATCTTTTTCCCAGGGACGCGAACGGTTTTCCAGGCCGTGTAACCCATGAGGCAGTAAGAAGGGCTCAAAGGATCGGCAAATACGGCCTTGGCCCTGTGACCGAGAGCGACTTCGACGAGCCGTTTCTGGTTGCGCCGGATATGGATAGAAGTGCTGCCGTCGCATGGCTAAAGCTGAAGCGCCAAGCTCCCGATAAAGTTTTGGTCGGATTTTGTCCTGGAACCAAGATGCCTTCAAAGAGGTGGCCGCTGGAGCGGTTTGCCGAAATCGGCAAGCGGCTCGTGGAGGACGGCAGGTTTGAAATCGTTATTGTCGGCGGTCCCGCCGATAAGGCGGCCGGAAATGCACTCATAGAAGAGTGGGGCGTGGGCCTGAATGCGGCCGGTGCGTTTTCCGTAATGGGCTCGGCGGCGTTGTTGCACCAATGCAAATTCGTCGTGTCAGTAGACAGCGGCCCGATGCACCTTGCAGCTGTGGGCGGCGTGCCGTGCGTTGCAATCTTCGGTTCGCTCGACTATCCGGGCAGGTTTAGCCCGCTGGGAAGACATCACGTCGTCCTGCGCCATGGGGACTTACCATGCGCGGCATGCCGTCTGACCGACTGCCCGGTTCCTGGACATCCTTGTATGACCGGTATTACCGTGGACGAGGTTTGGCAGGGAGTCAGAAAGGTTTGCGATGTAATAGGAGAGCCCATCGCCAAATAGGTCTTCACGTTTTCAAATGACGCCGATTGGTATAATAGGTCCGGCTATCGTGGAGGACGCGGGGTCCCTATGGCTTCGCAGACCGCACCCATCTCTTAATTGTTCCGCCACTGGGCGTGGCACGTCACTACCATGAAAGTACTCCGAAACCGAATGGCCGTCGATAGGGGAACACTTCCGGTTCCGAAATCTGTTTGGAAGAACCTTATCCAAATAGGTATCGCGGCACTTTGCTTTGCGGCGGCCGTTCAGCTTGCCATCGAGTCAACGCCAGAAAACCTTATCTGCGTGTCTTTGGCATTGGTGACCCCGATTGTTCTTAGTTGGGTTCTCCTGAAGCAGCGAAACAACAAGGATCATCCCATCCCGCTCATTGCGGTTCACCTGTTCCTTATTGCCAACATGACACTCCCGTTAGTCGTCAAAACGCTGGAACTGGAGCCGCTCACATATAACCTTGCCGTCCCGCTGATGACTTATGGGCTTACGGCTGTTGGCGCAGTAACACTCACGCTCTCGTACATCGTTTACGTGTCGTCCAGATCGCTTGCACGATTCCGCCATTTTGTGAGCGCTAAGATCTATACACCGTTTTGTCTATTTCGCCCTCCCACAGATCTTCAACTCTGGATGATGGGTGGATTGGGCGCGATGGCCACGGTTTACGTGCTTCTGACAGGCACGTTGTTTGAAAAGGTGCACCATAGCGATGTGACGTTCGCCCGCTTCATGTGGGGGTTTACGCCCTTTGCTTACGCTCCGTTCTTGATCTTGGCTCGTCACCTCTTTACCGATGAAACGAGGGTCAGCCGCATGAAGCCTCTGGTCATCGTTCAGTTCTTTGTCATCATCGGCCTTGGAATGGGCCTAAATGGCCGCTCGCCTATGTTGATGCCGTTGGTCAATTTGGGTGTATGGCTCGCCCTTGGCACAATCACCGGCATAACTCGTGTAACCAGAGCGGGGCTGCGAAATTTTGTTATCGTGATGTGTTTGGCGATCGCGTTTGCCCCGTTGGCCTCAGACTTGGCTACGGCCATGGTTCTCGCCCGATCTGCTCGGCAAAAGGTCGGCGCTTTTCAGATTATGCAAAGCACCGTGGAGAACTTGTCCAAGAAATCTGAGCTTGAACACCAGCGCGCTCAGGAGGAAACTCAGAAAGGTAACGACATCTATGTCCACAATGAGTTCCTTTCGCGGTTCATCGATATTAAGTTTCTTGACTTGACGCTCGACTGGACAAAGGATATGACCCCACTGGAAAAGCGGGTGTTTACAGATCTGGCAGTTGAAAAGGCATGGGATATTCTTCCGACGCCGGTCGCGGGTTTCTTTGGAATCAAGACAAGCAAGGACGTTCAAGCAACTCAAAAGTCATTTGCGGACTTTCTGTACGACGAGAAATACGGATCGGAGGATTTGGTAAGCCACCGAGCCGGTAACGTTATCGCGATCGGGCTGGTACTCCACGATATCTTCTTTTTCCCGTTATTCTTCATTGTGGGTCTAGTCCTGTTCCCATTCTTTGACGCCTTCCTGGTCAAGCTTGGCAACAACCCTCAATCAGGATCTCAGCGTAGGCAGTTTCTCTGCTTTTCGCCGCTTATTCTCTTTAACATTTACTTGGTGTGCGGCGCCTGTTCCATGTCGTGCCCATGGTAATCGATAACGGAATGGATTAGCAACTAGTTTGACTAGATGCACGGAACCTACTGTCCTGAATCCAGCTAAGAACCTAATGGGGCGAGTCCTTAGGCCCAAACGGTAAACTTGCTCGCAAGTGAGAATTCTCTACCTCGGCGCTAAACACGGGACGGCGCTTCAGAGAGCGGCGGCTCTAGTTCGCTTAGGTCACGAAGTAACTCACGTCAAACCAGACGTCTACATTCCGGAAGGACGGCTCAGTCGAAGATTTCATCGCGAGACCGGAGGCCTATTTTCGCAGGGAGCCGTCGCTAAAGGCGTTCTTTCCGAATTGAGGAGCGACGGCGGACCGCAAACCTTTGACGCAGCGTGGATAGACGGTGGGCAGTGCATTGGGCCGGCCCTAATACAAACGCTTAAAGGATTCTGCCGCAAAGTCATCAATTACAACCATGACGACCCGTTCGGAGGCAGGGACCGTTATTATTGGTCGCTTTACCTTCGCTCGATTCCCCACTACGACGTAGTCGGTGTCGTGAGACCCGTTAACGTCGATGAGGCAAGGGCAAAGGGAGCCAAAGACGTCGTATTGGTTAAAATGGCCGGCGACGAGGTTGCCCATCGACCACGATCGCTGAGCCCGGCTGACATCGCTAAATGGTCAAGCGAGGTTCTCTGTATAGGCGCGTGGATGCCTGAACGTGGCCCGTTTCTCGGCACACTGGTATCCAGAGGGGTGCCTCTTACGATCTATGGGAGTAACTGGCAGAAGGCTCCAGAGTGGACGACTCTCGAATCGGCCTGGAAGGGTTCTGAAATCGCGAACTCGGACGACTACGCCCGGGCACTGCAATGCTCAAAGATCGCTCTGGGGCTCCTGTCAAAAGGCAATCGGGACATGCATACCACGCGTTCGACCGAAATCCCCGCGGTAGGCGCGCTACTTTGTGCGGAGCGAACGCTCGAACATGAAGAGATGTACGAAGACGGCGTTGAAGCTGTCTTCTGGTCAGATGTCGCGGAGTGTGCGGACGTCTGCAACAAGCTGCTGGCAAACGATGATTTGCGAGCTGCGATCTCCGCCCGAGGACACGCAAGGGTGATGAAGAACGCCACTTTCAACGAACCCACTATGACCCTGATTTTAG
>Ga0206967_1021_pt2 | contig 36367 bp, 30 predicted proteins | sample Alteio_BWOrgHeat_24_FD_153259 | JGI IMG/M metagenome (GOLD analysis project Ga0206967, IMG submission 153259) | Enriched cells from forest soil in Barre Woods Harvard Forest LTER site, Petersham, Massachusetts, United States -... | ecosystem: Environmental > Terrestrial > Soil > Temperate forest >...
CGCTGCCTTTGGAGCAAATGCAAAGTTTGCTGGACCTGCCCGATCTGACGAAGCCTAACGGAATGCGCGACCGAGCTTTGATGGAACTGATCTACGGCGCGGGTCTGAGAGTCTCCGAAGCCGTCGATCTCGAAATGAGCAAGTTGGAACTGCAGGAGCGAAGCGTGTTAATTCTGGGAAAACGCGGCAAGGTGCGGCATGTCCCTTTGCCGGTCGAAACCCTGTCATGGATGGAGCGTTACCTTCGCGATGGGCGTCCTCATTTGGCCAAACGGGCAAGTTCGCGGGTCTTCCTTTCCGATACCGGAAAACGCCTGCTACGGCAGACCGCATACGATATTTTAGAAAAGTACGCCAAGCGTGCCGGCCTTCCTGACAGCACGAGTCCCCATACTTTGCGCCACACCTACGCCGTGCACCTTATAAAAGGCGGCGCCGATCTTCGAGCCGTACAAGAACTCCTCGGCCACGAAAGCATCGCGACCACCCAGATCTACACGCAATTGGACCTGGACGAAGTCCGAGCCAAGTATCGCAAAGCGCATCCTCGGGATTGATTGGGTGTTCGGGTTGTTTCGCGCTAGGACGTTGGTGGGTCACGGATTTCTCGCGGCGGTTCGCAGCGGTAACGCGGTGGGCGCAAGCAGGGGAACGGATACGACCGTGTTCGGTTAGCCTTTCTCGCCGCGTTCCGCTGCGAACCGCTGCTCCCCGCCGCGTGAGGTTAGAAAACGGCTGTATGGGACTTGCTTGGAGGTTTCCGGAGCCCTCACCCCCTGCCCCCTCTCCCATGACGAACCACACGGGCGAGGGGGAGGAACCTAGAGTTTGTCGTCGATTTCGGTTTGCTGGCCTTGGTCGTCGATGACGACGATTTGGAAAGTCTGTTTCGTGTCCTGCATCTTGGAGCGCAGTTCCTTTCGTGAAAGCTTTAGGTGCTTCGGCGGATCGCCGGTGCGGTACTCGACGAACCAGGACGGGATGGCGTCATTTTGGGCTCCGGCTACGCGGATGCCGTTTGGAGCGTCCACCACCACATCGTCCCCGTCGAATATGACCTTGGGTGGGTTGGTTGTACCGAAGACTTTGCCACCGTTGCCGTCGGGTTGGAACCACGGGATGCAGTTCAAACGCGCGGCGAAGAACGGGTCCCACCGGGTCAACTCGTCCTTGGAAAACGTGGTCGGGTCCTTCTTGCCGGCGACGGGCGCCTCGACGACGGTGAACGACCGGCTGAAGTAGTCGAACCCACGCGACATTACGCTGAAGCGATCCGGTGAGTGGGGAAGCCCGAAAGTGTGTCCCAACTCATGCAACGCGGCGCCGTAGGCGGTCGAGACGTTCGCCCACACCGTCTTTCGGAACGCGCTGTCCTCAAAAGTCTTGTTGGAATCCAGGACGGTGGTATCGCAAAACGCTTTGGGAACTTCCTTTAGCGTCGTTGGCCACCACTGCATGCTGCCCGCGCCGAAGCATGCCTGGCAGCCGCCGCCAAGCGCCAGGTGCCCGACAGACCTCTTTGCCGTCGAATCGAATCCGGTGAATCCCATCAGGCAGCACCGCTTGGTCAAGGCCTCGTCGAATTGCGACTTCGCCACGTCGTAGACGTGCGAGTAGATGGCGTTGCCGTCCAAGGCCCTGAGTTCATCACCTTTCTTGGGTGACTTGATGAAATGAAGGATAACCTTTCCGTCCTTGTCGAGTTCGAGCGGAAAAGTCTTGCGTCCGTAGCCGGCCCGGTTCATCGCGTCGGCGGTGAACGCTTGCATCAGCTTGAGAGCCACGTCGAATTTTTGGCGAATAGGGAAGCGATCTTTAGGATCGGTCGAGTAGTAAACATCTTTCTCATCCGAAGCCGTGACATAGACCGCGAGCACCTTGTAAGGTCCCGTCATGGGCTTGTAGTCGAGCCGGAACTTGAGGGTTTCCGCACCCGAGTGGAGGAGAAGCATGTTTCTTCCCGCCTTGAGCTCGACGACGGCGCTGTACCGATGATTGACGACGGGAAAGCGAATGGCCGACTTCCAAGAGGTGCCGATGGCCATTTCCGTGCCGTCTGCGGATCCGCTAACAATGACGACCGGATACCGCACCAAATCCGCGGGCTGAAAGTTGTCGATCGTTAGATCGGCGTTTGCCACCGACCCAATGAGGGCAATCGTCAGACTTACGAGGGCGCTGATCATAACGTTTTAAGAACGAAATAGCTGGTCGGCGAGGGCAAACACGAACATACCGAGGCTGACAAAACCGTTTAGCGTGAAGAAGGCCATGTTGACCTTGCTGAGATCGTCAGGGCTAACGAGGCTCTGCTCGTAGCCCAGCAGTCCCGCTGCAAATACGACACCGACGAACCAAATTGGCCCCGCGTGAACCATGATGCCGCCCGCTCCGAGGAAGGCTATGGCACAAAGATGGCTGATTCGACTGACCATGAGCGCCTTGGGCCGGCCGAGAGTCTGCGGAAGCGACTTTAATCCGTGGTCTCGATCGAATTCATCGTCTTGCAACGCATAGATGATGTCAAATCCGGCGGTCCAACACGCCACCGCCAGTGTGATCGGAATGATGGGCAATGCCAACTTTCCGGTCGAGGCGATCCAAGCGGCACTGGGCGCAATGCCCAACGAAAGGCCCAACACAAAATGACACAGCGGTGTAAATCGCTTCGTCACCGAATAAAACAGGGTCACGCCGAGAGCAATCGGACTCAGCCCAAGGGCAAGCGGATTGAGCAGGGCGCATGCTCCAAAAAAGATCGCGCAACTGCCGTAGAAAAACAGATTCACCTGCCGGAGTTGCAGCATCCCTGCGGGTATTGCCCGCATCTTCGTGCGGGGGTTGATCGCATCGATATCGCGATCCGCGATCCGGTTGTAAGCCATGGCTGCGCTTCGGCACGAGACCATTGCCACGACGATTAGCAGAAACGTACGCCATCCCGGCCAGGCGGTGTGGAGTTCATATCGCGTGCCCCACATCATGCCGATCAGGGCGAACGGAAGGGCGAAGATCGAGTGTTCGACCTTGATCATCTCAAGGTAAACCCGAAAGGCCCTGGTCCCCCTAACGGCAGTCGCGGTCATGGCGATATTTTACGCCGTCCTGCGCTTCTGCCGCCCTTTCAGGGCTGGTTGGGTTTGTGGCCCTGGTTCCAGCCCTCACGGGCTTCGCTGTGTGATGTCGCCCTTTCAGGGCTATGCGGACTCTGGACTTTTAGACGGCTGCAAGCGCCGCGTGATGCTCGTAGTGCTCGCTGGCGGCTTGGGTCATGGTGGTGAAGTGGGCGCCTTGCTCTCGGAAATACCGGATCGTCTTTCTTAGATCAGCGATGCTGTCGTGGTAATCGCGCATGCCGAGCGTGATGACTTCGAGGTCCTTGTTGGCTTCGAATAGCGGCACCAGGGCGTCGTATCCCATGTCGAGGTAACCGTGTTGGCCGTCGTGGGTTGCCACCGGAAGGTGCAGCAGGTGGTTTCCGCCTTCGACTTTGAGGTTGTCGCGGCTGCTGTGGTAAGGATTGTGGGGCGCGCCGGTCCAGTTCACGAACATCTTGTAGTTGGCGTCAGGAACGATGGAGCTGTCGACCAAGATTCCGATCTCTTCGAGGTAGGGAACATCGCTCGGCATAAGCGCAAAAGCGCCGGCTCGAAACGCGGTGCACTTGATCATGTGCGACTTCAGCGTGTCTTTGGCCACCCAAATAATGTTGCCTCGTTCCTTTTCGTCTTCGACGTAGCCGCGCTCGTTTTCGAAGTTGACCTTCATACCCATCTCATGCCATGAGGGGATCTTGTGGACGAACTCGCGATAGTAGAGGTTCGTGTTCGCACTCGGATCCTTCATCGACACATGGACCAGCCATGTGCAAGGGACAAACTCGGCTTCGAGCACTTTGATGTACTCGCCCGTGTAGCATCGATCATGCATTGCACCTTCGCAATCGACGGTGAAAACGACATTTGGCATAAACTTCAGTCTCCTTGAATCACTTCAGCGGCGTCTTGACCATTGGGTCGGTGGGTAGCGGTAAGGGTGTAACGATGGCCGAGAACTGTGAAGTTCTTCAACTTGACAGACTTCCATTGGAGCGGAAGGTTCGGTTTGATGCTCAACCAGTTATTCCCCCGGAGCTGTTTGGACCACGCCGCGCCCTGCTCTGCTACCGAGTCTAGCCGAAAACCGAGGAAACCGAAAAGGACTGTCTGCAAACTTCCTGCTGCACCGGTCGTAAAGTAGGTCGTTGGTTTGGTTCGCTTCTCGGAAAACAGCATCAAAGGTTGTTTTGTAAACGGCTTCCAGCTATCCTGCCAGGTCTTGTACGCCTTGTCCCCTTCACCGATACGGGCCCAGATCAGAGCATGGACCGAGTCCGACATCGCAGGCCCATTCTTGGTAACTTTGTCGGCAAACCGCTCCATCATCACTTTCGCTTCTTTTTCCGCGGGAGGGTACTGGAGCGGATAGATACTGAGCACTGCCGCCGCCTGCTTGTAAGCCTTGACGGGATCGTTGTCGTAGGTGAGGAAGGATTTTTCGTCGCGGGGAAGGACGTATTGGTCATGAGGCATCTGGCGACCCAAGGGGATGGCGGGGTTATAGGGAGGCGTGAAGTCGTTCAAAAGCCACTGTGCCAACAGGTTAGTGTACAGGTCGTTATCTCCAATGTGATTTTCGTCGGGGCTCATGACACCTTTGATCTCCATTTGGTGTTTCGAGAGGTCCACGGCTGTCATTGCCAGAAACGAATGTGCGACTCCGTCCTTTACGGAGCGAACCCGGTCGTCGGACTCCAGTCCAAGACTTCCAGCCTGGTTCATGGCCCAGGCCACGTCGCCGGAAACATGTACTTCCTTCTCGGATGGGCCGTGAATCGTCTCCCTTCCGGAGACAGAGGATTCCCATGGAAATACCAAACGGGGCGACACACCGGCGTCCGAGGTTTGGATCGGCGGTGCGTTCTTTTCCGCGGCGTCCAAGACCGACAGCCGGTAATCGGTGATCGCTTTTGCAGACACTGGATCGATGAACATAAGCGCAGGAAAGACCCATGTGTCCGCGTCCCAGAACACATGCCCGTTGTACATCTGGTTACTCAGGCCGAAGGGGCTGATCGACATTTTGCCGTCTGGATGAATCGCCGACCGAAGGTAGAACAGGAAAGACCGAACGGCTTGCTGGTCCTCGACAGGTCCGTCGATCTCAATATCGGTATTCCAGCGTTCAGCCCAAATTTTTCGAGATTCGTCTTCGACCGCAAGGAATTGCTGCAGTGGCGGCGGGCTTTCCAAATAATTTGGAAGGATGGTGTCCGTCGAGCGACTCTGAGAAATATTCAGCCAGTTTGGGCTTTTTCCGAGGGTCAACACGAAATCGACGGTGCGGTCTGGTATGCGGTATGTAGTCGCAATAAGCTTGCCCTTCATCTTGGAAGGACCGACGACGATGTCGCTTTCAAGCATCGATTCCTTGCCCATCTTTCCACTTGAACCAAGATCGAAGTCCACTACGTCGGTGTCTAACGTTCCCGTCAGCGTCCACCGTTCGGCGATCGTCTTCTGTGTCGGATGCAGAACCGCGACTGATTCAACGGTCATAGCGCCCGATTTCCAGTGTGTCGTCAGCTCGGATGTCTTCATATCAAGCGACTGACGGTAGTCGCCGGTTATCGGGAGCGTCCTCCCGTTGACAACGAAGCCATTCGGCAAAGGGCTGGCCAAGCTCCGAATCTTCTCCTCGCCCGTCGTTTCATACTCGTCGATCGAAAACATCGGCTGCTCCTTACCGCCCCCGTCGCGTCCGATCCGAAATCCGACAAGCCCGTTCCAAAGCAAAGCCGGCGTTCGGTCGACCGGATCGAGCGTCGTAAGAACCCAAGGGTCAATCGGCGCCGCTGGCTTGGCGACCGGAGCGGGCCCTGTTTTGCCGCCGTTGCATCCGCAGATCAGAGCGCATATGAGGGCCAAAAGGGACGCAGTTGTGCGGAACCGTCGATTCACAAACAGATTGTGACCCACCTCTTCCCTCACGCTCCTGAGAGGGTGCCCCGCGGGGCTAAAACCTGATGGCGTCGAATCGCGCGTTCGCGCATCCTACACCTTTCTGCGTAACAATCTAGGTGCGGCGCCATAATATCGGCAATCCCCGCAGCAAGGAGGAACGACGTGAGACTTGAAATCAACATCGCAGATAACAGCCAAGAGGCGCAGGTCCTCGCATCCATCGTCAGCCGAGACCATGTTTCTCCTGAGGAAGCAGTACGAAGCGTCTTGCGCGGCATCCGGCAAGCAGTACCCACCGAACGCAATTTCATCAAGGAAGGCAAGGGTATGTTCAAAGATCCCGCCGATGCCCAAATCCTTGACGAGGCAGTCGCGATCGCGCTTGAAGAACGGCGCAGACCATCGAAGCAGACCCTGGCATAAACATGCCCAAGGTGCTTCTCGATACCGACATCGTTTCCGAGTACCTGAAAGAGCACGACCCCAACGTCGTTAAGCACGGCGATGCTTACGCGGAAGAGCATGTGCAGTTCACGCTGACCAGTGTCACAGCTTATGAGATGGCTTTCGGCCTAGAAGCCAAAGACGCCAGAAAGCAGCTCAAAGCCATGCTGCGCTGGCTGGCCAACCAGGAACAGATCCTTCCCAACGAAGTGGATTATCTCACCGCAGCGCGGGTGAAAGGCAGGGCCCGAAGGCAAGGATACACAGTCGAGCTTCCGGACTGCCTGATCGCCGCCGTCGCCTCGCCGCCGTCGCCTCGCGGCTGGAGTTGCCACTGGTTACTGGTAACACCGCCGACTTCGAGGCCATGCGGAAGACCGGCCTGAAACTCGTCCTGCAGAACTGGAAAGAGGAGTAGGCACAGGGCCGCGTCAGACCTTCCACGCGCTGGGCAATTTAATCCTCACGTAGGTGTCGATCGCGAAGCGGTCGGTCATTCCGGCGATGTAGTCGACGGCGCCTTGGATGCCGGTGTATCCGTCGGGCAGGTTATCGGGCTGGTTGAAATACGCGAATAGTTCTCCGACCAGATTCTGCGCTTTGGGGATGTCGGGGTAGATCTTTGGGTACTGGAGGTAGACGTTCTCGAAGAGCCATTCTTTGAGGTTGTTCATGCAGACCAGCAGATTGGGTGACATGCGGATGGCAGGTTGATCGAGACTCTGTACGATCGCATCTTCCACGAGTGTGCCTATTCGCTGCGAATGGTTGCAACCGATACCATCGAACAGCTCGGGGACTTCCGAGATCATGCCGCTTCTGAGGGCGTCGTCGAGGTCGTGGTTCAGATACGCGATCCGGTCGCTTATCCGCACTACGGCGGCTTCCAGTGTGGATGTCGGCTCGCCATCATGGGCGGTCAAATCGTTTCGCCCTTTGCTGTGACCACCGATTCCGGCTCTTGTTTCGATCGTCAGGTTAAGGTTCTCAAGGGTATCGACGATGCGCAACGACTGTTCATAGTGCTTGAAGCCGGGCGGTACGGGCTCTATGGATGGGAAGTCGCCCCAGTAGCTTCGAATCGCCTCATCCAAAGCGGATTCGCCAGCGTGGCCAAACGGGGTGTGACCGATATCATGACCCAGTGCGATCGCTTCGATCAGGTCTTCATTGAGCCGCAACGCTCGGCCGATAGTGCGCGCAATCTGCGACACCTCTAGCGTGTGCGTCATCCGCGTGCGATAGTGGTCACCGGCAGGGTCGATGAAAACCTGCGTTTTGTGCTTCAGTCGCCGGAACGATTTAGAGTGCAATACACGATCTCGATCGCGCTGGTAGCAGGTCCTTACCGGGTCGTCGGCCAGGGCAGCGAGCCTTCCGGCGGATTCGGCAGCTTTTGCGGCAAATGGCGAGAGCATTTCCAGCTCGCGCCGCTCATTCAATTCGCGGACGTGTTGAGACACCACCGGTTAAGACGGTTCGAGTCGAAGGGATGCCGCGCCTGAATCGCTATTCCGGATCGCCTACACGCAATCCGGCAAGACGGCTTCCAAAATGGATCCAGCCTTCCAGGTTGCCTTGCCGGGCGCCTTGGTCGGATTCAGTGTCGGTGTAAGGACCGTGGAAAATCGACATCCTCGTTCCGTTTTCGATTTCGGCAAAGAAGATGTCAACCCAAAGCGGCTCGTAGATGCCCGGCTCGTGATTCCAGGTCCAACCAAATCTCAGGCGCTCTCCCGGAGCAAATACCTCGTAGACACCCTGTAGAAACCACTCCTGCTCGGGCCAGCTGAACCGATATGTGCCACCCTCGCGAGGGTTGATTTCCGCAACCTTCGGCCACCACTGCGTCACCAACTCCGGTTTCGTCCAGTAGTCGAACAGTTCATTTGGCGTGAATCCGTGAAAATCACCGTAAACCACCAATAGGTCGAGTGCCGAAGGAATCTGTTTCATAGAGGTATCTGGGTGGTGTGCTTGGTGGTGGCCAAAACAAACGATGTCTTGATCTGTTGAATACCCTTGATCTTGCTGAGCTTTTCTCTAACGAGCTGCTCGTAAGCCCGAATGTCGCGAACCACAATCTTGAGCAAGAAGTCGAACTCTCCGCTTACGTGGTAGCACTCGAGTATTTCTGGAATCTCGTTTACACTGCGACGAAACCTCTCGATCGGCTGTTCCTGATGGAGCGATAAGCTGATCATGGCCATCGCCGTAATGCGAAGCCCTAGTTTATCGGCGTCCAAAATGCCGAAGTAGCCACGAATGAGCCCGGCCTTCTCAAGCACCCGAACCCGCTGTAATACGGATGGGGGCGAAAGGCCGACCTTCTTGGCAAGGTCAGCGTTGGTAATACGCCCGTCTTGCTGCAGGAGCGACAGCAATTGGACGTCCACTTCATCGAGATGCGTTTTCATCAATTTCTGAGACATAGCTTACAGTCTTTCGGCGGCCAGGGTCCGGTTTGCCTAACCTCATAACTTGTAGACTACGGAAAATGTTATCAACATCCGTTCTCCCGCATTGGGACATGGAAGTCGTTTTCCCAAGCATTCAGTCGCAGGAGTTTCACTCTGCATTCTTAGAGGTCGAGCGTGGAATCGAATCGTTAGAAGAACTGTTTCACCGGCACGGTATCGAAAGAGGAAGCCACAGCGGCAATGAGGTATTCGACGAGCTGGTTCAAGCCTACAATTCTCTTGCGGACCGGCTAAGAACGCTCAACGCATACATCCACGCGTTCATCACCACGGATTCTAGGGACGAGCTTGCATCGGCCAAGGACAGCGAGATTGACTCGCTTCATGTCCGAGTCAGAAAGCTTAGCAAACGATTTACAGCGTGGATCGGCGAGCTGGATCTGGATCAGCTGCTAGAGTCAAGCGAGGTCGCCAGAGCGCATGAATACGCGCTGATAAAGGCAAAGATCTCCGCCAACCATCTGATGAGGTCTGGAGAAGAGATGCTGGCATCCGAGCTGGAGATCAGCGGCATGGTCGCTTGGTCAAAGCTCCATGGCAACATCGTTAGTCAGGTGATGGTGCCGCTTGAGTGGAATGGCACGAGCGAGTCCATGCCGATGAGCGTGATTCGCACGCTTGCGTATGACCCCGATCGTTCAAAGAGGGAGGCGGCGTACAAGGCGGAACTGGCCGCTTGGAAGTCGGTTGAAGTACCGCTATGCGCGTCGATGAACAGCATCAAGGGCGAAGTGCTAACCATGTGCAAACATCGCAAGTGGGATGACCCGCTAGACGAAGCCCTGCACAATTCCAACATCGACCGGCAGACACTCGATGCCATGATGCTCGCGGCACGAGAATCCTTTCCGGTGTTCCGCAGATATCTCAAGGCAAAGGCCAAAGCGCTTGGCCTCGACAAGCTTGCCTTCTTCGACATGTTCGCGCCAATGGGAGAGAGCCAGGAGCAGTGGGAATATGCTCAGGCATGCGATTTTGTGGTCGAGCAGTTCAACGGCTACTCCAAGAAACTCGGGGATTTTGCGGCTCGTAGTTTCCGCGAAAACTGGATCGATGCCGAACCCCGAAGCGGTAAGACCGATGGCGCATTTTGCATGTCCTTGCGAAAGGATGAGTCGCGAATCCTCCTGAACTACAAGCCGGCATATGGCTCTGTCTCCACGCTTGCGCACGAACTCGGGCATGCCTATCACAACCTGTGCCTGTCTATCCGTACTCCGATGCAACGCGCCACGCCGATGACGTTGGCAGAAACGGCTAGCATCTTTTGCGAGACGATCATTCGACAGGCAGTGCTTCGAGACGGAACGCCGGCGGAGCAGCTTGTGGTGCTCGAAGCATCGCTCGAGGGCTCCTGCCAAGTTGTTGTGGACATTACAAGCCGCTTTCTCTTTGAGCAACGCGTATTCGACGCCAGGAAAAAGCGCGAGCTTTCGGCTCGGGAGATGTGCGAGTTGATGCAGCGATGCCAGTTGGATACTTACGGAGACGGCCTGGACGGCGACGCGCTTCACCCTTACATGTGGGCAGCAAAAAGCCACTACTACGGAAGAAGCTTTTATAACTACCCTTACATGTTCGGGCTGCTTTTCGGATTGGGACTGTACGCTATCTATCTGCACGATCCGGAGTCGTTCAAGCATCGATATGACGACCTTCTGTCTTCCACAGGTCTTGCGAACGCTGCAACGCTAGGAAAGCGATTCGGGATCGACATCACCGGCCCAGAGTTCTGGCGGGCCAGCCTGCACCAGATCGAGTTGGATGTCATCCGGTTTGAGGCGCTAGTTGCCTGACACGAAACCGATAAAGATACCGTTTGATAGCTTTACGCTTTCGGCCGTTGTGGCTGAAATGCAGCCATTTGTCGGGGGCAAAGTTCAGGACATCCGACAGCCGAACGATTTTGAAGTGTGTATCGGGATCTATGCCGGCGGCAGGGAAGCCATGCTGCTGCTCAGTTGTCACCCTGAATTTGCTCGCGCGCACTTTATCACGAAACGGCTCACAAACCAGCCGCAGCCTCCGGTGTTTTGTATGACCTTGCGGTCGCGGCTTGAAGGAGCCAGGCTTTTGGCTGCAACCCAAGTTCAAGGCGACCGCCTTCTTGAGCTGGTATTTGAATCTCCGTTGGGTGAGTCGATTTTGATCGCGGAGTTAATGGGAAAGCATTCGAATCTGATTCTGATCGATGCGTCCCAGCGAATCCTATCTGCGATCAAGTGGGTTGGAAAAAGCAAAAGCTCTCGTCCGATTCAGCCGAATTCCACGTACGAGCTGCCGCCGGTGATGAGGCCGGCTAACCAGGAAAGGCGGAGTCCGTTTTTGAGCAAACTGCTGGTCGCGATGGGGACCGACGTTACCGGCCCGGTTTCACCTGTTTTGTCTCCGGGCCACGGCGCCTATCCTGTCAGCGTGGCAACGCTCGGCCTGCCTGAGTTTCCTCGCAGCTCGATAAGCGTCGCCCTGGAGCAGCACTTCGACTTAGCGATTCCGCAAGCGGCGGCTGACGCACTGCGCTCTTCCTTGCTGGCACACCTTAAGCGCATGGTTCTTGCCAAAGAGGTAGCCCTTGCCGACCTGCGCCTTGCCGTAGACGCGGGGGACAAGGCCTCTGGCTGGCAACGTATTGGCGAATTGGTGCTGGCGTACGGCGCGTCTCTGAAAGAAGGCGATTCAGAACTGCTAGCGTGGGATTACGACGGCGTCGAAGTCACGGTAAAGCTGAATCCGGAACTCGACTTCAAGGGAAACGCGAACCGGTATTTTGAACGTGCAAAGAAAGCGAAAGGAAGCCTGGGAGTCGTGAAGGACCAGGTTACGAGAATCAGCGGTGAACGGTCAGACATTCTTGCTCTGATTGGCCGAGTAGAGATCGAGCAGCGGCTTGACCGCCTAAGGGAATTCGAAAAGCAGGCAATCGAACGACGTTGGCTTATCCAACAAACGGCACCCGCGGCAAATAAAGAGGATCGTCCCTACCAAGGTCACCGCGTCCGCGAGCTTAGCGCACCGGGAGGGTACACCGTGCTTTACGGCGAAAACGCCGAGAGTAACGACTACCTAACGCTTCGGGTTGCAAAGCCAAACGACTTCTGGCTACATGTGCGGGGCGCAACATCCGCCCATGTCGTGATCGTGACCCGCAATCAGCCTGACCGGGTTCAGCCCGAGACCTTGCGATTTGCCGCCAAAATCGCCGTGCTCCACTCGACCTCCAAACACGCCGGATACGTGCCGGTGGATTACACGCTAAAGAAGCACGTCCGCCGCCCGAAAGGCGCCGCAAAAGGGGCCGCCGTCTACACGCATGAGAAGACGATCCACATCGATACCGAACCGTAGGCGCGATTCATTGTGCCTTCGAGATCCGATGCAATAGTTCGTCAACCTCTGCCTTTGAAAGTTGGCGTCCACCCGGCCCAAGTAGATAAAATGCCGCGGTCGCATTGCCCGCCCACTGACCCACCCTGGCGGCTACTACGTTCCATCCCTGGTCGGCGATAAGACGAGAGAACCGGTAGGGCATGCCTCGACCGCGGGGCGAGCGAATTTCGAGGATTCCTGGAGCGCCCTCGATGTAGGTGTGCTTGAACACGTGCTGCTTTCTGAAAGGATCCTTCCCCTTTCGGATCAAAAGGTCTTCAACCTCAACCCGCCCCTCGAGCACGTCCAAGATAGCCGCAGTGACTTGCGCGATCGTCGCGGTGGGAACCGGTCGCGCTGAGAAACTAACCGTGAAAACGTCCAGCGCCACAGCCGGATTTGTCATCGTTGTACATGCCCTAATTCCGCCTACGCTCAGATCGTATGCGTAGAAAACTCCCAGTACCTTGCTGAGCAAACCGGGCGCGTCGAGGGTACAGATGGTGATCTCCGTAGCACTGATATCCGACCGATGGAATAGCTCAACAGTTGGCTCGCCTTCCTTGGCCTTCTTCACGAATCCCATGTGCAGCCGGATAACTTCGGCATGCGTGCTCGTGAGATAGTAGGACGGCAGGCTCTCTACAAACGCTTGCAGAGCGCCTTCATCCTCTTTCTGCGACTTCAACTGCCGCAGCAGCCGTTGGCGATAGACCGCAGGGTCGGGTGAGAAGTGACCGTCCCCCCGAAGAACGGCATCGGTTCTTACAAACAATTCTCGCAGAAACGTATCCTGTGCCGGTGTCCACGCGCCTTCGGCGACCGCGCTAACGTCGGCGTAGGTGAGCAGGGTTATTAGCGTCAGTCTGTTGAGATCTCCGACGATGGTCGCAAACTCCTCGACGGTCTGAGGATTCATGATGTCCCGCACGCGGATGAACCGGGCCATCGTCAAATGCTCCGCAACCAGCCACTCCACGATTTCGCGGATTCCATCCGCGAGCCGCCAGCGCTGACAAACTACGCTAGCGACACCCGCGCCGAACACGCTGTGGTCCTCTTCGGGGCAGATCTTGCCAACGTCATGCAGCAAGGCCGCCAAGTACAGCGGCTCCATGTCGTTTACGCTGTCTTTGAGATCGCCGAGGAAACTGCCGGGCGTCAGGTTTTCGAGATGCCTGACAACACGCATCGTGTGCTCGAAAACCGTGTAGTCGTGAACGGCGTCGGTGGGGATGAGCGTTTTGCAGGCGACCAATTCGGGAAGCAGCTGACCCAGCAAACCGCACCGATCCATGTTTCGAAGGGTGGTCTCCCCGGTAGATATGGCGTACATCACCGCCGGACCACGAACGCCTTGAGTTTGAGCAAATGCGATGTCGGCGACGCGCAGACCAAGCAGCGTGCCCAACGCGATACCGACCGCTGCCTCGCCACCATCCGGTTGGCCAACGAGCCGGGCCTCACCTTGAATTGCAAGCACGCCCCGTGAAAGGGCAAAACGCGATTGTGTGATCTTTTCGCGCGCGCTTCGGTAATGGTCGTGAAGGGCGGCGCCGCTGGCAACGACGGAGGCCATCAGCTCGTACATGTCCACGTCAAGCTGATCGGCAATTTGCGCCTGTCGCTGGCGAGACAGCATGTCCTGGTGCTTGCCGGCGTTCAGGTGGAGCAGGTTCCGGATTCGCAGAATCTGGTCGTACTCTTTGGAAGGACGGGAAGCACGCTCGCCGATTGCCTCGCGAAGCCAATTCGCACAGTGAAAACAGCGCATTCCACCGGCGCCTTCTTTGAGGTTGGGCTCCACGACCAGGGGTGTGTCGTGGTATTTGTGAAACATCTGCTCACGTTCCGTCACTTTAGCGAGGATAAATTCGCCGACTTCAAAGCTCTCAACGAGTGCCTCTTCAAGCTGGCGCCCGAGTTCATGTGACCCGGCTACCAGGCGCATATCCATTAGGCCTGTCCTGGATTTGGCATCCAATCCGGGCGCGTCGGAGATTAGGCGGTAGGCGTAGCCGACATCCATGTGCAGTGCCGTGCAGAACGCCCAGTGCAGGTCCTGGAAAAGAATCCTAATGGCGCGATCCAAGACTGGCGAAGCCTCGTCCGAAGGGATCACCGTAATGTCGATGTCGGAATAGGTCGACAGTTCGCTCCTTCCGTAGCCTCCGGTGGCAATAAGGGCTAACGGAGGCAAATCCTGTTGCGATGCTTGGAGATCGGCGTATAGAACCTGAACGACCTCGTCTGCTAACTCAGAGTGTCGAATACTCCAGCTTAGCCCGCTGGGTTTTGCCGCCAAAGCAGCCATGTGCGCCCTACGAGCTTCCGCAATAGTAAGGATTCTCTCTCTGGCTTCATCTGTCATTGCTGAATGTAATAGTGAATGGGTTCGTTTTCGACGAGTTGCGTGAGCGTTGTCTCCAGGCGCCGATCTGCATAAACGGCAAGCGGGCCGAGAACGATGCTCAATGAAAACCCCATGATACAAACAAATGACCCGAATCGCACGAGAATAAGCGACAAAACGTGTGGAGTGCCGACACGGTGGGCTACAGCCCAAATAGGGGCGATCAAAAGTACCAAGCCGAAAGACACCGCCGCGAGTCCGGCCATAAGAGGCTTATCGACGTAGTCCGATGGAACTCCGAGGCTGGGAAGCACCGCATTGGCCGCCGGAGTCGACCCAATCAGGTAGGCGGCAAACATAGCCGAGCACGTCAGCCCGAGGACAATCGCCATAAAGCCGAACAGAGGCCCCAACTCCTTTGGACGGGAGTGCCGGCTGTGGTCTGGAGCAACGGTTAGGAAGGCCGCGCACAGTGCGGCGGCAATTGACGCCGGGAAGTATCCAGTCAGAACCTGTACGATTCCACCAAGGGCTATCGCCGTTCCTGCCGCCACGGTAGGTTTGATATTCTTCGCTCCCGCGAGCCGCCAGGCCACGAGCCCGCCCATAGACCATATAATCGCGCCAAGGGCAGAGACAACTAAAAACGCACTGGCAATCGATGAGCAGAGGACCGAGCCAAGGGCAAGGCGTTCAGCTTGTTCTTCGTTTGTCTCATGGATGGAGAGCGCTCCTTCTCCTTCGAGCTGCTTGTAAATTTTACGGGCTCGTTGTGTCCAATCGGGCTGATGAAGAATCGTCGTCAAGTTATTGACGACTTTGATTTCTCCCGCCCAAACCATTTTGGGTTTAAATCGAAACTGGGCCGAGATGCTCTCGGCAGGATATGTGGAGAGGTTAACAATGTCCGTTGCCGAAATGCTTGATTTCGTCGAATGCGCGTGATGCTGAAGCTGCTCTCCATTTAACAGCGTTGCGTATCGAAGCGCTAGGCCCTTGGGAGTGTCGTAATCGGCGCGAGAAAGTATCAATCCCGCAAGCGACCGAATACAGTAAGCGACATCTTCCGATCGAGCAAAGTACAGATATGCAAGCTGCCAAGACTCCTTTATGCCGGTTGTTGCAACGAGCGAGCTGCGGGCGAGCATAAGCCGCTGCGTTTGGAAGTCGTCCCATGTCGGACATTCAGAGGCTCGAATCCACGCATCGATCGCCTGCTGCATCATGCCCCCGTCGGCGTAAATGACTGCCTCCATTTCCGGCCAAAACGCGTTGTTCTTTTGACGTTTTGCTGCCGCCTGGGCAATCGCGAGAATGGATGCGCGCTCCTTTTCAGACAGCCCGTTTCGATTGACGATACGGTGCGCCGCCGCTTGCATCCACAGACTCGCCCCGGACAAAGTCGTCGGAGGAGGCAGGGTTGGCGCGTTTGAATCGATGCAGTTAGCCAACACGGCCGGCGACGCGCGCGAGGCCACGCCGGTCATAAACGGCCTCGAAGTTGGGTGAAGACACAAGGTTACGAGCGCGCTAATCGAGGCGCCCAAAAGCGCTCGGACGCCTGCCGTCATCTAAGAACCGGAACGTGATCCAATTCCAGCCTTTGGATCGGCTCGCGCTTTGCCTCACCTGTCGGCAACTGCGCACGGTTGATCTGCGCAGGCGTTGACACCAAATGCAGCGTCGCAAAAACGACGATGCAAGCGATGCCGGCCCCAATCAGAGCTGGAGACCAATAATTCAAACTTTCTTTAACCTGTTGAACCTTCAGGCGACGGATAACGCGATCCTCAAACATCGGCGCAACTTCCGGCTCTAACGCTGCCATCCGAAGCATGTTGAGCGCGCACGACGTGGTGTGTTCCAGGCTTTCACAGTCGGCACAAACGGCTCGATGCCGCTCAAGGAATCGCTCCTCAGAATCCGACAGGCTCCGGTCTGCTTGTTCGCTTGAGAGTCTGCCGAACTTCTTGCAGCCGAAAACGCGGTAATTCAATCACGCACCGCCTCAATCCACAATTTTCTGAACCTATCTCGAGCCGTATGCAATCGCGACCGCACGGTACCGATCGGAACCTGCATCACTTCGGCGACCTCTTCATAGCTCAACTGCTCCATCTCTCGCAGTACGAGAGTGGTCCTTAATTCGGCGGGAAGTTGGCTCAGTAGCTTTTCGATGACGACTCTGTTCTCTACGTTTCCGCCACAGTGGGGCTGAGCCGTGTCGAACTCGACCAATTCCGCGCGCTTCAGGCGCAACCGGTCCATGCATAGCCGTACGCAAATTCGATATAGATAGCCTGAGAAGGCGCGATCATCCCTCAGTTTGCCGATTTCTCGGAAAGCCTTTAGGAATGCTTCTTGCGCAACGTCTTCTGCTTCATGGCGGTCTCTAAGCAGGTTAGTGGCCGTACGCACGAGCCGGTTCCGATGTCGAGCAATTAAGCAGGCAAGGGCGCTTTCGTCGCCAACGCGACATCGTCCTACCCACTGCCGCTCCTGCGCGGCGGCTTCTGCGGCAATTACATGGGTCATCTTTGATCAAGTTGGTCAGTCAACAAACTGCCCCTCGTATTTTACATGACGGGATGGCGGAAAACAAAAGTTCAGGCTATTCTCAGCTCCTGAGCTCAGGGAACTGAAGCGCCTAGCCAGCGGTAGAATGTCGCATGCCTGGACCGTGGCTTTTGCTGCAAATAGCGGCTTTGACAGTCGCACAGGCGCAACAGGCCGGCCCAAAGACCATCAGTCTCTCAGGCGACGTCAAAGTCACCTATCTCAACATCTCGTACAACAAGGCAAACGATACGTATTCGTTTGACGACGGTGTGATCATCGACTACGAGGTGACTCGAATACGGGCCGACCATGTGGAGATGGATGCTGCGAATCAGCATGGTATTGCCTCTGGACACGTTCGATTGGACGATCCCATCGCACGGGTCAGAGCCGACAAGCTCGAGCTGTGGTGGTCGGCAGAAGGTAAGCGAGGGCACATCGACAATGCCGAGATCAACATCGGCTCGTCGCACCTAAAGGCCGAATCGGTAGACATCAGCCCTGAGTTATGGGTCCTCACAGCAGTGGAGATCACGACCTCGCTCGCGAATCCGCCCTGGTACGAACTCCACAGTCCTTTGATGACGGTAAAGCCAGGCCAAAGCGGCAAGCTGAAAAAGCCGACGCTTTACATATTGGGACACAAAATCGTCACGCTTCCCGACCGATCATTCAACTTGGACCAACGAAGCGAAGGGTTGACCTATCCGGGGCTAAATTACAGCCGCCAGTATGGGCTCGGCGCGAGTTGGGGAGGCGGATTCCTGTTGAATCACGCCACCGATGTAGCCTTTTCCGTGGGAGCATTTCCGAATTCGAGGCCGGGCTATAGCGCCAGCATTTCCCACTCTCTCCTCTCGGATGCGAAGCCGACAACTCTCATCACGCCTCCTTCCGACTTTGGAGAGCGGTTCTCCTACGGGTTTCTCGATAACGTCGCGGTGACAACTCCGGAAGGGGAGGATCGCAACCTGCGATCGCCGCGCCAAACGGTTTCCTTTGATACCGTTTGGAATCAGACACTCACCGATCGCGACACCAATGCCGCCTTTTCAAAGGCCGGCGAGGCAGTCTATGAGCTTGGAGGTTCGGCCCGTGGATTCGGCTATATCGCGCAGACGCGGCTTCAAACTATAAACGAGCTTGGCGGACCCTTTACGACCCGCCTCGAACTGGTTGAAAATCTTGGGGCGCCTCCCATTCAGATCACTCCGAATCTGCGGACCATTGCTCGTCTGGATTCTGAGACGTTTTTGGGTGAAAACAACTACGGGTGGCTGAGGGAGTTTGCCGGACTCGCTTACATTCCGTTTAAACAGCTTCGCGTATCGGGAGGGGGTTACTACTCAGAGGATGCGGGCACCCCCGCCTTTCCGATCGATCCGCTCTACAGCAAAGTCGGCTTTTCTTTGCGTGGAGACCTCAATCTCGGGCCGACGAAGATCAGTTACATGGAAAAATACGACTCAACGATGCGGTGGTTCGACCGGGAATACACCGTGTCGCAGGTCGTGGGGTGCTTTGAACCCTATATCCTTTATCGTGAAAACCCGAGCGACTACCAACTGGGGCTGAGACTGAGGCTTGACAACCTGACGGACCTGTTGACTCAGCGCAACTTCAAACGTGGCCCAACAGTAACTAATGTGATCAGCCCGGGGCCAGACGGCAAGCCGTAATGTTCGCTTGGAAGTACCACTCGGTGTAAGCTGATGACAACCAGATGCGATACGTTCTAGACGAACAGCAATGTCAGAACTCGGAAGTAGCCTCCCGTCGTGAGTGGCTGCTTGCCAACGGCATCGGCGGGTATGCGATGGGTTCAGCTTTGGGCGTTAACACCCGGCGATATCACGGCTTGTTGATCGCAGCAACGACACCGCCAACTGGACGTATGCTGCTGCTGAGCGCGATCGACGCGTTCGTCGAGGTGGGAGCAAATCCGCTGGGAATATCTTCGAACCAGTATCCCGGCGCCATCTATCCGGATGGAATCCACTACCTGAGGGACTTCTCGTTAGACCGGGTCGCGGTTTGGCGATATCGAGGCCCCGGATTTGCGGTCGAGAGGCGTGTTGCCTCCCACGTTGGCGAGAATGCGGTGACGATCGCATACACAAACGTCGGAGAGACCCGCTGCAAGCTCACGCTTCGGCCATTGGTCTGTCACCGAGACCACCATGGGAATTTCTACGAGGACCCGCACTATCCCGCTCACCTCGAGTTCCAGAACGATTGCACCGTCATCGATCACCTCAATACCCCTTTGGTGCTGACGCATAAGGATGCAGTTCGAACGGCTGTCCAGGGCTGGTACTACCGTTTTGAGCACGCGCGAGAGACCGAACGTGGTTTGGATCCACGCGATGACCTCTTTTGCCCTTGCGAACTTGAATACGATCTTCTGCCCGGCCAGTCGGCCACGGTAGTGGGTTCTATCGGGAAAAGCGCGTTGCCCTGCAGTGTCGCCGAAGATGACGTAGCTCCCGAATTTCGATTATCGGTAATGCTCAAGGAAGCGGCGGAGAAATTTTTCGTGCAAACCGTACACCGCTCGACGATCATTGCCGGCTACCCATGGTTTACGGATTGGGGTAGGGACACCATGATCTCTTTGCCTGGTCTTTGCCTCAAGACGGGAAGGATTCAGCAGGCTCGAGACATTCTTTCTGCCTATTCGACGCAAATGTTTCAGGGCCTGATTCCAAACAGGTTCGTAGAGCAGGGTGAGCACCCCGACTACAACACCGTAGATGCAACGCTTTGGTACGCCAACGCCATCTATAAGACCTTAGAGGCCGAGTGGGACGACGCATTCGCCTGCGACATGGTTTCGGTTCTAGAGTCGGTCTACGATTGGCACGTCAAAGGCACTCTTTTCGGAATTTGCGTGGATGAAAACGACGGTCTGCTGACCCAGGGCATCGACGGTGTTCAGCTTACGTGGATGGACGCCAAGATTGGAGACTGGGTTGTCACGCCAAGGCATGGTAAGCCCGTTGAGATCAATGCGCTTTGGGTGAATCTCCTTCGGGTGCTCGAATGGCTTGCGGCGAACCTGGAATCCGAGGGAAAGGGAAGCGTTTGCGCCAGGAATTCAGAATTTTATAAGAAAGAGGCTGAGCGTTCGACAAGCAGTTTCAATCTGAAGTTTTGGCATGAAGGTCTCGGGCATTTCCTGGACACAGTGGATCCCGACGATGCGTCGCTTCGGCCGAACCAGGTTATCGCGATGGCCGTGCCATTCTCACCTGTGCTGGCAGATCATGCCAAGCGCGCGCTGAGCGTCGTCGCCAGAGAGCTTTTGACGCCGGTCGGTTTGCGCACGCTGGGGCCGGGAGAACCGGAATACAAAGGGAAGTATGTGGGCTCGCTTCCGGAGTTGGATGCCGCGTACCATCAAGGAACGGCTTGGCCTTGGCTCCTCGGCAGCTACGCCACCGCGCTAGTCAAGTTTTGCAACGACCGTTCCGAAGCCAAGAAGATCCTTCGTAATGCCAAGCACATGCTTGTCGAGTACGGGCTTGGAGGTCTAGCCGAAGTTTATGACGGCGACGAGCCTCAATCTCCCGGCGGATGCCCTTGGCAAGCATGGAGCGTCGCCGAATTTCTTCGGGCTTGGACAGAAGACGTTCAAGGCGACTAAGATTTTTGCGGCAACCGGGCCGTGTAAACCGTCAGAATAGGAGTGCCGAGGAACACCGATCAGTCGGAGTTCTTGGCCTGCCTTATTTCTGATGTGCAAATCTTTCTGTCACATCCATAACCACACGGAATACTCGCTCTTAGACGGAGCGAATCGAATCCCGGATATGGTTAAGCGCGCCAAGGAAATGGAGATGGAGGCGCTTGCGATAACCGATCACGGGGTGATGTTCGGTGTTATGGAGTTTTACTTCGAGGCCAAGAAAGCGGGGATTAAACCGCTCTTGGGTGTAGAAGCTTACGTCGCCCCTCAGGGTATCCAGCTTAAAAAGGGTGACGGCGAGAAGTCGGCTTATCACCTTTTACTTTTAGCCAAAGACTTGGAGGGATACCGCAATCTTTGTAAGCTGAGCAGTATTGCCGCGCTCGAAGGCTACTACTACAAGCCGCGCGTCGACCACGAGATCCTGCGAGCCCACAGCAAAGGCGTCATCGCCACAAGCGCGTGCCTGGGTTCGGAAATCTGCCAAGAGCTGTTGAAGGGCAACTACGACAAAGCCCAGCACACCGCGGGCATGTACGACGAGATGTTCGGCCATGGCAACTTCTTCATCGAATTGCAAGATCACCGTCTCGAGGAGCAAGCAAGGATTCGAGACGGTCTGATTCGAATCTCCAAAGAACTGAAGTTGCCTCTGGTTGCCACAAACGACGCCCACTACCTGTGCAAGGCAGACGCGCAGCCCCACGATGTGCTTCTCTGCATTCAAACCGGCTCGCTTGTTGCCGACGAGAAAAGGATGAAGTTTGCGAGCGACAGCTTTTATCTCAAATCAAAGGACGAGATGGGGGAGATCTTCCGGGAAACGGAAGAGGCGCTTGAAAACACGGCAATGATCGCGGAAATGTGCGATGTCGAGCTGGATAAGCAGCGCGCGCCGATGCCTCAGCCGGAGATTCCCGATGGCATGGACTCGACTTCATATCTTCGGCTGTTGGCAGAGAAGGGACTTCGCGAAAGATGCAAGAACCCGGAAGCGGCGCTTGAGCGGCTCAACTATGAATTGGGAGTCATCAAGACAACCGGATTCGACGACTACATCCTCCTGGTTAAGGAGTTCGCTCAAGCTACCCGAGACCGCGGTATCTACTTTGGGGTCCGAGGCTCTGCTGCGGGATCGTTGGTTTCCTACTGCGTGGGGATCACGGACGTAGACCCTGTGCAGTACGACCTGACGTTCGAGCGGTTCTTGAATTCTGAGCGAATCTCCATGCCCGACATCGACATGGACTTCGAAGACGCGAGAAGGGACGAAATCATCCAATACGTCACCGAGAAATATGGCAAGGACCATGTCGCTCAAATCGTGACTTTCGGGACGCTGGGAGCGAAGGCTGCCATCAAAGACTGCGGACGGGTCCAAGGCTATACGCCGCAGGAGACGGACAAACTCACCAAGACGATTCCGTCGCTTCCCGGCTGGTCGCTGGATCGAGCCTACAAGGAAGTAAGCGATTTTCGGCAGATCGTGGACTCCGATCCAAAGATGAAGAGCCTCTTCGAAACGGCGAAGTCCGTTGAGGGGATGGCGCGCCACGCCGGAGTCCATGCTGCCGGCGTGGTTATCAGCAAGGACCCGCTTGTCGACTACGTCCCGCTCTACAGAGGAAACGATGGCCAGCCGATCACCGCATTTGAGATGGGGATCCTTGAGAAGATCGGGCTGCTCAAGATGGATTTTCTCGGTCTGAGCAACCTCACCGTACTTGCCAGATGCGTCGAGAACATCAAGCAGACGAAGGGAATAGACATCGATATCCGAAACATTCCCGAGAGCGATACCAAAACGTATGACATGCTGGGACGCGGCGAGACAATCGGCGTGTTCCAACTTGAAGGCGGTGGCATGACGCGTTGGGTGCAGCAGCTCAAGCCGACCAACATCGGCGAGCTCTCGGCCATGATCGCGCTCTACCGGCCAGGACCGATGGAGCACATTCCGAGATTCATCGACACGAAGTTTGGCAAGCTCAAGCCGCAATACCTCGATGAGAGGATGAAGCCGATTCTTGAAGACACTTACGGCGTTATCGTCTACCAAGACCAGGTTTTAAAATTGGTTCAGGCCATCGCCGGGTTCAGCCTAGGCAAAGCAGACGTGCTGCGACGCGCCATGGGAAAGAAGGACGCGAAGGCGATGGACAGCATGAAGGTCGAATTCATGGATGGCACCGCCAAAATTGGAGTCGATACGAAGGCGGCCGAAAAGGTTTGGGAGTTGCTGTTGCCGTTCGCGGGATATGCGTTTAACAAAGCCCATGCGGTCTGCTACGGAATTCTGTCGTATCAGACGGGGTACCTCAAGGCGAATTACCCGGTCGAGTACATGGCGGCTTCTTTAAGCGTGTATCTCGATAAAGAGGACCGCGTCACCGCTTTCATTGAAGAGTGCAGAAGGCAGCATATTCCAGTGCTCCAGCCCGACGTCAACCGATCGGTGCGAGACTTCTCCATCGAGGCAGCCGGCGAAACCCGGTCGCGGAGCGGAAAGGAAGCTCCCACAACAGGCATCCGGTTTGGATTGGTAGCCATCAAGGGCGTCGGCGAGGGAATAGTCGATGCGATCATCACAGAACGGACTCAAGGCGGCGCGTTCACTCACCTTTACGAATTCTGCGACCGTGTCCGGCACGCGGGACTCAACCGTACGAGCCTTGAGGCGCTCATCCGCGCGGGAGCGCTAGACGGCATCGATCCCAACCGACGAAAACTCCTGAATTACGCCGAGGGGGCGCTGCAATATGCGGATACGCAGAACAAATCTCGGCTAGCCGGGCAGGTTTCACTCTTCGGCGAAGAATCCGGCGCGGGGCCTACATCGTTTCCGCCGCTGCCCGATTGCGACATGCCAACGCGAAGCGAGAACCTGTCGATGGAAAAGGAAGTGATGGGGATCTATGTTTCGGACCATCCCCTCCGCGGCCATGAGCGCGTATTGGCACAGAGCGCAACTCACACGTGCGCGAATATCGCCGAACTCGATGAGAGCGTATTCGTAAAGCTTGCCGGTGTGGTTGCCAAACTGCGATTGATCACGACCAAGTCGGAGGGCAAGCGGATGGCGACCGTGACGATCGAGGATTTCAGCGGGCAGGCCGGCCTAATCGCATTTCCAGCAACGTACGACAAGCTGAAGGAAGTTCTGCGGAAGGACAGCGTCGTGCAGATCACGGGCTATGTGATGCATCGAGAAATGCGTGGAGAGAAGTCGATTGAAGTCCGGATAGAGGATGTCAAGCTGCTCGAGGACTCGCTGTTTCCGGACTATCAAACCGGAGGCGGATCCGCCGGTGTTGTGACGATTTCCATTTGGCGCGCGACCGAGGGCCAGATGTTCAAACTTCGACGAGTAATCGAAGACCATCCCGGCGAATATGAGATTTTGCTTCAAATTGTGAATGGTGTCGGCTCAACTCCGATCTACATTCCACAGCACGTAAATCCGACGGAGACCTTTAAGAAGGCGGTGTCGGAGGGGCTCGCCCGCTGCGAGTTGGACGTGAATCACTTCGAAGCGGGCTTAAATTAGCTGTTTCCTTTGAAATTGAACCAGCGCTGTGAACCACCGCGGGATGTTTGGCGTTGATGATTGGAGTAGAAATGATGAATAGAACCTGTGTCGTCGTTGGGTGTTTGATGGTAGCTACGGTTTCTTTTGCGCAAAAGGGCGATTCGTTCGATACCCATACGGCCGATTACAGACTCCTGCTCTCTAAGAAAATCCAGGCAGAAGTTGGAATTACCGCCGCGCAGCGCGACGCCCTGAACAAGGCGGCCGATCACGAGAGGGCGGTCGCTACCCCCTATCTGCAGCAACTTCAAAAGGAAGGGAAGGACGAATCCTTTCTGAGGACGGATCCAAAATATGCCGGTTTTCTTCTCGAACTTCGAAACAACGTGTTTGCCCAACTGAGCGCAGCGCAGTTAAAACGGCTTAGAGAATTGACTCTTCAGAGCGTCGACATCGGCGGAGTGCTCGATGTTATCGTAGCCAAAAAGATCGGAATGTCCGTCGATCAACTAACAAAGGTTCGCGCGATATACGATGAAGGCGTCAAGAAATCGTCCGCCATCGTAAAACAGGTGGACGCAAAGGTGCTGACACCTTACAAGGACGTACACGCCAGAACCCAAACCGAGCAAAAGGCGCTGAATACTCGACTCATGAGTGAGCGAAGCGCGGAGCTGAAGAAGCACAAGCCGGAGTTCGACCAGATTGAAAAGCAAACTAAGGGCAAGGTTCAAACCGTCTTAACTCCTGCACAGCTTGCGGCTTATCACGCCCTCCAAGGCAAGCCGTTCAAGCCGAATTAGGCAACATCGGCGTGGTAATCACGCGTTCAACATTTAGAACCATGAAACTCAACATCCGTTCAATGCCCTTCGTGGCGTTTGGCCTGGCAGTCTCGACGATTGCAAAGGGTCAACTCGCAATCGATAATCGTGTTCTCACTGTGCCGCAGCAGTGCGCAATGACAATGAGCGAGGAGCCTGTTTTGAAGAAGCTGAACCTAAGCTCAGCTCAGACGGCGGCATACTTGCACGCCGTGAAGACGTACATCGCCGAAACGAAGAAACTAGAAAATTCAAAAACCGCTACGGACAGTGAGCGAAACGCGTGCGACATCAAATATGCCAACGCATGCCTGAATGTGTTGAACCCCGTCCAAAAGCACCTACTCCTTCAGTCAGGCATTCCCAGGATCGGTTCAATCGCTTTGACTGATCCGACTGTCGTTACCCAAGTCGGGCTGCAACAGCTGCAGGTGCAGAAGGTAAAGGAGATTTGCACCGCGTTCGCCAAGGACGACGAGGACGTGAGCGCGATGATTGCAAACGCGGTCGAGAAGATTCCTGAGCCGAAGGCAGGCACGGACCGAAAGAAATACGAAACTAAATGCGCGCAGGTCGCTTCGATGTACAACGGCGAACGCCAAAGAATCGCTAAGGAGAAAGTGGATTCAGACAAGAGGATCTTGGCCCTGCTAACTCCTGCTCAACGCTCGAAATGGCTGGATTTGGCCGGGCCACTGCCAACTAAGTAAGCGTCAAGCAAGCCTGGGGCCTTGTCTGGCAGAATCAGGGATGTGTCGACGCTCGCTGACCGATTCAACTACCTGAAAGAACGCAAAGAGAAGGCCCTGGTGCTGTTCCTTACCGCGGGCGATCAGCCCCTCGACGAGTTGGGCGGTATTGTAGACGCATTGCAAGACGGTGGCGCCGATGTCATCGAAATTGGGATCCCGTTCAGCGATCCGTTTGGGGAAGGTCCGACCATCCAGGCCAGCAGCCAGAGGGCCCTGGACAACGGAGCAACGCCGCGCCGGATTCTCGCCGCCGTCAAGGCGATCCGCGTTAGGGTTCCTATCGTCACGATGGGATACTACAATCCGATCCTGCGCTTCGGACTCGCTGAATTTGCGAGGACGAGCAAGGACGCCGGAGTTTGCGGCACGATTGTAAGCGATCTCGTACCCGACGAGGCAGAGGCTTGGTGCACAGCCAGCGCCGATGCCGGCATCGACACGATTTTCCTAGCTGCACCTACAAGCACCGAAGCCAGAATCGACGAAGTGTGCGCGCGAACCACAGGATTTGTCTATGCAGTCTCTCGAACAGGCGTGACTGGAGCCGAGAACCAGGTTCCAGTGGATGTTCAGGGGCTAGTAGGAAGAATTAGAGCAAAGACCGACAAACCGATTTGTGTCGGTTTCGGTATTTCCACGCCGGAGCATGTCCGAATGGTTAGCGAAGTGGCCGACGGGGCCGTCGTCGGCAGCTATTTGGTCAACCTGCTGCATAAGGAATGGAACGGCGGCACCGGACGGGCAAAGATCGTTACCTCGGTGAAGGCACTGAAATCGGCGACGCTTTAGTGCATGCTTGAAGTGTGAGTCACTCGAAAATCCTTCTCACGCCGGGACCGTGCATGACTTCCGATTCGGTTCGACTTGCGGGCGCTGAGCCCGATTTGAATCATCGAGACCCGGAGTACTTGGGCCTGATTCACGAAACGAAGGCCCGGTTACTATCTGTTTACGACGGAACCGCCGCCGGATGGCATCCTTATTTGTTGGGCGGTTCGGGGACGTTAGCGGTTGAGGCAATGATCGCGTCGGTCATAAACAGCGGTCCGGTTCTGATAATCGAGAACGGTTATTACAGCAGCAGGATTCGAGAGATTTTTACGATCCATAAGATTTCGTTTCGGGCATTGACCCACGATTGGCTCGATGGCTGGGATTTCGACGCAATCGAACGTGAGCTTGATAACGGCTACGAGGCGGTTATCGGCGTACAAAACGAGACCACGACCGGACGCCTTAACGACATTGCGAGACTCGCGGCGATGGCCAGAGGATATGGAGCGAAGTGCCTGATCGACGCCATGAGCAGCTTCGGAGCCGACGAGATTGACTTTACGAATCTGGATGCTGTGTGCGCGTCGGGCAACAAATGTTTGCATAGCGTCCCTGGCGTTGCCTTCGTGCTGGTCAAAGACAACTTGGCGCGTGAAATGAAGAAATTCCCACGCCGAAGCTACTACATGAGCCTTCCGATGTACGCAGGAGACTCACCGCCTCTCACGCCTCCGGTTCCCGCGCTACTTGCCCTGAGGCAGGCACTGCGGGAATATCCTGCCGCAGGTGTTCTTGGAAGAAGGCGCGACTACGAAGGCAAGGCAAAGTTCCTTCGAGAGCAATTGGCCTCGCGAGGCTTCACGAGTCCGGTTCCGTTCAAGGCGCTCTCATGCACGCTAACGACTTTCAGTTTGCCGGTTGGATTTAACTACGAACGCTGGTTCGAGCTTAACTGCGAAAAAGGATTCGTCATTTACGGCTGCAAGGGCCATCTGCGGGACGGCTATTTCCAAGTAAGCAACATGGGCGAACTGACCTTGGAGCAATTGTCCGCTTGGGTTGACGCGGTGGACGAAATTCTCGCTAGTGCACCACTTTGAGCTCGTCGTCCACTGAATAGCCGGTTCCGAGAAGCGATTTGGTGATCGATACGGCACGTTTCTTCTGATCCGCTGTGGGGACAGCGCCGATCAACGTAACCTTCTTGCCCTCCGAATTGACCTTGAGATCCTTTGTCTGCATATCGGTGGCGCTCATCAGAGCTTCCTTGACCTTGGCAGACGTGGCGTCGTTATCCAGGGCTACTCGCGTGCTTGCCGTCGCCTTCGAAATGGAAGTTTCAGCGGAGTTCGCATCCTGCTTGGCTTGCTCGCTGTTGCAGCCGATCATGGTCGTGATGGCAAGAAGTGAGAGGACTAAAAATGGGCCGAAGGTATTGCGCGTGGTGTTCATCTTTCTGAGTAAATCGCCAACGGAAGGACTCGCAGACTCAGCGCAATGTTCCTTCAGACGCGTAAAAAGAAAACTCCCGGGCCGGCTGAGCCGACTCGGGAGCTTATCTTCAGACTCGATAGGAGGTGATTATCGAGCGTAGTATTCGACGACTTGCTGCTCTTGGAAGAACTTCGGAAAGTCCTCTCTCTCGGGCAAAGCGATGATTTTGCCTCGGAAGTTCTGGACATCGGAGTCGATGTAGGCGGGAACTGGAGCGCCCTCAAAGTGATTGGTCCGCGCCATACCTCGGCTAACCTCTCGGTCTCTGACCTGGATTTCATCTCCGACCTTAAGCTGGAAACTAGGAATGTTGACGACTCGACCGTTAACCAGAATGTGGCAGTGATTGACCATCTGTCGGGCTTGGAATATGGTTCGAGCGTAGCCGAGTCTCCAAACGCTTGTTGCAAGCCGGAGCTCAAGCAATCGAAGGAAGTTGAGACTGGTGTTGCCACTCATCCGCTGAGCTTTCTTAAAGGAGTTCGAAAACTGCTTTTCGAGCATGTTGTAATAGCGGCGAATGACCTGCTTGGCCAACAACTGCTCTCCATACTCAGACTGTCGGCGATCCTTCAGGTTCGGACCGTGCTGACCGGCCGGGTATGCCCTCTTGGTGGCCGGGCTCTTAGCCCGTCCCCAGATGTCGTAGCCGACGGTGCGGCAAATATCTGTCTTTCTTCCTCGGTAGGTCGCCATTAGATCGACTGAATATACCCGAATTTGGCTGCAACGTGTTGGGTATTGGGTGTCAGGCAGAGGGGTCTCCGGATACAATTAAACGCCAAACCCAATCCCATGATGGTTCTTCCAGTCCTAGCAATGATGATCAGTTCGCGAGTTCACAGTACGCGCTTGGTTGCGCTTGAGCCGAATCTTGTGTTTCCTGCAAACGGAAAGGAGACGGTGAAAGTCTTCACAAACCTGCAACCGGGGATTCCGTTTCGGGAGATGATCGCTTCATGGAACGTTGAACCGGCGCAAAGCGCCTTGCTCAAGGTCGAAGTTCGGGCTCACGGTGAAGGATTCGAAACTAAGTGGTACACGATGGGTCAATGGGACCTTGACGGCAAGGCTGGACCCAGAGGGAGTGTCAACGGACAGCTCGATGAAAACGGAACAGTCGATACGGATACTTTAGAGTTGAACAAAGATGCGGCATCGCTGGATGCCCGAGTGACGTTGAAAACCGTCGGAAATGGTCCGTCGCCTCAGCTTCGGCTGCTGACCTTTTCCTTTACCAACAAGGTCAAAGAGCCCGTCTTACCAGAAGATTCCTCAAGTGCTTGGGGCAAAACGATCGACGTTCCCCAGCGTGCACAGGGTAACTATCCCAACGGCGGAGTCCTTTGCAGCGCGACTTCGATGTCGATGATCCTTTGGCACTATGCCAACCAACTGGGCAAGCCCGAGATGAACAAGGACGTACCGGAAGTCGAAGAGCATGTTTGGGATCCGGTGTATAAGGGAGCTGGAAACTGGCCTTTCAACACGGCTTATGCCGGCTCATTTCCCGGTATGCGTTCGTATGTTGCTCGATTCAGTTCTATCCATGACCTCGAGACCTGGATCGACGCGGGATTCCCCGTTATCTGCTCCGTCTCGTTCGACATGCTTCGAGGTCTCCCGCTTTCACCCACTGAGTCCGGCCATCTTGTCGTTCTGGTCGGCTTCGCCAAGGACGGAAATCCTGTCATTAACGATCCCGCCTTCAAGAACCAGGTCCGGAGAACCTATAAGCGATCGGACTTCGAAAAGGCTTGGCTGTACTCAAGGCGAACGGTTTATCTCGTGTATCCGGAAGACGCCAAAATCCCGGCCGACACCGATGGCCTCTGGTTTAAGTCTCATTAGTTCGAATTGCTTCGCAATTTGTGACAATAGAACGGTTTGGGTGCAACGTAATCGCCCTCATTAGCGATACTCCCCCGATCCTATGAAAAAAGCGATTATTCCGCTGACCGTAGTGTTGCTCGCACTATGTGGCTTGGGTGGACTGGCCATGAAGTCCATGAGCGCCTCCAAGACTGCCGCTGATGCAACTGCTGCGGCGGCAAATCAGAAGTTGGTGGAGCAGGGCGATTTGGTGGTCAACGTCGTTGAGACAGGAACCATCGACGCCGTTAAGTCGGTGGAAGTCAAAGGCCTCGTCACCGGACGCCTGTCCAAGCTGTTCGTGGACGAGGGCGACCATGTCAAGCAGGGGGACCTGATTGCCATCATCGACCCGAAAGAGACACGCCTGCTTCTCCAGCAGAATCAAGCTCAACTTAGAGGCGCGAGGAGCGGAGAGGAGAAGACCGCGATCTCAATTACCGAAAGCCGGCTCCAAGTAAAAGCCGCGTACGAACAGGCTGAGGCAAAACTCGCTCAGATGCGTCTGGCACTGAAGATCCAGCCCACTTTGACCACGGCAGCGATTAAGCAGGCCCAAATGAACCTCGATTCGGCCGAAGAGGAAAAAAGGCGGCTTTTGCAGAGCGCTCACCCGATCCAGCTCGCATCCGCAATCAGCACCCTTAACGAGGCAAACGCGAACCTGGCGAACTCACAAAGCGATTACACGCGGCAGGTTGAACTCGAGAAGAAGGGATACGTTTCCGGTAAGGTCGTAGAGAATGCCAAACTTGCCATCGACCTTGCCCAAACTCGCTTGGTAAGTGCGCGCATCAGCCGCGATAAAATCGACGCTGAGTTCAAATCCGAGTTGACAAAGGCGGAAGAGGCGATCGAACAATCGCAAGCCGCGCTGGATACCGCAAAGGCGAATTCCATTCAAGACGAGGTGAAGCGCCATGACTACCTGTCTGCGCTGGCGGATCTCGATCGTGCAAGAGCCAGCCTTCGCGACCCGGATGTAATGGAAAAATCGCGACAGCAGGACCTGGCGACCGTATCCCAGCTTCAATCCGTTGTGAGCGACGCCGAGCGCCAACTGAGTGAGACCGATATTCGGGCGCCCATCAGCGGGATCGTGACCAAGAAGGCGCTGCAGGTCGGCGAGTTGGCAACCGGATTAAGCCAATTCAGCAGCGGCACGACCATCGTGAAGATCGAGGATCGAACTGCCATGCGGGTCAAGCTCGACGTAAACGAAATCGATGTCGCAAGAATGACGTTGGGCATGCCCGCTAAAGTCGACGTCGACGCGATACCGATCCACTCATTCAACGGCATTGTTCGGAAGATTGCCCCGGCAAGCAAAGACACTGCGAACGCCGCATCCGGCACGACGACGACTGCATCCACCGATTCCGTCGTGAAGTACGAGGTCGAGATTCTTTTGAAGGACGCCGTTCCCCAGCTTCGATCGGGGATGTCCGCCAAATGTACGATGGTCGTGCTGAATCATCCGCATGTACTCCTGCTGCCCTTGGAGTACATCGGCAAGGACGGTAACAAATCGTTTGTGGAGATTCCGCCGAAAAAGCCGGGCGGAGTCGCGGATCGAAAATATATTAAGGTCGGCGCATCGTCCGGATCCCTTGTTGAAATTCTTTCGGGCGTGACCAAGGGCACCGCCGTTCAAAAGCCTCAGTACAAGGGCCCGCCTCGGAAGGGGGCGATGCAGGTCGGGGACGATTCGTGAAAAACGTCCTCCAGTCGTTTCTCATAGCGCTCGGGATGCTTCGCCTCCACAAAATGCGGGCATTCCTGACCATGCTCGGCGTGATCATCGGTGTGATGAGCGTGACGATGATCGTGATGATCTCAAGCGGCTTCCAGTCATACATCAATGGCCAGTTCAAGAAGCTCGGCACCGACACGATGTTTGTGTTCTTCGATCCGGGGAGACGGGGCAGAGGACAGAATCTGGGAAACCTGGACAAGCTGTCGACGGCGGATATCAAATTCGTTATGAATCGGGTTCAGAGCCTGGACATCGCGACAGGCGTGATGAACTTGCCGGTTCAAAAGGTGATGTACTCGAATAGAAACGTGGACAACCCGCAGATCTATGCCAGCGACGAGAATTTTCAAGAGCTCAACCGCTTCACGATTATCGATGGCCGGACGTTGTCGAAGCACGACGTCACCTCGATGGCGAATGTCGTTGTCATCGGCGAGGACATTCGCGACCGTCTCTTTCCGAACAAACAAGCGATCGGCAAGCTGATCATGCTGCAAGGCATCGCGCTTGAGGTGATCGGCGTCGTGGAGAAGTCCGACTTCCTCGGCGACAACACGGGCCGCATGGTGCTCGTTCCTATCACGACGGCACAGAAGAAGTGGGTTGGCGGCGAAAGGATCGACATGATGATGCTGCGGGCCAAACCCGGTGTCAAGGTTGACGATGCTATGCAATCCGTGTGGGAGGCGATGATGATCCGCTCGAACAATAAGCCGATCTATCGCCTCGACTCTCGCGAATCGATCCTTAAAGTCTTCGGGGGAATCGTCGGCGCGGCGGGCGGAATCCTCGCGGCAGTGGCTGCCCTTTCCCTCTTGGTCGGCGGCATCGGCATCATGAACATCATGCTGGTGTCGGTCACGGAGCGCACGAAGGAGATCGGACTGAGGAAGGCGGTGGGAGCCAAACGTGGTTCGATTTTGACGCAGTTCTTGGTCGAGGCCGGCACACTCAGCTTGGTTGGAGGACTGATCGGCATGTCGATCGCCTACGTCATCGGGCAGATCGCGAGCATTGCCACCGCCTCAATCCATTGGCCAAGCAAGGCCGGCCTCGAGATGCCCTTCCCCTTGATGGCCGCCATCTTTTCCGCTGTGTTCTCCGCCCTGATCGGCATGGTCTTCGGTCTCTATCCCGCCATGAGTGCCGCCCGCTTGGATCCGATCGTTGCCCTTAGAAGGGAATAGTTCTTCTATTTTAGAGTTCGGATGACTGCCAAGGCGTCTTCGACGTGCGATTTGGCGTTTGTAAGGCTGTTGGAGATGCCCCTGCAGATGCCTTGCTTATCAAGGATATAGGTAACCCGGCCGGGAAGTAATCCGAGTTTCTTGGGAACCTCAAAGGCGTCTCGCACCTCCCCTTTCTCGTCACTGAGCAAGATGAACGGAAGGCGGTTCTTTGCTGCGAACTTTTGGTGGGAATCCTCCTGATCGCCGCTGATGCCGACTACCAGTGCACCCATTGTTTTAAAGACTTCGTACTTATCCCTGAACGCACATGCCTCCGCTGTGCAGACTGGGCTGTCGTCCTTGGGATAGAAGAAGACGACAATCGGGCCTTTCCCGAGATGCTGCCCTAAGTTGAACCTGTTGCGATCTTGATCAGGAAGTGTGAAATCAGGAGCAATCTGGCCGATCTTCATGGAATGAGGTTTTACCTCTTGTGCCCCAGAATCCATACTTGCCAAAAAGAGCACAATTCCAAAAACCCCCACTGTATCGCTTCGTCCCACCCAATTCTGTATCTCCCGCAGAAATGGCCCGCTCTGTAGACTCGTAATTCTATCAAGGTAAGTCCGAAATGCCTGCTGAAGCGACGACCGTGCCAAATACATCTCACACTCCTGCTCCAAAGTTATACGAGAAGGTTGCCGAGCGTATTCGCGGCATGATCTTGGATCGAATCTACCGGCCCGGTGACCGGCTTCCTTCGGTGCGCGAACTCAGTAAGCAGAGCGGAGTGAGCATCACGACCGTCTTGGATGCTTACCGGCTGCTGGAAGACAGCGGGTTGATCCATCCCAGGCCGCAGTCAGGCTACTACGTCCATGCCTACGCGAACCTGAAGCCGGCCGAACCGATGCGCTCCGCGCCGGCGCCTACCCCTTCTCATTTCACCCGCGATCAGATGCTGCAGTCCATGACGCACGAAGTTGAGCGCCCTGGACTCATCGATTTGGCGTTCGCGAACCCCAACCCGGACTTGCTCCCCCTTGCGAAGCTCGCGCGGATCATTAGTTCCGTCGCCAGAGAGCATCCGGAAGCCAGCTATGGGTATGGGCCGCCGTCCGGCCACCGGGCGATCCGGGAGCAGATCGCGCAGCGGTCGTTTGCCGCAGGCGCCGTGATCTCACCCGACGAAGTCGTGATCACGATGGGATGTCAAGAAGCCATGTGCCTGGCCCTGCGGGCAGTCTGCACTCCGGGCGGTGTCGTGGCCGTAGAATCACCCTGCCACTACGGCGTACTTCAAGCGATTCACCTGGCGGGATTGCGCAGCCTTGAAGTCAAGACTAGGACGAGGGAAGGAATCAGCCTGGAGGCGTTGGAAGACGCGCTTGTCGAACAGGAGGACAAAGGGGCACCGGTTCAAGCATGCATGGTAAGCCCGAATTTTCAGAATCCGCTCGGAAGTTGCATGTCGGTTGAGGACAAGCGACGGCTTAACGCAATCGCGAACCGCCATAACGTTGTGCTTATCGAAGACGACGTGTACGGCGATTTGGGCTTCGAGGGAGACCGTCCGCGGGTTTTGAGGGCCTTTGACGGAGGCGAAAACGTGGTGATCTGTTCTTCGTTTTCCAAGACCATTGCGCCGGGATACCGCGTCGGCTGGGTGGTGGCCGGGAAGTGGCACAGCGAAATCGAGCGGCTGAAGCACTCGTTCACAATTTCCGCGCCCAGCCTGCCCCAACTGGTGATTGCCGAATTCCTCACCGACGGCGGTTACGATCAGTACCTCAGGCGGGCAAGAAAAGCCTATTCGTTCAACGTCGGGAGAATGTCGGAAGCCATCGCACGCTACTTTCCTCCTGAGACGCTCGTTACTCGCCCTTCGGGCGGCTACATGCTATGGGTGCAGTTGCCGGAATGCGTCGATTCGGTCGAGCTTTACGCAAAAGCCCTGTCGCACAACATCTTCATTTCGGCCGGGGTGCTTTTCAGCGTGGAAGACGGTTACAGAAACTTTATCCGCCTTTCGGCAGGCAAGTGGTCGCCCGAAATAGAAGCGGCCGTAGCAAAGCTAGGCCGCATCGTCCACCAAATGATCCAGGCGTAAAGGCGAAGGCCCTTATGCTTCTACCAATTCAGGCTCAACCGCTACCGGTGCGGCTGCTGCCTCAGCGGCAGGGTCGAAGACTTGGACGATCAGCTTGGCGTCTACTTCGCGATGAAGATCTACTTCCACGGTGTGATCGCCGAGGCGCTTGATCGGCTCGATGAGGGCGACGTTTCTCTTGTCGACCTCAACCCCAAGCTGCTTGCGAATCGCGTCGGCAACATTCTGCGAAGTGATCGCGCCGAAGAGCTTGCCTTGATCCTTTCCGACTTGGCCGGGAATTCGCACCGTTTTGCCGTCGATCTGCTCTTTTAGGGCCTCTGCCGCAGTCTTGGCGCCTGCTGACTTCGCTGCCAGGCGCACGTTTCGAATTTCAAGTGCCCTAAGCTGATTCTTGTCGGCGACAATTGCGAGGCCGCGCGGGAAAAGATAGTTGCGCGCAAATCCGTCAGCTACGCTAACGACCGTGCCCTCTTTGCCGACCTTCGGCACCGTCTGATTTAGAATGACCTTCATTTCCTTATAATCCTATTTTCGAATACCGACTCCGAACGTGATGGCGTTATCTCTCAGTACGCGATCAATGCCAAACCACCCGATCAGTCCGTTTCCAAATTCGTAGCTTGTGCGCAGGTCGAGGCGAGGATCGTTAATATCCCACGCATCCCCGCGGAGGGACAACCTTGGCGCAAGAAGGTAGTCTACCCCAACTGACGCGGTACTGGCATAGACTCCGTACCGATACGCGAGCCGGTCGGTTAGGTTCCTTCCCAACTCGGCCGTCACCTTATTCGACTCGAGTGCATCGTACAGACCGAGATAAACCGTGGAATCCGTCAAAGGAAACTTCACACTCACGTCGGTTCGCCAGTAGCCAGGCTGACTCTGTCTAAACTCATCGATCTCAGTGGTGAGTTTTGGGATATTTCCGCCAGTGGGCGATTTGTTGAAGAAGCCGCCGACTTTGTCCAAGACCCCCTTCAGCTGATCCTCAATCTGACTCGCCTTGGTGGCGATCTCCGAAGCCTGGTCGGTCAATCCGATCGCCTTCTTGCTCACGACGGCTGCGTTTTCAGTGATCGCCGTACCGTTCTTCGTCATCGTCGCAACGTTCGTGGCGATCTCTTTTCCGGTATTCGTGATTTCGGCTATGTTCGAGGCAGCCTGGGTGGCAGGCCCACGCAGTTTGGGATCG
>Ga0206967_1022_pt1 | contig 36236 bp, 37 predicted proteins | sample Alteio_BWOrgHeat_24_FD_153259 | JGI IMG/M metagenome (GOLD analysis project Ga0206967, IMG submission 153259) | Enriched cells from forest soil in Barre Woods Harvard Forest LTER site, Petersham, Massachusetts, United States -... | ecosystem: Environmental > Terrestrial > Soil > Temperate forest >...
GGGAAACCCGACAGCAAACAGATTGAGCGTGGGGGCGGCGCGACTCATGATGCCGAACGCGATATTCACGATCAGGAGCGCGGTAACCCCCGGCAGAGCGACGCTCAAGGCGCCGGAAAACAGCGTCGAGCCCCACTCGACGATGGACCACAGTCCCTGCGAGCCCAGCCCGCTCGTTCCCACCGGCAGAGAGTGAAAGCCCTCCACCAGGGTCTCGATCAGGCGCAGATGGCCGTTCAGGGCGAGAAAGGTGAGCGTGACCAACACTGTGTAGAGCTGTCCCACCACCGGAGTCTGCGCACCGTGCAGGGGGTCGATGTTGAACGCGAACGACAATCCCATGCTGTTGGCAAGCAGTTGGCCGCCCAGTGTCACGGCATCGAAGACCACCTGCATGCAGAAACCCAGGGCCACGCCGATGAGCGCCTGTTGGCCGGTGATGACGAAGCCGGCGGCCGAGAACGGCGTAACTGCGGGCGGGGAGGGCACCAGTGGCGCGATGAGATCCCAAACAGTCTGTATGTCGCCGTCGCGCAGGTCCTCACCTATATCTACCAGATGAAGGCGGCGCGGCGTTATGGGGCGGTCATGCCGCAGCGTCCCGCCATAGATTCAACAATCGATCCGGGCCTCGATCCCGGTGCGACCAGGCACTAGCCTCAAAGTAATCATCCATGGCAACGACCACCTCCACTCCTACCATGCCAACGATGCGCGATCTCGTCCGCATCGGCGCCGGCGTGCCCATGGGTGTGCTCGCCGTTCTGGCGATGATCGTGTTGCCGCTGCCGCCGATGGCGCTCGACATTCTGTTCACGTTCAACATTGCGCTGTCGATCGTCATCATGATGGCCGTGTTCTACGTGTCGCGACCGGTCGAGTTCGGTGTGTTCCCCACCGTGCTCCTGGTTGCCACCCTGCTGCGGCTGGCGCTGAACGTCGCCTCCACCCGCGTCGTGCTCCTGAACGGACACAGCGGCCCGGGAGCCGCCGGCCGCGTCATCCAGTCTTTCGGTGAATTCGTAATCGGCGGCAACTTCGCCGTCGGTGTGGTGGTCTTCATCATCCTGACCATCATCAACTTCGTGGTCGTCACAAAGGGCTCGGGACGTATCTCAGAGGTCAGCGCCCGATTTACCCTGGACGCGATGCCCGGCAAGCAGATGGCCATCGACGCCGACCTCAATGCCGGCCTCATTACCCAGGACGAGGCCCGCGCTCGCCGTGCCGATGTCCGCGCCGAAGCCGACTTCTACGGCTCGATGGATGGCGCCAGCAAGTTTGTCCGCGGCGATGCTGTCGCGGGCATCCTCATTCTTTTCATCAACATCATCGGCGGCCTCGCCATCGGCACCATCGGCCACGGACTGCCGATCGCGGAAGCCGGCAAGACTTACACCCTGCTCACCATCGGTGACGGCCTGGTCACCCAGATTCCAGCGCTGCTGCTATCGACCGCTGTCGCCCTCATCGTCACCCGCATGTCCCGGGCTCAAGACATGGGCGGTGAGCTCACCAAACAGCTCTTCGGACATCCGAAGGCCCTTGGTGTGGCCGCAGGTCTCCTCGGCGTGATGGGTCTGGTGCCCGGCATGCCGAACATCGCCTTTCTGTTGATGTCTCTCGTGTTTGGCGCTGCCGCCTATGCTGTCGCCAAGCGCCGGGCGACGCCAGCTGCAGAAACAGTGGAGCCCGCGAAAACCGCTCCCGTGAACAACGAAACGCGTGAGTTGTCGTGGGACGACGTGAAGCCTGTCGACCTGATCGGCCTGGAAGTCGGCTACCGCCTCGTGCCGCTCGTCGACAAGCGCCAGAGCGCAGACCTGCTCGCCCGCGTGCGCGGTGTGCGACGTAAGCTTTCGCAAGACCTCGGCTTCCTCGTGCCGCCGGTCCACATCCGCGACAACCTCGATCTCGCGCCGAACGCCTATCGCATCAATCTGGGTGGCGTACCGGTCGGCGAGAGCATCATTCATCCGGACCGTGAGCTCGCCATCAACCCGGGACGTGTGTTCGGCCCCATACAGGGCATCGCCACGAAGGATCCCGCGTTCGGCATGGAGGCTGTCTGGATCGAGCCGTCAGCACGCGATCACGCACAAACCCTCGGCTACACGGTCGTCGACCCGAGCACGGTCATCGCGACTCATCTGAGCTTCATCGTGCAGGCGCATGCCCATGAGATTCTCGGCCACGAGGAAGCCCAACACCTTCTCAACACACTGGCCAAGTCGGCACCGAAGCTCGTCGAAGATCTGGTGCCGCGCGTGCTGCCGCTGTCGACCCTAGTCCGGGTCCTCCAGGGGTTGCTCGCGGAACGTGTGCCGATCTGCAACATGCGCACGATCGTCGAAACGCTTGCGGAGCACGCACCGAAGTCACAGGACGCGGCAGTGCTGCAAGGCCACGTGCGCGTGGCGCTCGGCCGGCAGATCGTGCAGGGCATCGCCGGCGTCAACGCCGAGTTGCCGGTGATCACCCTGGAGCCCGATCTCGAGAAGCTGCTGCAAGGCTCGCTGGCGGGCAACGCTGCAAACCCGGGGCTCGAGCCCGGACTCGCAGAACGACTACAACAGCGTCTCATCGAGGCGTCACGACAGCAGGAAACGGCCGGTGAGCCGGCCGTGCTCCTGGTGCCGCCGCAGCTGCGCCAAACACTCGCGAGATTTACGCGTTCGAGCTTGCCGAACGTGCACGTGCTCGCCTGGAACGAGATCCCTGATAACCGCAAGGTCCGCCTGGTTGCGGCGGTCGGCAGATGAAAGTCACGCCACTCACGTGGAGTTGAAAGATGAAGATTGTGCGAAACATCGCGCCCGACATGCGTCAGGCGTTACGCTCGATACGCGAGCAGCTCGGGGAGGATGCCGTCATCCTGTCCTCGCGACGTACTCCGGAGGGCGTGGAAGTTACGGCCGCCATCGACTTCGATGCCGCGAGCTTGCAGAACGCCACGAGCACGCCGCCGCAGAGCCTCACTCCTGCGCCGCTACCGGCGCCAGAGGCGCCTGCAGCCGTCGCCCCGGCAGCGGATGCCTTTCCGTTTGCGCACATCCTGGCGTCAGAGTCAGCATTGGCGCGGGCGCCGGCGCCAACGTCTGCGGCCCCCGTATCTGCCCCCATCCCTGCTCCCGCGCGACTCGAGCCGACGCTCGCTCTCACGCCTGCGAAATCTGATCTCGCCGCCGAGTTGGTGGCCGAGCTTCCGGCGAGCCCACCCGCGGGCGCCGCCAGCGACACCACGGGAAGCGAGCTGAAAACGCTACGACGGATGCTGGAGACTCAACTCGCACAACTCGCCTGGAATGATCTGACACGCCGCGCGCCGATCCACGTGGAGCTCCTGCGGGAGCTGACCGAGATCGGCATTTCCCAGGAGCTCTCGGATTACATCCTCAAGCAGCTGCCGGACAAGGTAGAGCTCGGGTTTGCGCGCCGCTTCGCAATCGCCGGTCTGTCGCAGTACCTCTGCGTCACCGGTGACCGCTGGCTCGAAAACGGTGGCCGTGTGGCGTTCATCGGCGCCACGGGCGTCGGCAAGACCACGACGCTTGCAAAACTAGCCGTACGTTGGGTGTTGCGACACGGTCCACGCGACCTCGCCCTGATAGGCTCGGACACTCTGCGTATCGGTGCTCAAGATCAGATTCAATCTCTCGGACAACTACTGGGCGTGCCGGTCTATACCCCCGAGAATTTCGAGAGTCTGCCGACGCTCCTGTCACGCGTCGGCGATCGCCACCGTCTCCTGCTCATCGACACCCCAGGCTCGAGCCTGCGCGACCCACAGCTGGCGAGCCGGCTCGGAGTGTTATCCACCTCGGCTTCACAGCTGGAGACCGCACTGGTGCTCGCGGGCAGCACCCAAGCCGGCGCAGTCGAGGAAGCCGTCAAACGCTTCGCGCCTGCCAACCCTTCCTGCTGCGTGCTGACCAAATTGGACGAGGCTGCCAGCTTGGGTGGCGCCCTATCCGTGCTGATCCGGGCGCGGCTGGCGGTTTCATATGTTAGCGAAGGACAACGCGTGCCGGAGGATCTGCACCCGGCGCGTGCGCTCGAACTGGTGTCGACGGCCGTACGGCTCGCAAAGGCGAACGGTGCGGCAGCCGACGAAGACCTTCTGCGTCGACGCTTTGGAAAGACTGCCCATGCCATCACCTGATCTGAACCTCATCAACAACGCGAAGCTGAACGGTCTGTCGCAGCCCGTACAAGTGATCGCGGTCACCGGCGGGAAAGGCGGCGTCGGCAAAACCAGCGTCTCGGTCAATCTTGCCGCAGCCCTCGCGGCGAGCGGCAAGCGCGTGGTGCTGCTCGACGGCGACCTGGGACTTGCCAACGCCGACGTGTTTCTCGGTCTCTCCCCGCGCTATACCCTCGCACACGTCATCTCCGGGGAACGGACGTTGGATGAAATCCTCGTGACCGCACCTCAGGGCTTTCTCGTCGTACCCGCCGCTTCAGGCGCTGCAGAGCTGGTGAATATGGGCGCTGCGGAACACCTCGGGCTCGTGCAGGCGTTCAGCACCCTCGCTGCCCGCGTCGACGTGATGATCGTCGACACCGCCGCAGGCATAGCTCACAGTGTGCTGCAGTTCTCACAAGCGTGCCAACATGTCGTTGTTGTGATCTGCGACGAGCCCGCCTCGCTAACCGACGCGTACGCTCTCGTCAAGGTGCTGAGTCGCAATCACGGCGTGAATCGTTTTCGTGTCCTGGCGAATCAGATGCGTGTACCGGGCGCTGGAACTGAGCTTTTCCAGCGCTTCGAGCGCGTCACAGCACGATTCCTCGATGTAGTGCTTGAATTCGCGGGCGAGATTCCGGAAGACGAGTATTTGCGACGCTCCGTCAGGGAGCAGCGCCCGGTTTACGAGGCTTACCCGTCCAGTCCGGCAGCGCGCGCGTTCAAGAAATTGGCGCAGCGCGCCGATACATGGCCGGTGCCAGCGGGTCCGCGCGGGAATATCGAATTCTTCGTGGAAAGGCTGGTGCGTAGGACCGCACCCCGTCTGGAAACCGTGACATGAACACGGCGAGCGCTTACGGGGCGCACCGAGCGACGAGCGAGGCGGACGAGCTGATCCTGCAGCACGCCGAGCTGGTGAAGCGCATCGCCTATCACCTCGCGGGACGGCTCCCGCCTTCGGTGGAGGTGGATGACCTGATCCAGGCAGGCATGCTGGGGTTGCTCGAGGCGGCGTCCCACTATGCGGCGAACCGCGGAGCGAGCTTCGAGACGTATGCGGGAATCCGCATTCGTGGCGCGATGATTGACGCTCTACGGAAGTTGGATTGGGCGCCGCGCTCGGTTCATCGCAAGGCGCGTGCGGTAGCGGCGGTGGTGCAGGAAATCGAGCGTCGCACGGGACGGGACGCGCGCGACGTCGAGATTGCGGAGCAGATGGGTGTGTCGCTGGAGGAGTATCACGCCATCGTGCAGGACGCTGCGAGTTGTCGGCTCGCGACGCTGGACGATACGACGACGGCCACCGCGGTGGGCTCTGCGGATCCGTTTCGCGAAACGTCGGACGAACGGTTCAGGGTGGCGCTCGCTCAGGCGATCGACAGCCTGCCGGAACGAGAAAGGTTGGTCATGTCGCTGTACTACACCGACGGGCTGAACCTGAAAGAGATCGGTGCGGTGTTGAAGGTAACGGAGTCGCGCGCCTGCCAACTGCATGGGCAGGCGCTCGTGCGACTGAAAGCACGGTTGGCGGATTGGCGCGACGGACGCGTGGGTGCGGCGCACGCGCCGCACGGGCAATAGCGGGAGAAAAAGGCTGTGAGTAAAGATCTTAAATTTCTGGTGGTCGATGACTTCTCGACCATGCGCCGCATCATCAAAAACCTGCTGAACGATCTCGGCTATCCCAATGTCGTCGAGGCTGACGACGGCAAGACCGCTCTGCCCCTGCTGCAAGCCGGCGACTTCGACTTTCTGATCACGGACTGGAACATGCCCGGCATGCCCGGCCTCGACCTGATCAAGGCGGTGCGCGCCGACGCCAAGCTCGCCAAGCTGCCCGTGCTGATGCTGACGGCGGAAGCCAAGCGCGAGCAGATCATCGAAGCAGCCCAGGCGGGCGTGAACGGCTATGTCATCAAGCCCTTCACAGCGGAGACCCTCAAGGAAAAGCTCGACAAGATCCTAGGCGAGATCAAGTGAGACCAACATAACATGTCGAGCTTTGCAGTACTGAAATTAGAATACAGCGCCTGCGTCGAAGCGCTCAACGAGGCGCTGCGCACCGAAGACGAGAAGGCCTTCTTCGCCGCCGTCGACCACATCGTGCACATGCGCGAGCCGGTAATGTTTGGCGAGCTGCGCAAGCTCACCGGTGACCTGCAGAAAGCCCTGGAGCGCTTCAGCATCGAGTCGAAGCTGGCGGATTTCGCCGAGAACGGGATTCCCGGCGCGCAGGCGCGCCTGAATCACGTCATCAGCATGACGGACGAGGCTGCGCATCGCACCCTCGACCTCGTTGAGGAGTCCGGCCCGCTCGCCGAACGCACCGCGAAGGCCGCCGGCTCTCTGCTCGACATGATCGACGCCTACCGTGCACAGACGACGGGTGTACAGGGATTCGAGGGGGTCGCACGCTCGATCGATGCCTACGTGCCGGTGGTACGCGCCATGGAGGCGTTTCTCCCCAACGTTCGCGCCGACTCCGAGCTGATTCGGAAAAATCTCGCTGACGTGCTGCTCGCTCAGGGATATCAGGACCTCACCGGCCAGGTCATCCGTGGTGTGATGAAGCTAGTCGAGGATCTCGAGGGGGCTCTCACCGATCTCTCGCGGCTCTCGGGAGACATCGTCGAGCATGCCTCCATGGGTGAGGGCAGCGGCGGCCACGGTCCGGCCGTGCCCGGTGTCACGAAAGGTGAAGTCGCCTCGGCCCAGACAGATGTGGACGCACTACTGTCGGGTCTCGGGATGTAAGGTGTCCGCTTGGACATTCTGAGCATCATCGGACTGGTGCTCGCTCTGAACGCCATTCTGGTCGGCGCCGTATTGAAAGGCGCCGGCATCATGGCGCTGGTTTCGGCTGCGGCGTTCATGATCGTCATGGTGGGCACGATCGCCGCCATCTTCATTCAGACACCGTTATCGGTCATGCGGCGCGCGTTCAAAATCCTGCCATGGATCATGCGACCGCCTACCCGTGACGGGAGCCAGCTCATCAAGAAGATCGTCGAGTGGAGCAACACCGCGCGCAAGCAGGGACTGCTCGGGCTCGAGCCCACTATCGAGCGGGAGCAGGACGAGTTCGTGAGGAAGGCCCTGCAGCTGGTCGTCGACGGCAGCGAGCCGGAGAGCATCAGCTCCGTCATGTACGTCGAGCTCAACATGCGTGAGCACGCCGACACCAATGCCGCGAAAGTATTCGAAGGCATGGGTATCTATGCGCCGACCCTCGGCATCATCGGCGCGGTGCTCGGTCTCATGGCCGTGCTGCAGAACCTCGCCGACCCGACCAAGTTGGGTCACGGGATCGCCGCGGCCTTCACCGCGACGGTATACGGAATCGGGCTCGCCAATCTGTTCTTCCTACCGGTGGCCGCCAAGCTCAAAGCCATCATCCAGCGGCAGACGCAATTTCGCGAGATGGTGATCGACGGCATGTTATCCATCGCGCAAGGCGAGAATCCGCGCTCTATCGAGGCGAAGCTGCAGGGTTACCTGCACTGAGCATGCTATGAGCCGTAAACTCATGATGACACGCCGGCGTCGGGCTCAGGAGGAGCACATAAATCACGAGGCGTGGGCCATTCCGTACGCGGACCTCCTCACGCTGCTACTCGCCTTCTTCGTGGTCATGTATGCGATCTCCTCGGTGAACGCCGGTAAGTACCGCGTCTTGTCGGATTCCCTGTTCGCCGCGTTTCGTGGGGAGCCGCGTACCAAGGATCCCGTCCAGGTCGGCCAGAAGCAGACTGGCTCGGCCTCGGATCTCGAAAGCCCTGTCGTTCACTCCACACTCGACGGCCAACAGCGCGCATCGCTGGCGCCCGTACCGATCCAGGGCGGCAACATGGCGAACGGCATATCGCCGACTGTGAACCGCCCAGCGGTGGGCGCCGCAGCGGCACTGTCCCGTGTCGCCGACCAAGTCGAGCATGCTATGGATGATCTGGTGCAGCAGCACCTCGTTATTGTGCGTCGCACAGATTTCTGGATCGAGGTGGAAATCCGCACCGACATCCTTTTCCCGAGCGGCAGCGCGCACCTCGCCCCTCACGCGGTAGACATCATTCAGCGCCTCGCGACGGCGCTCGCCGACTACCCAAACTCCATCCGGGTGGAAGGCCATACGGACAATAAGCCGATCAATACGGTTGCGTTCTACTCCAACTGGGAGCTCTCGGCCGCTCGCGCCGGCAGCGTGGTGCGGGTGCTCCAGGCGCACGGAGTCGGTCCCAACCGGCTCGCCGTAATCGGCTACGGCGATCAGCGGCCCGTACAGAGCAATGACACAGAGCAGGGACGCAACGCCAACCGGCGCGTGGTGGTCGTGATCCTGTCCACGCAGCTGCAGCACCTCAAAGACCCCACCGAGAAACCCGAGGCTCTTACGCCCAATCTGCCATCGACGCCGCCGCTGAATGTGACACTGTCGACATCCGCAGCGCACGTCGCCGGCAATGGCATGGTTCCTGCACCCTGAACGACATAACTGCCTGCCGCGCCGGAAATCCGACACCTGACGGACCCGAGTGAGCGCGGCAAGTGTGAACCCGTTCACAGGAGGCAAGCTCACATGACCCTGTCCGCCATCGATCTGAAGTCCTTCGAATTCCTGTTCGTCGTCGGACGCGCCGTATTGCTGTTGTTTTCCTTCATTGTCGCTGCAGTCACTTTTACTGCATGGCGGCGTGCTACTCGGGTGCAGACCGAGCAGGTTCTTTCACAAACAAACACCGTGCTGCGGCGCCTGGCCGAGCTGGAAGCCCGGGTGGATGCGACCAAGATCACGATTTCACAGCTCGGTGACCGGCTCGAGCGGCCGGCGGCGCCAGCGACAGGCCATTCACCGGGGTACCAGCTGGCCATCCGGCTGGCAAAGGGCGGCGCATCACGCGAAGAGCTCATGGCCGGCTGCGGGCTGTCACTGGCCGAAGCGGAGTTGGTGCAACGCCTACATGGGTCGCGTTCCTAGGAGCCTGTCCGAGCGGAACTACGTCTACTTTCCCGCAACGCAATTTCAAGAGACGACTCGTAAAAGCCGATACTCAGCATGCAGCCGAGTCAGTGCCTTTCAGCCCTATGAATAAACGCAAGCGAGGAGCCGCGATGCGCGCCATCCGCCGTGGGCGCGCCGCACAGAACACACCTTCCGCCGAACGTAAGTCGGGGGGGCGGAGCGTTCGCTTTAGCTGCTGAATGCACCGTCGCTGCTGCAGAGTCTCTGAAGACGGGCCTGGCGAAGCTGCTGAACCACTCGAGCATCGTTACTCTCGACATCAGCGCCGTACAGCGCATCGATACGGCGGGACTGCAAGTCATCGCAACATTCATTCGTGAGCGTGAGTCACACGGCCGCAAGGTGCAGTGGCGTGGCGCCGCGCCCGCTGTGTCGACGGCGACAGAGCTGCTCGGCCTGAGCGCCGTCCTGAAACTTCCGACGCCCGCCACGCAGGCCGTCGAGACCACTCCATGACGGTCGACCTGACACAGTTTCATGACGCATTCTTCGAGGAGAGCTTCGAGGCGCTCGACTCCATGGAGGCGGCCCTCCTGAAGCTCGACATCGGCGCGCCCGAGCCCGAGCTCATCAACACCATCTTCCGCGTCGCGCATTCCATCAAGGGCGGCAGCGCAACCTTCGGATTTTCCGATATCGCTTCCTTCACACACAGCCTCGAAACGCTGCTCGATGAGCTGCGCAGCGGCGGCATGCAGGTCGCCCCGGTAATATCGGAGCTGCTGCTGAAATCCGTCGACGTCATGCGTGATATGTTGCGCTCGACGCAGGCGAAACAGCCGCTGGACATGCAGCGGATGGCCGGCCTGCAGTTCGACCTCGAGTGCGCGATCGCACAAAAGAACAGCACACCGGCGCCCGCCGTTATCGCGGCCCCAGCCCCTGCTATCACGGCGCCAACCGGCCACACCCTTGGGACATTGGCGGCGGCGCGTTGGGAAATCACCTTCCGTCCCTATCGCGAGCTGTTCGCCCGAGGTAACGACCCCCTGCGTATGATGCGTGAGCTCGCCGAGCTCGGTGATCTCACGGTGCACGTCGATACGAGCGCTCTGCCGAGCTTTGCGGAGCTGAACGCTCAGGAGTGTTATCTCGCCTGGAAGCTCGATCTGTCAGGTAATGTTCCCGAGGACGCCATCAAGCAGGTGTTTGAGTGGGCTGAGGGTGACTGTGATCTCGAGCTGCGACTGAAAGGCGTGGCGCCCGCTGACACTGCAACGGCCATGGCGGCTGCTACTCCCACTGCCTCGGCAGGCGCCGGCGCTCTGGCAGGCCCCACACCAGTGGTGTCCACCAGCGACGCAGCGATTGCCGACGCAATCCTCTCGGGTAAACCACCCATCGCCGAGGAGACCAGACACGAAGCGCCCACCCCCGCGGTTGCCGCGATTGCGCCGGCCTTGACGGCCGTCAAGGAGCCGAAGAGCGACGCCCCGATCAGCGCCGTGGGCGATTCCGGCTCGATCCGTGTCAGTGTCGAGAAAATCGACGAGCTCATGAACACTGTCGGCGAGCTGGTGATCACCCAGGCGATGCTGAGCCAGCTCGGCGCCGCGCTGGAAGGCCCGAATGCCGAGAAGCTGCGCGCCGGCCTCGCCCAGCTCGAGCGCAACACGCGCGAGCTGCAGGAAAGCGTCATGCGCGTGCGCATGTTGCCGATCAGTTTCGTATTCAGCCGCTTCCCGCGCATGGTGCGCGACCTCGCGCAACGCCTCGGCAAGCAGATCGATCTCAAGCTCACCGGAGAGCAGACCGAGCTCGACAAAACGGTGCTCGAGAAGATCGGCGATCCGCTGGTGCACCTCGTCCGCAACAGTATCGATCACGGCATCGAATTGCCAGAAACACGCGCTGCCGCGGGTAAACCCGCCGCCGGCACGGTGCACCTCGACGCCTGCCATCGCGGCGGGAATATCGCTGTTGAAGTCAGCGATGACGGTAACGGGCTCGACGTAGATCGTATTCTCGCGAAAGCACGCTCGCGCGGCCACGTTGGCCCCAACGACGTACTCACCGACGAGCAGATTCACGAGCTCATCTTCCTACCGGGCTTCTCCACTGCAGATAAAGCCACGGACCTGTCCGGTCGCGGTGTTGGCATGGACGTCGTGCGGCGGAACGTGCAGGAGCTCGGCGGCAAGATCGAGCTGCGCAGCGAGCGCGGCCGCGGATCGAGCTTCATCATCACCCTGCCGCTCACACTCGCCATCGTCGACGGTCAATCAGTGGCGGTGGGAAACGAGACCTACATCATCCCGCTCATCTCCATCGTCGAGTCGATGCGCCTGAAGGAGACGAGCATCAGCCGCCTCTCGGGACACGACGAAGTGTTCTCCTTCCGTGGCGACTATCTACCCATCATCCGCCTCCACGAGCTGTTCGGCGTCGAGCCGCGAACTCGCGCTCTGCACGAGGGCCTGGTCGTCATCGCCGAAGGCGACGGTCGGCGCGTGGGCCTGTTCGTGGACGATCTGCTCGGCCAACAGCAAGTCGTCATCAAGTCCCTGGAAGTCAACTACGGCCGCGTCGAGGGCGTCTCCGGAGCCACGATCTTGGGCGACGGCTCGGTTGCACTGATTCTCGACGTGACGGGCATCATCCATGCCGTCTCCATGCGTGCGGCAGCCTGAGACACCATCAAGAGTCACCCACCCATGACAACCCGCAAGGAAACCTCCATGTCTATCAACACGGTGAAGCAGGAGCAAACCGGCGCAGGCTCGCACCAGGTGTTGACTTTTGTTCTGGGTAACGAAACGTATGGCTTCGACATCCTGCGTGTGCAGGAAATCCGTGGCTGGTCCGCGGTGACCAAGATTCCCCATGCTCCCTCACACGTGCTCGGCGTGCTGAACCTGCGCGGCTCGATCGTACCGATTGTGGATCTGCGCATGCGCTTCGCCCTCGAGCGCGCCGAATACACTGCGATTACAGTGATTATCGTCGTGTCGGTGGTTTCGGCTGCCGGACGACGCGATTTTGGCATGGTCGTCGATGGCGTCTCGGATGTGGTCGACGTCAACACCGCCGAAGTGAAGCCGGCTCCCGAGCTGGGCGCACGCGCCGCGACGGATTACATCCGCGGCCTCGTCTCCATCTCCGATCGGATGGTGGTGCTGCTCGATATCGACCGACTCATCGCCAACGACATGGCCTCTCTCTCGGGAAACCTCAATCAGGGAGAGACTGCACTGGTGGCCAGCGCCGCCGCCTGAAAAGCCCCCCATGATCACTCAAACCCTCAAGCGTCTGAAGCTCTGGCAGAAACTCGGATGGCTCGTCCTCGCGATGAGCGTTCCTGCCGTGCTGGTCGGGTTCTTCTACCTGCGCCTGGCCCAGTCGCAGCTGAGTCAGGCTCGTAACGAGCTGGACGGCGCCCACTATTTGCAGGCCCTGGGTGCTGTGGAAGACGAGATCCTCACGCACCGCAGCCGCGCGTTTTTGTTTCTGAGCGGCGATACAGCGCACCGCGGCGAGGTGATCGCTCAGCAGGAAGAAGTGGAAAAGCAAATCGCCACCCTGGACACAGTGGACGCGCAGCTCGGCAAGCGACTCCAGGTGTCAGACGCCTGGCAGAGCGTAAAGGCCGAATGGGAAGCACTGAAATCCAAAGCCATACAGCAATCGGTGACCGACAGCGATACCGCACACGCAACGCTCATCGATCACCTCCAGGAGCTGACGGAGCTCGTGGGTGCGCGCTCGAAGACATCGCTCGATCCGGAAATCAAGACTCACGCTCTCATTCATCTGGCGTCCGATCACGCGCCGAAGGCATTGGCTTATGCAGGCGACATGCGGCGCTACGCCGTGAAGGCCGCAGCCAAGGGCTATCTCGGCGGCGATGACCGCATGGGCATCCAGATCTATCGCAACCGCTTCCACGACGAGATCGACAAGGCGCACGCGGCGCTGGAGCGACTGCCGGCAGACATGCAATTCGAGCTGCGTCCCATGTTGGATACCGTGACGACGAGCTCTGCCGACTACGACTCGGTGATACAGACGAAACTCGTGACCGCCGCCAACCTGACCGTGACCGCCGGTGAGCTCTACGATGCCGGCGTTGCCACCAGCCAGGCGCTCAAGAAACTGGCTGCAGCGAGCTATGAGAAGACACTCGAGGCGCTCCAGCAGCGCATAACCCTGCTCACCGTGCATCGAAATATCACTGCGGGAACCAGCTTCTTTTTCCTCGTGTCCGGGCTTGCTCTCATGCGACTGGTCAGCCGCTCGCTGAGAAGGCCACTGATCCGCGCGATAGAGATTTTTGGCCGGATTTCCGCAGGCCATTACGACAACAAGATTCAGACACGCGCCACCGACGAAGCCGGCCAGGTATTGCGAGCTCTCGATGAGATGCAAAGCAAGTTGCGCACGCAGATCGAGACGGAACGGGCGGTTGCCGCGGAAAACACGCGTATCCGACAGGCCCTCGACAAGGCGTCGACGAGCGTCGTGCTGGCGAACGAGAAGCACCAGATCATCTACGTCAACGACACCGCGCAATCGAGCTTCACCCGCAACGCGCAGGAGATCAGAGCCTCCCTCCCCGACTTCGATCCAACTCGCCTGCGCGGCTCGAGCCTCGACTCGTTGTCGCCCGATCCCGCCAGCCAGCGTCGTCTGCTCGAGACCCTCAAGAGCGCCGATGTGCAGGAGCGTGTGCTCGGCGACTTCACCTTCCGCACGGTGACGAACCCTGTCATCGGCGAGCGGGGTGAGCGACTCGGCACCGTCATGGAATGGACGCAGCGTACGCAGGAAGTTCGAGTCGAGAAGGAGTTGCAGCAGATGCTCGCCGCTATCAACGCCGGCAGCCTGGGCCAGCGTATCGACCTGGCGGGCAAAAACGGCTTCTTCGAGGCGATGAGTCGCAGCATCAACCAGCTCGCCGACAACATCACCGCGACGGTGTCGAGCGTGAAGAACGTGGCGACCGAGATCCACCGCGGCTCGCAGGAGATCTGCGCCGGCAATGCCAACCTGTCGCTGCGCACGGAGGAGCAGACTACATCCCTCGAAGAGACGGCTTCGTCGATGGAACAGATGACGTCAACCGTCAAGCAGAACGCCGACAATGCCGGCCAGGCAAATCAGCTCGCCCTCGCCGCGCGCGATCAGGCTGAGCAGGGTGGCACGGTCGTCGGCAAGGCAGTCCAGGCGATGTCGGGTATCAACGATTCCGCTCGTAAGATCGCGGACATCATCGGCGTGATCGATGACATTGCCTTCCAGACGAACCTCCTGGCGCTCAATGCTGCGGTGGAAGCGGCACGCGCCGGCGAGCAGGGTCGCGGTTTCGCGGTCGTGGCGTCGGAAGTGCGCAACCTTGCCGGCCGCTCGGCGACCGCCGCGAAGGAAATCAAGGATCTCATCCAGGACAGCGTCAGGAAGGTCTCCGACGGCTCGCTGCTCGTGAGCCAGTCTGGGCAGACACTCGAACAGATCGTCGCTTCCGTCAAGAAAGTCTCCGACATCGTCGCCGAGATCGCCGCCGCCTCGCGCGAGCAGTCCATGGGCATCGAGCAGGTCAGCCGCGCCATCATGCAGATGGACGAGCTGACACAACAGAACGCTGCGCTCGTCGAGCAGGCAACCGCCGCCTCGCAGGGCCTCACCACGGAGGCTGGCGCCCTGAACGAGATGATGGCTCGGTATGACTTCACCGGCATCGCGGCTGTCAACGACGGCGTTGGCGCCTCTGCGCTCGCCGCCATCGCCTCGGATGACACTGCTGAAGAGCCTGCTAGTAGTACCGTCCCTGGAGCCGCAATCCAGCCCGCCATCCCTGGCGGGCGCTCGGGGCGGGACGACGCCCCTCGCCCTCGCAAGGGCCGAGCCGAATCGAAACAGATCGGGTCCAAACGAGCCGCCAACGGCCAATTCGCAGCCGCCTCCAGACCTGAAGCGGCTGTTGCTTCCGCCACCCGCACGTCTGTCCTCGCCGAAGCCGGCGCGGACAGCAGCGAATGGCAGGAATTCTGATCAGGTCGGATAACAAGGACCCAAGGTCATGAAGTTTCTCAATCGCTTGAGGCTCTGGCAGAAGCTCGCTCTGCTCGTCGTGGCGATGGCTGCGCCGACCGCGCTGCTGGGAATCTTCTATCTGAGCGGCGCCAACTCCCAGGTGGCGTTGGCGTCGGATGAGATCGAGGGGGCGCGCTACGTGCAATCGGTCGGCGCGGTGCTCGCGGAAGCCTCCAATCATCGCAGCCGGCTGTTCGCTCTGCTGACGGGCGATGCTGCCCGGCGCGACGAGGTGACCAGCTCCGAAACCGAGATGGACAAGTTCGTCAAAGAAGTTGATGCGAGCGACGCCAAGGTAGGCGCCAAATTCCAAGTGTCGCAAGCCTGGCAAACCATCAAGTCGGACTGGGAGCACCTGAAGACCGAGGGACCGAAGCTCACGGCGGACGATGCCGTCGCCCGACATAACGCCCTCATCGACAGTATTTTCAAGTTGAGTGAGACGATTGCGGCGCGTTCCGGCCTGGACGTCGATCCGTCACCCGAGGCAGCGGCTCTCATTCAGATCGCCACGCACAACGTCCCCGGGGCGCTGATCGCCTCCGGCAATGTCCGCTGGTACGCAACCCGCGCCAGCATCAAGGGCTACCTCGGCGGCGACGACCGCATGGCCCTGCAGCTCTACCATGACGAGTTCGTCGATCACTTCGACGCGGTGGACCGCAACCTCACCCAGGCCTCCGAGGAGGCCAAAAAGCAAGTGCAGCCGGTGTTGGAAGCGGCCCGGAATGCCTTCAACACGGCATACGGCACTGTGAAGGAAAAGATTCTCGATTCACAGAAGCTGGAGATCACCACCGCAGACGTCTACTCCTCGACTCGCGAGATTACATCCACGCTGCAGCAGCTCTCGGATATGAGCTACGGCACGATGTATGCCGCTGTCCAACAGCGTCTGTCAGAGGTGACGACCTGGCGCAACCTTACGGCGGGTATCACGGCACTTGCCCTCGCCTGCTCGCTGGCGCTGTCGTGGCTGATCACACGCTCGCTATCCGTGCCGCTAGCACGCGCCGTGGAGGTGTTCGGCAACATTGCCACCGGCAAGTACGACAACCAGATCGACCACGGCGGCACGGACGAGGCCAGCCTCGTCCTGCGGGCCCTGGATGAGATGCAAGGCAAGCTGCGCACGCAGATCGAGACCGAACGCAGCTTTGCGGCGGAAAATTCACGCATCCGCCAGGCGCTGGACAAGGTCTCTACGAGCGTAGTGCTCGCGGACGACCAGTACGAGATTATTTACGTGAACGAAACCGCCCAGGCGATGTTCGCTCGCACCCAACATGAGATCCGCAAAACGCTGCCGAATTTCGAAGCAGCGCGGCTGCGTGGCGCGCGCCTCGACTCGATGTCGGTCGACTCGAACCACACGCGCCGCGTCCTCGACAACATCACGGGCTCCGATTCGCACGAGCACATGCTCGGCGCCTGCACATTCCGCACGGTCGCGAACCCCGTCCTCAACGACAGAGGTGAGCGCATCGGTACGGTCGTCGAATGGAATGAGCGTACGCAGGAGGTCGCGGTCGAGAAGGAGATGCAGAGCATGCTCTCCGCCGTCGTGGACGGGGACTTGAGCAAGCGCATCGATCTCATCGGTAAAGTCGGCTTCTTCGAGGCGATGAGCCGGGGCGTCAACCAGCTCGCCGATAACATGGCCGAAGTCATCTCCAAGGTGAAGCTCGTAGCGGCCGAAGTACATCGCGGCGCCGATGAAATCTCCACGGGCAACGCCAACCTCTCACAACGCACCGAAGAGCAATCCTCGTCACTGGAAGAAACGGCTTCCTCGATGGAAGAGATGACGGCCACCGTCAAGCAAAACGCCGACAACGCCGGCCAGGCCAACCAGCTCGCGATGGCCGCGCGCGATCAGGCGGAGAAAGGCGGCTCGGTCGTCAACAAGGCCGTCAAGGCCATGGCCGACATCAACGACGCGTCGAAGAAGATAGCCGACATCATCGGCGTGATCGACGACATCGCCTTCCAGACTAACCTCCTCGCCCTGAACGCCGCAGTGGAAGCTGCGCGCGCCGGCGAGCAGGGCCGCGGCTTCGCGGTGGTCGCCAGCGAGGTCCGCAGTCTCGCGGGCCGCTCGGCCACAGCGGCGAAAGAGATCAAAGAGCTCATCCAGGACTCGGTCAAGAAGGTCGAGGACGGCTCAGTGCTCGTCACCCAGTCGGGACAGACTCTGGAGAAGATCGTAGCCTCGGTAAAGAAGGTCTCCGACATCGTTGCCGAGATCGCCGCCGCCTCGCGCGAGCAGTCCTCGGGCATCGAGCAGGTCAACCGCGCCGTCATGCAGATGGACGAGTTGACTCAACAGAATGCCGCACTCGTCGAACAAGCCACCGCCGCCTCGCAGGCGATGGCCGAGCAGGTGCGCGGCCTCAACGAGATGCTCGCGCATTATCGCGTAGGCGAAGCCGTACTCGCGGCTGCTACGAACAATGCGACCGCCCGCGCCAGCAGGTCGGTCGCAACTATCCGCACGGACACACGTGCGGAACGGCGCGGAACAAAACGTCCCTGGACAGCAGGCAAATCCGGCGCCGCTGCGATGGTAGCGGACGCGGCGCAGTTACCCGTGCGTAATGCGGACGCTCGCTCGAGCAACGGCAGCGCCGACACCGACTGGCGGGAATTTTGACATGAACGGACCAATCAACGGAGAGCGGCGATGGCCCGGATACTAGCGGTAGATGACTCGGCGGCGATGCGCCAGATGGTGGGCATTACGCTCTCCGGCGCGGGTCACCAGGTGGAGCAGGCCAATGACGGCTGCCAGGCCCTGGAAATCGCCGAAAAGCAGAAATTCGATCTCGTGATCACCGATGTGAACATGCCGAACATGGACGGCATCACCCTGGTGCGCGAGTTGCGCAATCGTGCGAGTTATAAGTACGTGCCACTCTTGGTGTTGACGACGGAAGCGACTACTGAGCGCAAGCAACAGGGCAAGGCTGCGGGGGCGACAGGTTGGCTCGTTAAACCGTTCAATCCCGAGAGACTGCTGGCAACCGTCGCCAAAGTCCTCGGTTAGTGTCTTTCACCATCACCTACGATGCGAGGATAGTTCGATGAAATCCCCACAGAGGATCCTTGCGGCCCTGGCTGCCGCCTGCTGCGTGAGTCTTGCGGCTCACGCAGACTGCGTACTGCCGCCGGCGCCGAGCAAGATTCCCGACGGCAAGACCGCCAGCAAGGAGGAGATGAACACGGCGCTGGAAACGATGAAGGAATACAACAGCGACGTCGAGACTTACCTGAAGTGCCTGGACTTCGAGGCGAGGCAGCATCACCTGAGCACCAGTGAGCAGGACAGCAGGCACAACTCTGCGGTGGACACGCTGCAGAAGATTGCGAACAAGTTCAACGAGCAGGTTCGCAACTACAACAAGGCGAAGAATGGCTGAGGATTGCAGCTGACTCGAAATTGCTGAGGGTCAACAGGATGAAGAGCCCTGGAGACGTTTTGCATCCGTCCGACGCTCCGACCAACAAAAAGACGGCAGTCGGCGTGTCCTCGCACCTTCAGCATGTTGCACCGCATAGCGAGCGGGCGCTGCAGTCCCCCGCCGATACCAGCGTCACGACGAAACTGCGCACATTGCACACCCGCCCCGAGCCGGCAACTCCGGTCGAGGCCGCCGCCGCCCTCATCGAGCTTTCCCTGCAGGAGTCGAACGGGCCTGTGGAGAAACTGAGCGGCGCCCTGGTGCGCATGGCGCAGCTCATACAAGGTCATCCCGGCGACACTGGCGGCATGAGCGACACACAGCGCGCCCAATTCGCGCGCGAAATGGGAATCTGCATCGAAAACCTGCAGTTCCATGACCGCCTCACGCAACAGCTCACGCAGGTGCGCAATCTTCTGGCGACCCTGGCCTTCAGCGACGTGCCCACGGATGCGGCAGGCCGTCCTCTGGAAGACGATCTACACAACTGGCATGTGCTGTTGGAGAATCTGCGCGCGCGCTTCACCTCGGACTCACACCGGATTCTGTTCAACCTGCTGCTGCCCGGCCTGAGAGGTCGCAAGAGCGTTCCTCCTCCCGCGCTGCATGCCAATGAAGGCAGCGTCGAGCTGTTTTGACGGTGCCACATGATATCCAACCAGCTCCGTGAAGCGATCCTAGCCCCCAAGGCACGCGAGTTCGCCTTCGGCGACGACGACTTCGAGGCGTTGCGCGCACTCGTCAAAGAGCTGACGGGCATCAATCTTTCGGACCAGAAGCGCGAGCTCGTATACGGCCGGCTAGCGCGGCGGCTGCGCGCACTGCGTCTGCGATCCTTCGCCGAATATCGAGACCTTCTGGCCAGCGATGGGGGCCGGGAGCTCGGCGAGCTCTGCAACGCCATCACCACAAATCTCACCTCGTTCTTCCGCGAGGCGCATCACTTCGAGTACCTGCGCGAACAGGTGTTGACTCCCATGGCAGCGAACCGCTCCGGCACGCGTCGCCTGCGCATCTGGTCTGCGGGCTGCTCGACCGGCGAGGAAGCGTACTCGCTCGCCATAACGGTATTGGAAACCCTCCCCGACCTGCGCTCCTGGGATGTGAAGATTCTCGCGACGGATATCGACTCGGAAGTGCTGAGCCGCGCGCGACGCGGCGTCTATGTCGCAGATCGGATCCGCACACTCAGCTTGCAGCGGCTATCCCGCTTCTTCGTGCAACGGCACACGCCACGCGAAGGCCTGTGCTACGAGGCGACACCCGAGCTTGCGGCGCTAGTCACATTCAAGCACTTCAACCTCTTGCACCCCCTGCCGATGAAAGGTCCGTTGGACATCATTTTCTGTAGGAATGTCATAATCTATTTCGACAAGGATATCCAGCGCTCGCTGTTCGCACGCGTGGCGCATCTGCAGCGGCCCGGCGACCTGCTGTTCCTCGGTCACTCCGAAAGCCTCTTCAAGGTCTCGGATGCCTACACCCCGATCGGCAAAACCGTGTACAGGCGCTCCTGACATGCGTGCTTTTCTCAACCCGGCCGCGCCGCCCGAGCCCGTCCCGATGCTGCCGGCTTTCGCGCACATGCAGCGCTATTGGGATACGGAGAACCAGCACTGGAACGTGAAGATCCTGCCGGGTGAGTATTACGTAACCAGGGGCGACGAGGCGATCACTACCGTGCTCGGATCGTGTATCTCCGCCTGCGTACGCGATCCCAGGCTCAACATCGGCGGCATGAACCATTTCATGCTACCGGAAGACAAGTCCATCAGAGCCAACAACGGGCTCGAGACGGCGGTCGGCACGGCGACGCGCTACGGCTCCTACGCGATGGAAAGCCTCATCAACGATCTGCTGAAGCTGGGAGCCATGCGCGATCGGCTGGAAATCAAGCTCTTCGGCGGCGGCCGCATCCTCTCCGGGATGACCGACGTGGGCGGGCGCAACATCGAATTCATCAAGAGTTATATCCGGGTCGAAGGCCTGCGCGTGGCTGCGCAAGACATGGGCGGCACGCAGCCGCGCAAGGTGGTCTATTTTCCGGCAACCGGACGCTGCAAGCTGCGCAGGCTGCCGCCGATCGAGAACCGCATCATCAGTCATCACGAGCAGTTGTATCTCGCCAGCCTCGGCAAGCAGGTGGCGGACGGCGGCGACGTCGACCTGTTCGAATAGGCGCAACCTTATGACGAGTCCCGCCCCCCCAGCAGGCCTGGGCACCCCGAAACGCCGGATCCGCGTCCTCATCGTGGATGACTCTGCGCTCGTGCGCAGCCTTCTGAGTGACATTTTAGCGACGGACCCGGGCATTGAGGTCGTCGGCGTCGCCGGCGATGCGCACGTGGCGCGCGAGAAGATCAAACAACTCAACCCGGATGTGCTCACGCTCGATGTTGAGATGCCCAAGATGGACGGCATCACCTTCCTCAGGAACCTCATGCGGCTGCGGCCCATGCCGGTCGTCATGGTCTCCTCACTCACCGAACGCGGCGCGGACGTAACCTTGGACGCCTTGGCGCTGGGCGCGGTCGATTACCTGTCGAAGCCGAGGATCGATCTGGCCGCAACCCTGAAAAACTATGGAGAGGAGCTCATCGAGAAGATCCACGCAGCATCACGGGCCAGCGTTCGGGCGTTGGATCCGCGGCGCGCGGCGGCCATTGGCGCCAAAACGACTTACAGCACCACCGTACTGCTCAAAGTCCCAATGCCGAAGCAGCAGCTGCGCACCACGGATCGCATCATTGCAATCGGCGCCTCTACAGGCGGCACGGAAGCGATCAAGGAAGTGCTCATGCGCCTGCCCCCGGATGCGCCGGGTGTCGTCATCGCGCAGCACATTCCAAAAGCCTTCAGCGGCGCCTTCGCAAAGCGCATGAACGATTGCTGCGACGTAATGGTCTGTGAAGCACAGGATGGCCAGCAGGTTCTTGCCGGCCACGTCTACATCGCGCCCGGCGACAAGCATCTGATGGTGATCCGCGATGGCGCGCGCTATGTCTGCCGTCTCGACGACGGCGAGCCGGTGAACCGCCACAAGCCATCGGTGGACGTCCTGTTCCGGTCTGTCGCACGAAACGCCGGACGCAATGCCATTGGAGCCCTGCTGACCGGCATGGGGAAGGATGGCGCCCGCGGGCTGAAGGAGATGTGCAACGCCGGCAGCCGCACCATTGCGCAGGACGAGGCGACGAGCGTCGTGTGGGGAATGCCCGGTGAGGCGGTCGCCCTCGGCGCCGTACAGCACGTCTTGCCACTCGAGAATCTAGCGGCCAAGATCCTCTCGCTGGCCGACGCGATGGACATCACTCGCGGCACACAAGAGGCGTGAACCGGTTACGGGACTTACCTCTCAAATCGACGGACCATTAGCCGCCACGAAGGGGAACCCGATGAACACTGCTGTCCAAACCCCGAAGAACACCGTCGACACGGAAGCCTTCGCTTTTGTGCAGACGCTAGCCTCCGAGCTGTCCAAGGGCAAGGTTGACCTGCCCAGCTTCCCGGATATTGCTCTGCGCGTCCGCAAGGCGCTGTCGGATGAAAATGTATCTCAGGACCATATTGTGCGCATCGTAGGCTCAGAGCCCGCTCTGGCCGCGCGTCTCATGCAGATCGCAAACTCTGCTGCGCTCAACATGAGCGGCAAGCCCATTACGGAGCTGCGTACAGCCATTAACCGTATGGGCTTCAACATGGTGCGCAGCGCCGCCATCGCCTTCGCAATGTCGCAGTTGAAGAAGGTCGATTCCCTTAGGGGATTGGAGGGGCCGCTTGATACCCTTTGGAAAAGCAGCGCCTCCGTAGCGGCCATGTCGCACGCGGTCGCGCGGCGGTACAGCAAGGTCAACCCGGATACCGCCATGCTCGCGGGATTGCTGCATGGCATCGGAAAACTCTATATTCTTACCCGCTCGAGCAAACACCCCAACCTGTTCGCCAATCCGGCGGCCTACAATCAGATCGTGCAGGACTGGCACAGCCCGGTGGCCAAGGCACTGTTGGAGAACTGGGACATGACCGCGGAGATCGTGGCCGCCGTCAGCGAATACGAGGACCTGGAGCGCCATCACACCGGTCCGGTCGATCTCACGGATGTGCTCACTGTGGGCAATCTGCTCGCGTCCTGCAAAGAGCACCCTGACTCGATCCAGATCAACATGAACGACATTCCCGCCTGCAAGCGCATGAACATCGACCAGGTGAGCTATCAGAAACTCATCGAGGAATCGGAACACGAGATCGAGGCCCTGAAGCAGGCGCTCGGGGTCTGACCGCCACCTGACGAAACGGCACACATGAACGTACAAACTTCGGCAACTCCCGGCGACACCTCCTCCAGTGGGAATGACGGCAGCGATGTCGCCTTCACGTTCGTGCAAGCCCTGGCCGCCGAGCTCTCGGGCGGTAAAGTCGATCTACCCGGATTTCCCCATATTGTGATGCGGGTGCAGCGCGTCCTGGGCGATGAGAACGCCGATGCTCCCCGGATCGTACGCGTCATCGGCAGCGAGCCAGTGCTCGCTACGCAACTCATACGCATGGCGAACTCCGCAGCCCTCAATCCCAGCGGCGCTCCGGTCATGGACCTGCGTGCTGCTGTGGCTCGTGTGGGACTGGATACCGTACGCTCCGCGACGATTGCGTTCGCCGTGCAACAGCTGCGCGAGGCGTCGGCGCTGCGCGGCTTGGAAAAACAGCTCGGCATACTCTGGCGCCACAGCGTGCAGGTTGCAGCGCTGAGCTACGCAATCGCGCGCCGCCTGACGTCCGTCAACTGTGACAAGGCGATGCTCGCCGGCCTGCTGCAGGGAATCGGCCGGCTCTACATTCTTACGCGCGCGAGCCGTCACCGATCGTTGTTTGCGGATCCTCTCACCTACCAGACGATCGAGCACGATTGGCATCTGAGCATCGCAGCAGCGTTGCTCGAGAACTGGGGCATTGCCGATGAGATCGTGCAGGCCGTGCACGACTCGGAGAATTTAGAGCGCGATCCCCGCGGCACGCCCTGTCTCGTCGATGTGTTGGTCGTCGCGACCCTGCTTGCGGATCTCCAAGGCGACACCATGGTGCTACAGGCGCAGACACAGTGTGCGAAGCCGCTGCAGAGGCTGCGGCTCGATTACCAGACTTGCGAGTCCTTCCTCAAGGAATCAGCGCAGGAGATCGCTGCCTTGAAGGATGCCTTGGGTTAGAAAGTTAGGCTGCGCCCAACACACGACCCTGTCGGGTCGGCGCGGCCGAGCCATTCGAGCCGTATGTGTCAGCGGTGCTGGGTCGTCCCCCAAGAGCCTCCAACAGCCCTTCCACCCGCTTCAACTTCGCGGCCACCATCGTTCCATTGCGGTCATTGAGCTCGCGACAGTCAGCGGCTCGCTGGGCGCATTCGCGCAGGCGGGAGACCAACGTGCCTTGTGGATCGCACCAGACCAGGAGCCGCTCGAGGCCGGCGTAATCCGGAGAATAACCGTACAGGCTGCAAAGGGAACGGCGGTGTTCCTCGATACGAGCGAGCGCCCCGACCTGCTGCTGGCGGGCGAGAACCGTCTTTTCCAACGCCACCGTGTCTTTGGTGCCCAGCACTTCGTATTCACGCTGGAGCAGTGAGCGCAGCTCGGCCAAAAGATCAACTTCCTCGGTGAGCACCTCAGCGAGGTGCTCGCGGCAGACCTCGGGATCCATCGCTGTGGAATCCACGGCGTCAGTCCGCTTCAGCGTTCGGATTCGGATCCGCATCCGAGCCATCCGGGATGCAGCCTAGTGCCTTCTCCATCTGCATGAGTTGATCTGCGACATGATGGGAATTGACAGAATATGTGCCCTGCTCGATGGCGTTGCTGAGCTGCGCCACCCGCGTCTCATTCACTACGGGGAGGTCGCGAACCGCCTGCTCGAGAGTAGCGAGCTGCCGCGCAGCGCCGGTGATCTGGACGTTCCCGGCATTCCCATTGGATTCGTCGCTTTGCGGCGCCCCTGTGGTCGCATCCTGTGGACGCTGCACAGCACGGCCGGCGCCTACTGCGGCGGTCGGATTGCTGCTGCCGTCGACTCCACCAATCTTGCTGGACACAGGACCTCTCCTGGGGGACTTCTGGTAGCTATAGCGGCCGAGAGCGCCAGGACTTTAGGGCCTGAGAGAAGAATCACGTCACTGTGGCGCCCGAATGCATTATGGCATCCGGGTTTATTATGTTTAATGCTTATGGGCGCCGCCTTGCCAGGCGCGGCTCCTAGGCTTCGGTGGCCAAAACCCGGCCTACAGCGTCCTCACCGTAAGCGCCATTGCGTCGGTAGGTCAATGTGTCGCGGCTGCTCTGCAGAAGCGTTTCCAGCCGCGTCCGGACATGGTGCAGCTGGGTGCTCACTAGAGCGCTGTTGCGATCGTTGAGCATCCGGCAGTGCGCTGCAGCAGCCGCACACTCGGCCCAGCGATCAGACAGCGATCCCTGGGGATCACACCAGCGCAGCAGACGCTCCAGGCCTTTGGCGTTGAGAGGTAAATTCAAAGCGCGGCAGAGCGCTTGACGCTCCTCGTCCACGCGAGCGATTCGTCCGACACAGCGCTGGCGCTCGTTGATCGCCGCCTGAAGACTAGCGATATCTCCCGAGGTCAACAGGCTGTGCTCGTGCTCCAGCAAACCGGTGAGCTGGGCCAAACCGGTCGATTCCTCGGCGATCAGCCTGCTCATCTGCTCGCGACACGGCGCCGGATCCATGCGTCAATCCTCCTGAATGCCGATCTGGGCCAGCGCCCGCTCGGACTGCAGGAGCCCGCTGGCGATCTTGTCCGCCGAGAGGGAGTAGGTTCCATTTTCCAGGGATTGGCTGATCCGGGCGACGCGGTCTGCGTCGATCGCCGGTAGGATGCTCAACTTCCGCCCGAGGCTGGAGAGTTTCGAGGCGGTGCTGGTGATCTGCACCTCGTCGTTCTGGCCCGACTGCGCACTGTCGGCCGTTGCGGCAGAGGCGCCGCGCGTGGATTGAGTCGTACGACTCCCAATGGACGTCGTCGGAGTGCCGTTACTCTGAAAACCGTCAATAGTGTTGGCCACTTGCGGCCCTCCATCTTTCTACCTGGAAACTGAGCTGAGGTCCGGCCACCCGAGAGCCGACGATCTGCGAACAGGTTATCGGCCCGGGCTGTGGAAACTGTAGGGGCCGTCTCAGATTGCCGACAATCATCATTGCATCACCCGCACCAGGCCTGGGCCTTCCACCACACCCTCCACTACTTTCATGGAGCTGAGATTCACCACCTTCAGGCGCGCTCCTCCGGGAGCGTCCGAGAGGGCCCGGCCCGCGGCACGCACTTCGATGCCGGTGCCCGTCGCGACGAGGGTGACATCCTGATCGTGGTGTATGACAAGGTCGGGGTTGAACATATCGATCGTGAGCGTCGTACCTATCGGAAGCGGCTGGCGGACTACACGCCCCTGCAGGTCGCCGGGACTTGTCAGAAAGGCAGTGGCGAGTCCGGTGACCTTACGAGTCTCGACGTTCAGGTCTTCTATAGTGAGGTGTGCATCGCGCGGCACGGGATGTTTGAGAACGAGAACGGAAATGCGGCTCTCGACGGTTACAGGAACGTAGACTGTCCAGTGCACGGGACCCTTGCAGGCAATTGCGATCATGGACCGCGCCTGGAGTGTGGCGCCGGATGGCAGCTGCTCATGCATACCACCCGTACAGCGAACGAGACGCAAACGGCTGTCCAGAGGACCGGCTGTAACGCTGGCTACGTTTGCATCGTGCGGTAGTTGGGACTTCACGAAGGACTCGGCCGCAGCGCGAATCGATTCCGGCGACTCGCGCCCATCCTCTTGCGCCATCGCCACAGAGAGGCCTGCCACCAGGGCAAGAGCAATGGGCACGAGGACCGCGGTATGTTGGAAGCGCCGTATGCGATGACGGCTTTCTGTCGCATGCATAGTCATGGGTAATAGAATGCAAGCGGCGGGCCAGGCTTCAGACGAGTCAAAAGACTCAAGTCAGGAGCGTCGGCGCCGTTAACCTCGAGTAGACACGCCGTGCCGGCCGGCTAGTGGCCGCTGTCCAAGCGGCAGGCTTTTGCCGCGCGCGTGACTCATCTCACACCGCCACGCCGCCCCGAGCGCTCCACGGGGCCTCCACCGCATTTGGCATGCGTATTGCTGTTGCTTCCGGCAAGTCACTCTTTTGACGGACAGCACCATGCCGCTCAGTTTGGATTCGTATCTCGGAGTAAAGGCCGACGCACTCAAAGTGCAGTCGAAGCGCATGGAAGTGCTCGCGAAGAACCTCGCGAACGTCGACACGCCTAACTACAAGGCGCAAGACATCGACTTCAAGACGGCGCTCGCCCAGGCGGGCTCCCCTGGCGCGAGTCTTCCCATGACGACGACCGCCGCCGGCCACATCGGCGCCAACAACTCGCCATCTAACGATGTCGATACCTCCGGCGCACTCAAATATAGAGTGCCGCTGGCTCCCTCGCTCGATGGCAACACCGTCGACGCGCAGCTCGAGCAAGCGGCCTTCGCGGACAACACCGTCCGCTACCAGGCGACCCTCACCTTCCTGACGGGCAGCCTGAAAGAGCTCATGACCGCCATTACTGGCTCCTGATCGCACGAGGCACAGTCACTATGTCCTCATTCAAGATATTCGACATCGCCGGCTCCGGGCTTTCGGCCCAGTCGGTGCGTCTCAACACGGTGGCGAGCAACCTCGCGAACGCCGACAGCGTCAGCGGCGACCCGTCCACGGTCTATAAGGCGCGACATCCAGTGTTCGAGAGTGTGAAAGCCTCGGTCGCGTCGCAAGCGATGGGCTCGCTCGCGGGCGCCGACACGAGCGCAGTCCGGGTGCGCGGCATTGTCGAAAGCACGGCGGCGCCAACCGAGCGTTATGAACCGGGCAATCCCCTCGCCAACGCAGACGGCAACGTGTATTCGCCCAACGTGAACGTCATCGAGGAGATGACCGACATGATCTCAGCCTCGCGTGCCTATCAGGACAACGTCGAGGTCATGAATACCTCGAAAGAGCTGATGCTCGCGACTTTGAAGCTCGGGTCTTGATACCCATCCGGCATACGTAGCAGCGCTAGATAGAGGAATCGCATGTCATCCACCACAAACCCAGTCGGCTCGAGCTCGAACAGCACCAACCAGGCCAACGCCGTCAGCTCCGCGCTGAATATCTCCCCGGCCGACTTCCTCCAGCTCATCACTACGCAGCTGCAGAATCAGAATCCCTTACAGCCGACGGATCCTACGCAGTTTCTCGGCCAGCTCGAGCAGATGAGCGAAGTCTCCAGCATGCAGTCGATGCAGACCTCGCTGACGAGTCTGCAGACGACCCTGCAGTCCTCGCAGATGGCCAACGGCGCCGCAATGATCGGGCAGACCGTGCTCGCCCCGAGCACGACGGCCACGCTGGACTCGAGCGGCGGCACGGTGACCGGTGCAGTGTCCGTGCCAAGTGGCGCTACCAGCGTAACGATAAGCGTCACGAACTCCGGCGGCGCGCTCGTCAATATGTTCCAGGTTACCCCCTCATCCTCGGGCCTCACGAATTTCACCTGGAATGGCGCTAACGCCAATGGAGCGGCCATGCCGGCAGGCCAGTACAAAATTACCGCAACTGCGAGCAACGGCGCGACGAGCACGACGCTCACTCCGCTCATCGCGGCCAAGGTCCAGAGCGTCACGGTCGATTCGTCGACCTCGGCGCTCGATGTCAACACCGAGAATGGCACCGTCCCGCTCAGCAGCGTAGTCAGCATCCTTTAAGCGGCGCATCGCCCAAGAATTTTCAGGAGAACGATTCATGTCATTCAACATCGCCCTCACCGGCTTGAACGCCGCAACTCAGGATCTCGCGGTGACTTCGAACAATCTCGCCAACGCGAATACCGTCGGCTTCAAGACCTCGCGTGCGGAGTTCGGCGACATCTACGCCGCCACGCAGACGGGCGCGAGCTCGACCGCGGTGGGTAACGGCGTCCAGGTCCAGGAAGTTGCTCAGCAGTTCACTCAGGGCAATGTCGAGACGACCGGCAACAACCTCGATCTCGCCGTCAACGGCAACGGCTTCTTCACAGTCAGCAGCAGTGGCTCGCTCCAGTACACACGTGACGGCCAGTTCCAGATTAACAACAAAGGTGAGGTGGTCACCGCTGCAGGCGCCGCTCTCCAGGTCTATCCGCCGCTGCCCAACGGCGGGTTCAACACCGGTGGATTATCGGCCCTTACGCTCACGACGAACGAAAGCGCGCCGAACGCGACCACGACGGCAGGAATTACCGCGAACCTCCCGGCAAATGCCGCCGTGCCTGCGAATCCAACCTTCAACCCGGCGGACCCGACGAGCTACACGGATACGACCTCACTCACGGTGTACGATTCGTTGGGCGCGGCCCATACCGCGTCGCTCTACTTCATCAAGGATGCGACCCCCAATAACTGGTTCGTCCAGACCTATATCGACGGCACTGCCGTCGGCACGCCGCAGGCCCTGGATTACTCCTCCTCCGGCGTGCTGACTACGCCGGTCAACGGCCAGATCGCCCTGCCGGCCTATACGCCGGCCACGGGCGCCGCGGACATGAACATCACCTTGAATCTGGCTCAGACACAGCAGACCGGCTCTACATTCGCGGTCACCGCCGTACAACAGGACGGCTTCACCACCGGCACGCTCACAGGTATCAACATCGACCAGACCGGCGTCGTGCAGGCGACCTTCACGAACGGCCGTTCGGTGGCCCTCGGGCAGATTGCTCTGGCGAACTTCGCCAACCCGCAGGGATTGCAGCAGCTCGGCAATGCGAGCTGGGCGGCGACTACCGCCTCGGGCTCGGTCGTGCAGGGAGTCGCCGGCGGCTCCGGCTTCGGCAACATCCAGTCCGGCGCGCTCGAGGAATCGAACGTCGATACGACGTCGGCGCTGGTCGCCATGATCACGGCGCAGCGCGCCTTCCAGGCGAACGCACAGATGATTCAGACCAACGACCAGATCACCCAGACCATCATCAACATCCGGGGCGGCTAAGGTAACTCAACAGTAAAGGGTTGATGCAGGACCACCATGGATAAGCTCTTATACATCGCGATGTCCGGGGCGAAAGAGACGCTGCGCGCCCAGGCTGCGAACAACCACAACCTCGCGAACGTGAGCACGACCGGCTTCAAGGCCGACTTGAGCGCGTTCCAGAGTCGCACGGTGGCCGGTCCGGGCTATGCGTCACGCGTCTATGCGACGGACTCCACGGTTGGCTGGGACGACACGGCCGGCTCACAGCAGGCGACCGGTAATCCGCTGGATATCTCGGTCAACGGCTCCGGTTACATCGCCGTGCAGGATGTGACCGGCAACGAAGCCTACACACGGGCCGGCGATCTCCATGTGGACCCGAGCGGCCAGCTCCTCACCGCAACAGGCCTGCCGGTGTTGGGTGACAACGGCCCGATCAGCGTTCCGCCCTACAGCTCGATCACAGTAGCGCAGGACGGCACGATCTCGATCATACCACTGGGGCAGACGGCGCAGACGAGCGCGGTCGTGGGACGCATCAAGCTGGTGAACCCACCCACCTCCTCCTTGCAACGCGGATTGGACGGGCTCTTCCACACCACCGACGGCAACCCGGCGGAGGCCGACGCCTCGACGAGGATCACCCCCGGCACACTCGAGGCGAGCAACGTCAATATAGCGAGCGCCATGGTGAACATGATCCAGCTTGCACGGCAATTCGACATGCAGATCAAAACCCTGCATTCGGCCGACGAGAATGCGCAAGCCTCGACCAAGCTGCTGCAGTCCTCGGGCTGACACAACATCCTCATTAATCTAACAGGTAGCAAATCCTATGGAACCAGCACTCTGGGCCGCAAAAACCGGCCTCGACGCACAGCAGACCCAAATGACGGTCACGGCGAACAACCTGGCCAACGTGAGCACCACCGGCTTCAAGGCGAGCCGCGGGGTATTCGAGGACCTGCTCTATCAGAACGTCACTCAGGTAGGATCCAACACGTCGCAGAATACGCAGTCCCCGTCCGGCTTGCAGCTCGGTACCGGCGTGCGCGTGGTCGCCACGGAAACCATGAACACCCAGGGCGACCTCAATCAGACCGGCAACTCGCTCGATCTTGCTATTCAGGGACGCGGCTACTTCCAGGTCCTCACGCCCACCGGCACCTTAGCCTACACGCGCGACGGCAGCTTCCAAGTTACCAACACGGGACAGCTCGTGACGGCGAACGGCTACCAGGTGCAACCCGCGATCACCATTCCAGCGGGCACGCAGAGCGTCACCATCGGCAGCGACGGTACGGTGAGCGTGCAGCTGGCCAACTCCGCCACCCCCACGACGGTCGGCACCATACAGCTCGCGGACTTCATCAATCCGGCGGGCTTACAGAAGATCGGCGGCAACCTCATGACCGAGTCGGCCTCGAGCGGCGCCGCCACGACCGGCACACCGGGCGTCACGGGGCTGGGTACCCTGGTGCAGGGCTCGCTCGAGAGCTCGAACGTCAACGTGGTCGAGGAAATGGTCAACATGATCCAGATCCAGCGTGCCTACGAAATGAACTCGAAGGCGGTGCAGACCTGCGATCAGATGCTCCAGTACGCCGACCAGAACATGTAACGGAGCCGAAACGGCAATGCGACATTTACCCTCGCTCATCGTGTGCCTGCTCGCCACCGCCCTCGCGGCTGGTTGTGGCACCCTGCATCACACGAAGAAGGAGCAAAAAGACGACGACGGGCTCGGCTGGACCCAGGAGCCGGTTCCACCATCGAGCAACGGCGCCATTTATCAGGTCGGACGCGACGTGGCGCTGTTCGAGAACCCCATCGCGCATCATGTGGGCGACATAGTGACCATCGTCCTCAATGAAGCGACCAATGCGCAAAAGAGCGCGGTCACGACGACGCAAAAATCGACGACCGACACGCTTCCCGGCATATCGCTGCTCGGCTCGCCCGTAACGCTCCATGGCTCTTCGGTCCTGAGCGCCAATGTCAACGATGCGAACAAATTCGACGGCGAAGGCAACAGCACACAGAGCAACAGCCTGACCGGCTACATTACCGCGACGGTGACCAAGGTTCTGCCGAACGGAAACCTCTATCTGAAGGGCGAGAAGAAGATCTGGATCAATCAGGGACAGGAGTCGGTGCTGGTGAGCGGCGTGATCCGGCCCATCGATCTCGCTCCCGACAACTCCATCCCCTCGTACAAGGTCGCCAGCGCCAGAATCTCTTACGGCGGCAAAGGCGCGGTCAACGACGCGAACGCGCCGGGCTGGCTGTCGCGCTTCTTCAACTCACCGTGGACACCATTCTGATGCGCCGACTCAAGGCACTTCTGCTCGCTTGCGGTGTTCTGGTGGGCGCCAGCATCACAGCGCACGCCGAGCGCATCAAAGACCTCGCCACGGTAGCGGGCGTGCGCACCAACCAGTTGGTGGGCTATGGGCTGGTCGTGGGTCTCGACGGTACCGGCGACCAGACGAGCCAGACTCCCTTCACCATCCAGAGCATCATCAACATGTTGGCGCGGGAAGGCGTACCCATTCCCCCGGGCACCAATCCTCAGCTCAAAAACGTGGCCGCCGTGATGGTTACCGCGGATCTCCCGCCGTTCGCCAAGACTGGGCAGACGATCGACGTCACAGTGTCCTCCCTCGGCAACGCTTCGAGCCTGCGCGGGGGAAGTCTCGTGATGACGCCGTTACATGGCATCGATGGACAGACATACGCCGTTGCCCAAGGCAGCATGGTGGTAAGCGGCTTCGGCGTCTCCGGCAAGGACGGCTCGAAGCTTACCGTCAACGTTCCGAGCTCCGGCCGTATCCCGAATGGCGCGACGGTAGAGCGTGAGGTGCCGATCAAGTTCGGCGGCGACGGTCACCTGGTATTCAACCTTCACGCACCCGACTTCACGACTTCTGCACGCGTCGTGAAAGCCATCAACAAAACTCTCGGTGACGGCACCGCAGACGCCATAGACGCGGTTTCCATCCGTGTGGCGGCGCCCCAGGATCCGAACCAACGCACTGCCTATCTCGCCACCCTGGAAGCGATCGAGGTCGATCCGGGTGATCCTCCGGCTCGCGTGATCATCAATTCACGCACCGGCACGGTGGTCATCAGCTCGCACGTACAAGTCACGGCCGCGGCGGTTGCACACGGCTCGCTCTCGGTCACCATTACCGAGCGTGATCAAGTCAGTCAGCCCAATTCATTCACGCAGGTTACCTCAGCGACGGTTACACCGAAGAGCACCATCAACGTCAAGGAAGGAGACGCGCGCATGTTTGTATTCCAGGCTGGCGTCAACCTCGATGAGATCGTACGCGCCGTGAACCAGGTGGGCGCCGCTCCAGGGGATCTCGTGGCCATTCTCGAGGCGCTCCAGCAGGCCGGAGCCCTGCGCGCTGAGCTGCTCGTCATATGACATCGCCAGTCACCTCGCCGCTTGGCGCATCGCCAGCCAACAGCGCGGACATCTACACCGACTTCGCAGGGCTCGCCGCCCTCAAGAAAAGTGTGCGCGGCAACGATCCGCAAGCTCTGCGCCAGGTCGCGAAGCAGTACGAGAGTCTGTTCGCGCGCATGATGATCAAGAGCATGCGGGACGCCGTCGGCACCGATCCGATCTTCGGCAGCGATGAGGAAAAGACCTACCAGGAAATGTACGACGACCAGCTCTCGCTCGAAATGACGAAAGGTCGCGGCCTGGGGCTCGCGGACATGCTGGTGCGGCAGATGCAACGACTCAGCGGCGGTGGCAGAACCGACTCCACTGCGAAGTCTAGTAATATTAGCGGCGCGAGCGGCAATCCGGCCATTGCCCCGCAGACGGGCGCCAAACCGGCTCTCAGGACATTCCAGGACCGCGGCTCATCCGGCGGCGCCGCAAGTCCGGCCGCCTCGTCCGAGACACGGGCCAACTTCATCAGCGAACTCTGGCCCAGCGCCCAGCAAGCCGGCCAGCAGTTAGGTGTCGATCCCCGCAACCTCATTGCGCAGGCCGCGCTGGAGACCAACTGGGGTACCCGTGTACCGCGCGATGCGCGCGGCCGCTCGAGCCACAACCTTTTTGGGATAAAGGCCAGCGGACAATGGAACGGCGCTTCGGTCACGGCCGGAACGCAGGAATACCAGAACAGCGCTCCCGTCAACACAACAGTGCAATTCCGCGCCTATGACAGTCGGGTGAAAAGCTTTCAGGATTATGTAGCGTTACTCCGCAACAATCCTCGTTACTCAGCCGCTCTCAACACCGGGAGCAATGTCCAGGCTTTCGCCAGCGCCTTGCAGCGCGGCGGGTATGCGACCGACCCGGATTATGCCAACAAGATCACCACGATCGCCGCCGGACTCGTCCCGCGCAACGCGATGCTCGAACGCTCGCTCAAGTCCGCGAGCGCACTGCCGATAAACCCGAATACAGGCCTCCTCTAAAGGCGCACCCGGATGAGCGATCTTCTCAATACCAGCGTGTCCGGCCTGCTCGCCTTCAAGCAAGCCCTGGATGTCACCAGCAACAACATCTCGAACGCCGCCACCCCCGGCTACAGTGTCGAGACCACCAATTTCTCCGAGGCGCCGGGCCAGAATTCATCCATCGGATACTTCGGCGGCGGCGCCGATGTGCAGAGCATCACCCGCTCCTACCAGGAGACCCTAGCCGCGCAGGTCCGCTCGTCGCAGTCGAGCTACTCGAGCTTCAACACGCTCGCGACGCAAGCGTCGCAGGTCGACAATATGTTGAGCGGCTCGAGCACGGGTCTCACGGCGACTCTGCAGAGCTTCGTGAACGCCCTGCAGAGCCTGTCGACCGCACCGGCCTCGACCGCCCAGCGACAGGTCGTGTTGAGCCAGGCTCAGGCCCTCACTACTCAGCTGCAATCCTACCAGTCGCAGCTCTCGACACAGAGCCAGGCTCTCCAACAGCAGATCGGCACCACCGTCATCCAGATCAACACGATCGCCGGTAACATCGCCTCTCTCAACGCGCAGATAGCAGCCGCAGCAGGGGGCACCGGGCAGGCGCCGAACCAGCTGTTGGACCAGCGCGACGCCCTGGTCGACCAGTTGAGCCAGTACGTGAACGTCAATCCCATCACCCAGAGTGACGGCCAGATGGACATTTACGTCGGCAGCGGCCAGCCGCTGGTCCTCTCCGGCACGACCCAGACGCTCACCGTCACCCAGAATCTCAACGACGCTTCCCAGTCGGATATCGGTATCCAAAGCGGCGGCGGCAACGTCAGCGACATCACTTCGGAAATCAATGGCGGCACGCTGGGAGGCCTGCTCGCCACACGCTCCCAGGTGCTCGACCCGACCGCCAATGCGCTGGGCCAGATCGCCGTCGGCATCGCGACAGTCATCAATCAACAGCAGGCCTCCGGCATGGACCTCACGGGCGCGCAGGGGCAACCCATGTTCGCCGTCGGGGGTCCCGAGGTTATATCGACCGCCGCCAACACCGGCAGCGCGACGGTCTCCGCCACTATCACGAATCTCAGTCAGCTCACGACCGACAACTACCAGCTCACCTACTCCGGAAGCGCGTGGGGGCTTCAGGATACGAACACGGGGCAGGTAATCACGATGACGGGCAGCGGCACGAGCGCGGATCCGTTCCAGGCCGCCGGCATGTCCCTTGTCGTGAGCGGAACACCCGCCGCGGGCGACAGCTACGTGATCAAGCCGACTGCAGGAGCCATCCAGGGAATGTCGGTGCTCCTCACCAAAGCCTCGCAAATCGCGGCTGCTTCACTCGGAGCGTCTGCGGCAAACAGCAGCAACACCGGCACGGCCAGTATATCGACCCCTACGATCACGGATCCCACAACGTGGACATCCGGGACCTTCACCCTCTCATTTACGGACCCCACGGACTACACCGTCACCGACGGCAGCGGCAACACCGTGGCTTCGGGTACCTACACGAGTGGGAGTCCGATCACCTTCAACGGCGAGCAAGTAGCCATCACCGGTACGCCCGCCGGGGGTGATACCTTTACCGTAGGGCCGAACAACGCCGCCAACACCGGCGACAACACGAATGTGCTGGCTATGGCTTCGGCCATAACAGCCTCGGTGCTCGACGGCGGCACCACCTCGCTCAACGACGCCGCGAACAATCTCGTCAGCGCGATAGGCGTGCTCACCCAGCAGACACAAGCCAATGCCTCCGCGCAACAGTCGGTCAACCAAACCGCGACGGACGCGCGCAACAATGTCTCCGGCGTCAACCTCGATGAAGAAGCCGCCAAGATGCTGCAGTACCAGCAGGCCTACCAGGCCTGCGCGCAAATGATCCAGACCTCGCAGACCCTGTTCAATACCCTCATCACCGCCATCACGAACGGCTGATCATGAGAATCTCGACTGTCACTTTCCAGAACGATGCCGTGAGCCAGATGGACGCGCTGCAGGCGGCCCTCGGGCAGACCCAGCAGCAGCTGTCCACGGGATTGAAGATCCGCAGCGCCGCCGACAACCCGATCGGCATGACGCAGAT